>Ga0070698_100000664_pt1 | contig 36689 bp, 35 predicted proteins | sample KBSK1502metaG_FD_65477 | JGI IMG/M metagenome (GOLD analysis project Ga0070698, IMG submission 65477) | Corn, switchgrass and miscanthus rhizosphere microbial communities from Kellogg Biological Station, Michigan, USA - KBS K1-50-2 metaG | ecosystem: Host-associated > Plants > Roots >... | reverse complement strand
ATCACTTGCAGGACCGGGTGATTTCACTATCGAACCGCATGAATGGAGTCGCTCGATACGACGACGCGACGGGTGAACGAAGCCACACTACGATGTCACGACACCTCACCGACTCGGACGAGGTCTGACACTTCGCAGGTGTTCGCCATCGAAGGCAGTCGTGACGTTGGGCGGTAGTGAGCACGTCCGGTATTCGCTGGATTCCCCAAAATTCGTAGGGCAAAACAACACCCGTTCGTCTCCTTGTAGCCTAGGACCTAGCTACTAACGGGCATTCTAGACTGGCGAGACCTCAGCGCCGGCATCACCTTGTTCGCGAAAAGTCGCATACTTGCTTCGGCCTCGCCGACAGGCAATCCTCCGAACGTGAATTCGAGAACGATATGCCCCGCCTCGGTTACTCGGTGGAGCTCATCAATCTGCTCTGCGCAGTCAGCAGGAGTTCCAACTATCTGTAGGTCCGCGTAGTCAGTGGTGGCGCGCGCACGAAACGACGCGTCGGCCAACTGTGCGAAGTAGAGTTCTGTAGCCTCATACGACTCGTAACCAGGGACGTTGGCAACCCGACCTCCAGAGAAACCGTAGTGCTCGTCGATCATCCCCCACTCTCGCCCGAAGTACTCCGCGGCTCGATCACGGGCTTGCTGTCTCGACTCGGCGATCGAGATTGAGGCAAGAACGATTGGACCGGGTGGGTGCTTTCCGGCAACTGAGGCAGCTTCACGAAAATGGGACGCATCTGAATTCAGTGCAGCCCATGTCTTCTGAGTTGAGGTGAGCATGCCGAATCCAAGCCGCGCCACCACACTTATCGATTCACGCCCCATGGCGGCACCGTAGAATCGCTCGTGTGGTCGGAACGCGGGCCGCGGCCGAATCGAGACCGGTGGAATTCTGTAGAACTCACCTTCGTACTCGAATCGGTCGGTTGTTAACGCTCGTAAGACGATCTCCGCCGCCTCGACAAAGCGGCCGCGCGACTCCTGCATCGGCACTCGAAATCCATCGAACTCTGCCGCTGAGCGCCCTCGCCCGAACGCAAATATGCACCGTCCGTCAGACATCACATCGAGGACCGCAATCTGCTCGGCGACACGAATTGGATCATGCCAAGGCAACACGATCGCCGCAGTGCCCAGCATCAAACGATTCGTTCGTCCGGCGTAGAATGCCAACGTCTCGAAGGGACTTGGCGACAGCAGGTAGCCGCTGAAGTGATGCTCGAGCACGAAGAGCGAATCAAATCCTAGCGGTTCCGCCAGATCCCCAAGCATCATGTGCTCACGGAGCACGGCAGCGTCGCTTCGCCCTGCCTCCGCCGGCATATTGAGCGCGATTCCGAGTTGCACTTGGCTCCTATTCAGTCTCGTCCTTCATCACGTTCAATACCGTGAAACTCCATGACGCGGACGAGTTGAGCACGAACGTCGGCTTCTGATCCGATGTTAAGAATCACATGGTCATACAAGTCGACCTTCTCGAGATACTCCCGAGACACGGTCGCAATCTCAGTCATTCGAAGGTGAACATCCTTCGGTTCTGAGATGCCTCGCGTAGCCAAGAGTGCCTCGAAGTCGTTTTCCTTCCATGGTCGGTATACGTATACCGCGACCGTGGAGAAATCACTTCTAAGCCGTTGAACGATTTGGCGATCGACACAGGAGATCGCATAGACGAGGCCGGCGCTCCTCGCTCTTCCCAGAGCGTCTATGTCCAGCGCGTATTCATGGCCGACACTATGGAAGGAGTACTTGAGATGCGCGTCGGGAACTTGCGCCACAAACCGGAATTCCCAGTCGTTGTCGTCATTTCGCCGCTTGCGTGTCGTCAGCTTGGTTCCGACGAGGATACGCTTTGAGTACTCATTGCGGAGCAACTCCAACAACGTTGATTTCCCGGCGCCCGTCGCGCCGTCGAAAATGAACAGATCTGGCGGGTCCATTTGAGGTCTGCTGAGCCCTATTCACCTGCGGTCAGTTGGCTTGCAGACCGCGCACTCGAGATTGCTACTAATCACGGAGCCCTCTGCGCAGAGCATCGTTTACTCGGCCGAGTTCAGCAGAGTCAACCGCCGGTAGGGTGCCGGCCCACCCACTGGCACCAAAGACGTGTGGTCCCAGATTAGCGTCGCCGTTGAACTTTGGCAGAAGGTGAACGTGAAAATGCTTGTCCTTGTCCCCGATGGCGGCGACGTACACCTTTGCGGCTCCCGTCGATGACACGATCGCTTTCGCCACACGGTTAGCCAGTCGCAGGACGCCGGCCGCGTCTTCGGCGGTAAGGTCGTGGAGGCTCTCACCGTGAACACGTGCGCCAACGAGGACATGGCCAGGACGTATCGGATCGTCCAAGAGCACGATCCCGTTGTGGTCACGATAGACGACAGCATCGTCGGTCACATCACAAAAGATGCATCGGTCAGACATCGGTCAATCCTTTCGAGATGGGTCACGCTGTGAATTCCGAGGGCCGCAGGCCTCTCAGCTCGAAGCTGCGGGCGTTTGGCACTCCCGTGAACGCTGGCGGCCCCGTACTTCCCTGGGTGCTGGCACAGGCTGCGAATCGGGCGTGACTCCTGAGGATGCACTAACCGGCAGCGGCGCTAAGTCTCTATCTGCGACGACTAACGCATCTGATGACCCGAGCCCGTGGGAGCGTAGAACACGACTGGCGTAAGGTCAACGGCCATCCCGAACCAGATCGTTCGCTTGGCGCGGCGACGGAAGGTGGCGACGTGGGCCGCTCCTCCGTAATTGCGCTTGAATTCCGGTGGCGAGTGTCTACACTACGACCGATTCCCTGAACCCATGGAGAACGACCGGGCGGAGTCTGCGCTGCTGCATTGGCCGGACGAGGCGTGGCGACTCCCGCGTTCATTCCGACAATGACCACATCCGGCGACAACAACCCAATCGAAGCGCTGCAGAGCGACCTTCGACGTACGGGTGCCGAGCGGCTACTGGTTACTCCGCTACAGTTGTTCGACGACCTTCAGCGAGTGATTGAGAGCCGTCAGCACGGCATCGACGTCTCCGGTATCGATGTCCTCTCGCTCGATGCGAAGCTGTTGATTGCCTACTGCTCGGACGGATGCTCGATTGCGGAAGGACTCGCCCTCGTCTGCCAGCATCAGGACGCACAGTTCCGAGAGTTCGTTTTTCGGGATCGTTCCCCCATGTTGGTGCCATCGCTGCAAGGCCTTGCTGCGAGCGATGGTCGCAGTACTCTCTGTTTGATCCCGACGTTGCCGCCAGTTCCAACTAAACCGATAGCCGATCGAGCTTTGGTAGGTGACGCTGTAGTTCTACTTACCGACTTCACTTCGTTTGTGTTTCATCGAGTCGACGCAACCGGTCGACTCTTGAAATCGTTCGCGACATTTAACCGTTCCGAAATGTGCGAGGAGATCGGTTTCAATCGCTCTGCATGGGACCTGGTTCACCCAGAGCACTACGCCATGGTTTCCCGGACGGTCTCATACACCTTTGCCCAAGGCACCAGCGGCGCCTTGTTCTCGACTGGCCATGAACGAACCGCCAGCCTGGATCAGGAGCGTCTCGCCTTCCAACGGCTGCGCTGCCTGGAAGCCGGCGATGCCACGTTGCTCAACTTGCACGCCCTTGCAACGGGCATGCAGGTCAGCCCTCGCCCCCCGAAGCTGCTGGCTGAGTACAAGGAGGGCGACTACACACTGCGGCAGTACTCGCCGCAACGTTCATCCATTTTCGACTTTGGAGAGCCTGCGACCGAGTTCAGCCGCGGTGACCTCGTCACCACCTACAACACTGACGGCGAAGAGTTTCATCGCGAATTCTTTCTCGCGCCGGACGATCTGTCGGTAGGAAACGAAGAGCTACTCGTCGGTGCGTTCGACCTTCTCCACATGCTGGCGATTCGACGGGGCAAACTATTCAGAACGGGGTTCGCGAGTCGCGTTTACAACGTTCTGCTGCCTCCATTGCTCTTGACAGAGGGCTCTAGGGGATATGCGCTCTTCCCGAGCGTCCATCTATACCGCACGTCGCTTAAGGGCTTCCGCCGAACCCTCAGTATGTCGTTCGTCGCGTGCCCCATCGACGTGACGACCAATGGCGCTGGGACAAGGCCGCGGCTGACGGCCCGTCGTGCAACTCTCGACGAGTTGTGCACATTGAAGGCGGAGCTACTGTCACACCCTCTTGCAACGGCGGGGAAGACACGTACGCGGTATGAGATTGGCGGTTGGAGGACGGAGTACATCGACGGTGACTCGCGCTGGACGATTCCAGAGCTCGTTCAACGTATCTCATACGTCGTGCTGCGTCGGATGCTCAATACAGAGGATGAGGATCCTGAACGCCTCATCCGCACGGCGCTGTTCACGGCAAGCCACGAGTCGCGGATGGTCACCATGTCCTTGCAAGTGGACTGGGTTCCCGCCCAAGGATTTAGTCAGCCGTGGGAACGCTGGGTATCGACTGGCAACGACAGCGTGTTCCACAATGCTCTCTATCGCACTCTTTTTTTTCGCGACTACGCGGATCCGCATTCGGCCGATGCATCGCGGCACGCTGTTCGCTTTCAAGACTTCAACATTGGCAATACTCTGGGAGCGGACATGGGTGGGATGACGCTCTACAACCCGCAAGACACTCTAAAGCTCGTACTGTATCCCCGACTCAGGGAGCGGTATCCGGACTATTCGATGGTTCGTTGGATGGTTTGGCAGATCTACATCGATTCGGCGCTCGCGTCGATGCGAGCCTTGATCTACAAGTTCCATCCGCTTCTTGAGGGTCGTGGTGATTTGCATTCGATCATTCATACCTTGGACGAAATGATCCAGGAGTTCGTCGACTTCTATGATCTCGATATTCGGGATTACTTTTACCGAATCGAGTATGAGAAGCTGCGGGCGCTCATGCAGGTCGACGCGGACTATGCACAGCTGTTGTCCAAGTTCTCGTCGTCAAAGGAAGACGAATCGCTGCGTGAACAGCGCTTGATCAACAAGCTGATCGTCTCGCTTACGATCGCCACGGTAACCACTACCATCGTGTCGACAGTAGCTCAAACCGGCGCGTTGAGCATCTCCAGATATCTAGTCGTCGCTTTGGTGCTGTCAACCCTCATGGTGTGGGTGGGCTACGTGATCTTCGATCCGGTGCGGCGCCGGTTCGTGCGCGGTAATGTGATCGCGCGGCGCCTTTCAGGGCCTCTCGTCGCGCGTGCGAGGTCGGCTTATCGACGATCCGAATTTCTCGCGGCGGCTCGAAAGCGCGGTGCTGACTCTAGCCGCCGCGTCATGACCGCGGCTCGGCGGTTGGTTGGGAGATCGGCGTGAATTCGTTTAAGGGATCTATTGCACGGCCGGAGAGTCGACAGCGCCGGCCATCTTCTGCTACACGCGTCCACAAAGGGGTCCTGTTCGACGTATGGCAGTGGAAGCAGGTCTTGTTTAACGGCAATACTGCCACCTTTGAGACACTGCGCCGCCCAGACACGGTCCTTGTTCTACCCGTCACAGATGACGAGCAAGTGATTTTGGCCGAGGAGATACAGCCGGGCACGCCCTCCGTGTTACAGGCGGTCGGAGGTCGAATCGAGGAGGGCGAATCGCCCACCGACGCAGCACTCCGGGAACTTCGCGAGGAAGCGGGATACACAGCGAGAGAACTCAGGCTGTGGGACGCTTGGCAGCCAGTCGCGAAGATAGATTGGGCGGTGTACCTCTTCGTGGCACACGGCATCAGCAAAGTATCCGGGCCGCAACTTGATGCCGGCGAGCAGATTGCGATTCGCTCGATCCCTTCGATTGACTTAATCGCGACGGACGCTTTTCTCGCGATCAACGACTACGAACTGCTTCACAAGTTATATTTCGCCCGCTCCGATGCTCGCGAGCGCGAACGTGTTCGAGCCTTATTGGATCCGAGGAACACGCCCTCCTCACCAGTCGTTGAACACCCCTAGTATGACGGAGTCACGACCGGTAGCTACCTACGCGCTTACCGAAACGGAGAAGCTGATCGTAGAGGACACGATCCGGGAGTGTGTTCCGCCGTATCAGCCCAACGACTACCGCTCATTCATGGAAGGGTGCCGTCGAGCAGCTGGCCGTCTGCCAACCACGATTCTGAGTTGGCGGGATCGCGGGCGCACGGTCGATGTGGCGCTGCTTCAGAACCTTCCAGTCGGGTCGCCGTTGCCCGCAACGCCGTGCGATCGTCCGGGCCCCCAGGCCGTATCGATGATGGCCGACGCTGTCATCGGTACCTTTGCAACGCTCTACGGAACGCTCTATACGATCCAAGGTAAGGCCGCTGGCCGTCACATTCACGACGTATGTCCCGTGCGTGGTGACGAATATACCCAGTTAGGCTCCAGCCAAACCGGACTGCTGTGGCACGTTGAGGAGGCCTTTCATCCAATGCGACCGACCTGGCTTTCGCTGCTATGTCTCAGGGGCGATCCAGGCGCGGTCACAAAGGTCGCGCGCGCCCGAGATCTCGACTTGCCCGCCGGACTCGCACTCTCTCTCCGCGAGCGTTGCTTCAAGCTCCAGGTGGACGAGACATACGGGTCACTAAAGGAAGCCGCGACGGCCATGACGTGCGTTTTGGCTGGCCCTACCGATGACCCAGAGATTGTCCTGGATCCGGCCTATACGCTCTATGAGGACGAGAGCCAACTCGCGCAGGTGAACGTCGTGGCAGATGCCGCCGAGCGCGCCCACCAAGCATTCACGCTACAGGAGGGCGATCTACTCGTATTCAACAATCGACGGGCGGTTCATGCGAGGACGGCCTTTGCACCGCGAAAAGACGGGATGGACAGATGGCTGAAACGCGCCTTTATGATCGACGGCGATGCTGTTGTCAATTTGGATAGCAATGGCTGCATCCATTTCTAGTAGCTTGCTTCAGGACGCAAAGTAGCCTTGGGGACTTGGACAAGGCCTAAGCGGCACGCCTATACCCTGAGCGAATACGAGCGTCTCGCTCTAGGTGGCCGAGTCAATTTGTCTGACGGCCATGCGCGAACGCCGCTGTCCCGCCGTCAACGTGAAATCGTGGGCGCGACGCTTCCGATGCTCGACACAGCCCTCAGTCGATCACAGAAGAGTATTGAGGACGAATTCCTTCGGTGTTTTTTTCAGTGTGGTGGGCAACATGTTGACTCGGACGATCTGAATACGTTTCTCACTTTCTCCTCCTCCTCCGCGATCAAGATAGCGGCGCAATACTGCCGAATTAACGGACTCAGTGTCTGCCTGCTGGAACCTTGTTTCGATAACATTGTGCACATTCTGCGAACGGAAGGCGTCCCAATTCTTCCTGTTCGCGAGGAGGAACTCCACGAGGTCGACCTTCTCGCAACGCGTCTGACGTCGACGACCGCACTTTGGCTCGTACAACCCAACAATCCCACAGGCTTCTGCCTGGAACCGGAAGAGTTCAAACGACTGATCACTGCAGTAGCCGACCGCGGAACGACAATCGTTCTGGATTTCTGTTTTCGAATGTACGCCGATACTCTGGGGCGCTGGAATCAGTATTCGGAGTTGAACGCTGCGGGGGTCACTTTCATTTGCATCGAAGACACGGGTAAGACATGGTCGCTGGCGGATACTAAGGTTGGTATCACCGTCTGCTCTGCGGCTGCGGCGTCGCTAATTTATCGGCTGCATGATGAGCTTCTTCTTAATGTATCGCCGCTCCACCTGCTCCTTCTCACGGAGTTCATCAAGGACACGCTGACGGTTGGAATTTGCAAAGCAGTGCGCGAAGGCGTTGAACGGAATCGTGAAGTGGTACACGCGCTCGTCCAGGACGGGGTGTTGCGGCACGCCGCTCCCGCCTGCCATAACGTGCCGATGGAACTGCTAGGGCTACAGGACGGAACGTTGGCGACGTTGTTCTGGCGCTCCCTTCGCGATCGGGGCATAGACGTTCTACCAGCAGAGAACTACTTTTGGTCACGTCCTCTGGAAGGCCGCACTTTGTTTCGGGTACCTCTGTCGCGGCCGTTTGAGGACATTGATGCCGCTGTTCCCGCCATTCGCCAGACGCTCATAGCCATCTAGTCTCGTGAGATACATCTCGGCGCGATCGTGGGGTTACGGTGCTCGATTCGGGACGATTCGAACCGTTCGCCAGGCCGAGCTAGCCGAAGCTAAATGGGCCAGGGGCGCTCTCGTATTTACCTTCGTGCCCGATGTGCAAACGTTTCTGCAGACGGTCGTTGCCGTCGATCCTGTTTTCTGTGTGGTTCCGCCTTGCAGCGCATATTCCCACCTTGCCGCTGCGATTTGGGCCAATGACGTGCCGACGCTTTCCGTTGACGAACCGTGGTGCCTCTCCGATGAAACCATGGCTCTTGCCGACTTCGACAACGAAATGTTGGTGCTGGCTGAGTCAGAGGCGGAGGCGCATGAACTCACGGGTCGGGCTCGTGTCGATGATCCGACTCCTGGCGGGGATACCTCATCGGCGATGCAAATACTCGTGGAGCCCAGTTCGGCACGGGATGTATACGATCCCTTAAATGCTTCCGATGGTTTGAGTGTAATCCGGGCGGAGCAGTTGTTCCTCGATACCACTTTGGTTAACGAACCCTTCATAACGGCGTTGAGGGCGCGTCAGCTTGGCGTGACGACATACGTGCGATTCTTTGATCCAGATCAATCCATTGCATCCCCGCTGCAGCGCGGTCCTTTTCCTCAACCGGCGCTCGGGCACCGCGGGATCCGGATTCTCGAGGTCAATCGGTCGTGGCTTGATCGATTCAAAATGGGACTTGAATCCCTTGCTCTCGACCCAGTCGTTGCCGTCGTGCCGATGGCCACGGCTCCACGCGAGCTAGATCGATTCCGTCAACATCTTGGCCCCAGGTGGACCAGGGTCGGCGTCACGGTAGAAACGCCGGCCGCGGCAGTGAGAATCGCTGACATGCTAGGCATTGCGGAGTTCGTTCAGATCGGGCTCAACGATCTAACGCAGTACACGATGGCTTGGGATCGCGACATTCCGAACGCCGAGCGACTGCCGCCTAATCACCTTGCTCAGCCCGTTGCGGATCTCATCACGTCGGTGGCAGCTGCGTGTGCGGCGGCGAAGATCCCCTACACCTTGGGATTGGATTTGAAGCCAAATCCCGCGCTAGCGACGCAGCTTATGACGCTTGGCGTGGCATCGATTTCGTGCGCACGGTCACTCGTTGGGCCATGGCGAAGAGCTCTCGCTACATGCTCAGCTTAGACCTCGGTGCCCGGCAAGCCGTCGGCGCCTGAGGTGAACATCGTGACAGCGGGGACGTTAGATTTAGACCGCAGAGCGAGGGCACAACACATGGAAAACCCCTCGGAGATTCGCGAACGCAGTCGGAAAACCGTGAGGCGGCCGTCAGCAGCCAGTTGCGAATTCCGTCCCAGACACCCAGTCACGAAATTCGCCCAGTGTTTTCAACAACTTGCAGCATTGGGTGATTTCACTCTAGAACTCTAGGATCGATCCTCTCTTCAGCGTCCAGACGGGCTTCGGTCTGCAGACCCGAAGGCGCGCGCATCTCAACAACCTAGTCACCGGCCTACACGACCACCTTGGCGCGCGCATCCTTGGGCTCGGACGCCGACCACTTCTGTCGATAGTTGCCCTCTGTGCTGGCGTCGAGGCGGGTACGGCTGCGGCGGGCCTCAACCTCACCAGTTCTCAGGTCGTCAACTACTTACTATTGTCAGACCCGACGGCGCATCACGTGAAATTGATCTCCGGCCGCCTTCGTACCAGCGAACCGTGTCCGCCGGCCCTCCGATCGCGAAGACTATCAATCAGCTCTTCGTTTTGACCCGAAATGCCAGCACTATACGTCGCTGGCTCACGAAATTGACGGCCGGCGACGATCCGAATTCAGTCGTCACCCCCACGCCGACGGCCTGTCCCTTCACGAAGAAATACGTCGCGGAGAATTTGAACAGGTTGAGATTGCTCGACGTCAGGTCTGTGGCGTCGCTCACAACGCGTCGGTAGGCGTAGTCGAAGTTGAACGCGAGCCCATCGATGTTACCGGGAATCAGTTCCTCGCTGAAGGGGTAAACATCGCCTTGCACGCGGACCACAAACGTCGAACCGTCGAAGGCCGGCGCGACGACGGCGTCTGACGACTGGATAGCAAGCTTCGTGTAGCGTTCGAAGCCGACGTAAGGGTAATAGTGCATGCGCCGCGCGCCCTGATACGTCAGCTCGGCACACGGCCTGAAGCCCCCCTCCCAGCCTTGGTCCTCATGCGTCTCAACACCTTCGGCGCAGGTCTCGAGCAGGAGGCTCGCGGACCGCTCGGTAGTGTCCCTGACCAGATTGCGCGTGAGATTTGCTTTGCCGATGAGCCCTTCGCGCAACCGCCACCCCGAGAACGGCGGGAACCATAGTTCGACGTTCAGTCCGCCGCCCGCCTTGTTTGTCTCCTTCTGCTCGAGAAGCGGTTCGGTGCTCATGTGATGCCACTCGGCGGACGGGAAGAAGAATGTTTCGAGGGTGCCCGAAGAATTGATCTGCCAGTTCAGCGGCGTCGTACGAACGGCTGCGTCGACAAGCCAGTACGTCTTCGAATCTTTGCCAGGGGCCACAAGACCAATTGCCCCGGCCTCCGTTTCTGCTTTGCCTCCATCGAATGCTTTCCGCACCTGCACGTACTTGGAGAACGTCTCGAAACTGGACTTCGCGGAGCCCGCGGCCGCCTGTCCGGCACTGCCCGTCCCGGCCGACGTGGACTGGGCCCATCCGCTCGTCGGCGAAGCGAGTAACGCGAATAGCAGCACAACGATGGGTCGCATTACGCGTCCACCCGCTTCGTCACAAGTTCGACGACGGTGCTTACAGTTGTGGATGCTGTGTCGATTTCTTTCAACACCAAGGTCTGCGCCGGGTTGCTCTCTTTGATGAACGTGCGCAGATTCTGCGCGAGTGCCACGAAATTCTCATGACTGATAACGAGATCAGCGCGAAGCTTCAAGTCGTCTTTCAGCCGCGACTTGGGCACACCCGACGCCTTGCTGATCTCGCGCAGAACGGTATCGCGAACCGATTCTTTACTCGGCATTCATCGCTCCCGGTGAATAGAGTCTCGCACCTTTGCTAACGCACATACGGCGGCGCCGGACGACCCGTCGCATGTGGCGCACAGCTGACGGAGAACGACACCGCCCGATCACTTCAAGGCCGGGGAAATGGCGTCGAGCGTGAACGAGCGCACGAAGTCTGGATCGCGATAGAGCTCGTCGAGCCGCTCTTCCGGCACGGCGTTGTGTTTGCCGTTCTTGTCGCCGCCACCGCTGTTCCAGGCGCTTTCCCAGAGATGGGCAAGGAGCCGGCACCCATCGGCCATGTTGGCAATGGTTGTCTGGCCGAAGGATTTCCAGAGCGCATCGGCAATTGCTGCTGGCTTTTCGCCGCGATCCTTCAGGGCCTGAAATCTCCTGACGATCTTCTCTGGCGGGGTGTTGGCGAAGGTGTCCCGCATCAGCGCGACGACCGCTACAGCGGCCTCGCTGCCGTTCGCTAGCAGGTCGTCGTCGCTTGCAGAGATTCCGGTCAGGCCCTTGATGATTTCGAAGACATGTCGTTCGACCATGTCCTTCTCGTACGACGAATGGACGCCGGCGGCACGAGGCTGATCGACTCTCTCCATTTCGCCGGTGTCGCGATTGCGCTTCATGACCGGCTCGGTGTCGTCCGGATCACCGTCAAACATGCGCGAGATGTGCAATGGCTGGCACGCGTCGCCGATGTAATGCGCCATCGTCCCGGCGGCACAGACAAACCGGGCTATGTCCTTCTTTTCGGCGGCATCCTTCATCTCGAGGAAGAACTGCCAGACGCGGAAGGGCAGGCAGCCTCGGCTCTCGTCCTCGACTTCCGTGTAGTATTCGCGCCAGAACTTGACGTTGATGTTCTTCGTGTCTTCGCACAACTGCAGCAACGTCTTGTGGGCTTTGTTCTTCGCGTCCATGTCGGCGAAGTGGCCCGGGTGTTCGGGACCACCGCGACCTCCGTCCGTCTTCTTGGCGATCTTCCAAACAAGGTCCGGCACATCCGCGAGCGGCACGAAGTCCTTCTTGCTGAGACCCGTTGTGTTCTTCTTGTTGATCTGCGGCGCCGCAAAGCTGATGCGCGTGACGTTCGCCTCCATGAGACTTTTCAGGCCCGGAGTCTGAAGCAGTTCCACGGCCATCGTCGCGATGGTGTAGTGGCCGACAGCTCCCCAGTAGTTCAGCGTTCCGGCGTTCCAGTCGCGAATGACATCGACCTCGAGCTGGTTGCAGGCCGTGCTCAAGAACGTCGCCAGAACGAAAGGTGTCTCCTGCTCGCTGGTGCCCTGAAGGAAGCGCTGAGCGCCCCACTCGACCGCAATCGGACGCGGCGGCTTATCGCCGTCGAGCATCGTCCACACGGTCCCGGAGTCACCGGGGCGCGTCGCAAGTGGCGCGGCGTCGGTCGCGGGGCCGATCAGGCAGTCGGCGATATATTCGAAGCCTCCGACCGACTTGTACCGATAGAAGAGCGCCTTGACGGTGCCACCAACTTGTCCCGACGCGGCACCATAGGCGCGGACAGGGCAGTCGATCAGGCGCAGTGAGATGTTGTCGGCGCTCAGATCGGCGAGAGGACCGAGCGTGCCGATCCCAAAGATCTGGGCGGTCCACGCGTGGACGTCCTCAACCTCCACGAGGCCGATATCCAGGTTGACGAAGACGTTCTTGCCCGGCCAATCGGCGTAGATCTCCTGGAACAGTTTCCGCGTTAACTGCTTCGTCGCACTCTTGCCGACCAGGACTTTTTCGCCGCCCAGCAAGGTGTAAACGGGTGTGCCCACCGGTCCCGTGACGTGACGATTTGTCAGGGCGTAGGTCGTATGCCCATCCGTGACGAGGCACCCGACGGATGCGAATCGCTCCTCACCCTGTACATCGAGGAGGACGGGAAAGCCTCCGCCCACGCGCGTATCGGGGAAGTGCTGCGGTGGGCGGGGTTGCGGAGCGGCTTCCTGCAAGGGCGCGTAGACGACGCACACCGGTACACGGCTGCCATCGGGCAAATAGAGCGTCGGCGGAACGATATCGGATGGATGAATCCCGCTCGCCGCGAGATCGGCCCGATCAATCCAGGTATCCACGAACACCAGCACGCACGGCCACGAATAGGGCCTCACTTCCGAGTTCGCAAGTGTGCGCGGCGGCTTCGACGGAGCGTTCGCCTGTGCCGTGTCATGCGCGACGGCCGCGCGGTGGCTTACCGGCCAGGGATCGGTCTTCCGAATCAGATACCGACCGATGGCCGTTCCGACGACGTGCTGTTTTGCGAGGAGATGGAGGTGATAGAGGTCGCGCGCGGCTAGCAAATCGCGCAAGGACAGCATATTGAAGTCCTTGTCGATGTCGAGGGGACTGGACACAGGCGCCTCCGAGGGACATCTCTATTGACGGACGCGGTGATGGATTTTTGACAGTGACCCTCTCACCCGATCAACGTTCGTGAGCACACTTTCGTACAGATCGTGGGCTCAAAAACCTCGATCGCGTGACGCAATCGATGGCTCCGCGGGACGACGCCGCCACGCTATCGATACGTGGGCGGTGCGCGGCGCCGCGGTCAGCTTGAGTCGTGTTGAGCGCCGACAGTCTAGGTGCGCTGGTCCGATGGCAAGGCAACGGCCGCACCCTTCTCCACTTGCGTTTCCGTCCGCCCGATGAAGGCGTTCACGATGATCAGGCAGCAGAAGCCGTTCTCAAGCCCCACGAGCAGAAGGCCCGACGCGCTCATTCCGTCGGTGGACTGGAGGAGTAGCGCGAACACGATCGGCGCGCCGACGAGGCCAAGCCACAGGTCAACGGAGCGGGCGAAGTTCGAGAGGAAAGCGCCAAAATCCTTGATAACCGTCTCCGGCAGTTGCCGAAGCTGCCTGTAGACCGAACCGAGCACGACGCCAAGAATGGTGGCACCGAAGGTGAAGACGAGCCGACCCATATTCGCCCGGCCGCTGCTCTCGAACATGCCGAACGCCATGGTCCTCGGCGTGAAGTACCAGAACGCGCCAAATCCGATCGCGATCGCGAGCAGCACCGCGGCCACACCCAATGCCTTCGACATCGGCGTTTCTCCAAATATTCGTTAACAGAGAGGCGACACACGCACGCCAAGCAAAGGGCTCGGGCCGGGTGGGCACGCCGGCATGATACTACCGTGGCAAATCGAGGCACGGGGCAGTATCTTCTCGTGCGACGCTGCGCTTGGCGCGGCCGTGAGATGACATGCGCGGATTACGTGTTGGCGGCTTTGCAGCACTCCTGCTGATCGTTGCGTGGCTGGCCTATGACTCCCAACCTGCCGCGCGCGTCGGTCGCGCCGTGCGCGCCGGACGGGTAGGCGGTCTCGATACGCAGGAGCAGCAGGCGCTACACCAGGCCCTGAGCTGGGTCGTTGCCGGCGCAGGTCTGCCCGGAAATGGCGTGGCGATCAACGAGTTGCGGCCTGACGCAGCGATACGGGTGCTCACGGTGACTGACGCCGGCAGCAGGGAATTCAACTGTGGTCCCGGAAACGCCGTGTACGACAGCCACCTAAACGCCATCTTGATACATGTCGATCTCGCGCGTGGCTGGCTTACGTCAGAATTCGGCACGGCGGAGATGTTTTCGATCCGCAAGACGTTTCTGCTGTTCCTCCTGCTCCATGAGATCGGGCACCAGGTACTGCACGGCGCGACGCAAGCGACGTATCCGGCGGCGCTCGAAGGCGGTGCAGAGCGCGCTCGCGAAACCGAAGCGGACGAATACGCATTCACGCGCATGGAAAGCCTCGCACGCGTCCCGCTCGTGGCGTCCGGCGACGCAAGCGACGCGCTCGCGAAGGCTTGGTCGATGCGCCCCGGTTCATACGTTCTATTCGGCTTTGACCTGGTTACCGACCTTCCCGATCCAGCAACCGTGCACGGCAACTATCCGCCTCCGACGGAGGAGGCGCTGGCGCAGGCGGCTTCCCTACGGGCGCTGCCCGAGCCGGTTCGACGTGATCTGTTCATCCTGTCCTGGATGCACGCTCTGCCACGCGCGGCGATGAGGGCCGACACGCCGTATTCATCATTCAACGAGAACGAAGGCCACGCGACACTGGTGCGCCGGATTACCGATCTCTTCAACCGATACCGCGAACGTACGGCGGGCTTGGATTATGTGGGCGACCCGGACGGTCTGTGGGCTTCGCGCACGGAGGCGCTTGCCGCGGTGCAGCAACAGCTCACGCTCCTCGGCACCATCAGCACGCAGCCGCTGTACGAGGTCACGTTGCCTGCCGCGATCAGCTCGATGTCCTGGGAACCCACCCGCTTGTTGATCATGACCGACGACGGCAATGTGTACACGATACCGCGGGAGACGTTGAAGCGGACGGGCGGGTCATCGTTGACGCGTCTCCTGCTCGGCCAAGATCAAGCGATCGTCCGCCCCGAACGTAAGGACGCGTGGGTCACGCTCCAGGCGAATGTGTGGAGCGATGAACAGCAGCGCATTTTTACCTACACGGACGACGGCATGATGGAAGCGCGCGACGGATTCTGGAGACGTGTCTCCGAGGAACCCTTGCGGTCGCTGTCAGTCCTCACGCTAACCCAGTCACGTCCGACACTCTCGCGCTGGGTGATCTGGACTGGCGACGTATTGAAAATATCGGACCCGGGTGGAGAGCAGGTGGCACGCGAAAGCGAACTGGTCGTGATGGATGGCCACAAGATCACGGCGCGCCGGCCTATCGCCGGGCTCTTTGCAGACGTCGAACAGGCAGCGCCTGACCGTTTGGTGACACTCGATCTCGCCTCAGTCACCGACACCGCCATTTGGCTTTCTTTGTGGACAGCTGACGACGACCACTTGCTCGGGTTCGCTGACGTCGATCCCGCCAACTTGCGGGTGCGGCGATTCGTGACCGCAACACACGCGCGTCCGATCGTGAAAGACCAGTCGTTCGTCACCGTTCGACCGGGCGATCCGTTCCTGGCTGTCGTCGTCACTGCTCCGGGCGATGGAACCGTGCAGCCCCGCGCCGGGTTTCACGTCGATCCGGTGGAGGTCGCCACGATTGACGGGGCGGGAACCTTGCGAAGAGTGGCGACCGTCTCTGCCCCTTACAGCCGAATCGTTGCCCCTCTTCCGGACTTGTCAGAATCGATCGTCGCCGACGCGCAGTTCATCGACGACGACCACGTGCTGCTGAATTCTCACAGCTGGAGTCCGAGCTTTGTCGTGGATCTGCGCGACGGCGTGTCCCGGCCGCTGTTCTTCCCGAGCACGAGCCTCAGCGCGACGAGCCACGACAAATGGGTGGCGTTCGTGCCGCTGTCCGGCGGCGAGCCCTCGCTTGCGCTGGACCCCGGTGGCAACCACCGCTGCTATGTGATGCGCATGGGGGAGTGATGAGGGCCGTGCGCGCGATCGGAGTCGTGGCCCTCGCGGCACTCCTTCTCTGGCTCTGGAAGAGCCCGACGGCGCAGCAGCGACGGCTCTCAACACTTCGCGCGCTTGTCGCCAGCCCAGCGTGGCCGCAGCTCTCGCCGACCGACAGCCAGGCGCTCCGCGAGATCGTTTCTGATGCGGTGATCGCGGCAGGCCTTAGCGATCCAGTCGACATTAACGGTTTCAGCGACGTCCACGCCGTCAACCCGGGAAGCGCCGCACGGCTGCACGTGTTCGTCACGTCCCCAGAGCACGCGTGGCTGACGCACTGCCAGGCAGGGAATGCACTCTACGATCCCGAACTGGACTCGATTTTTGTCGATGGCAGTCTCTTCGGCGGCGGTGATCTGACGACATTCGGGCGCGGGTGGTTTGCCGAACGCCTGTGGGGACGCTCCGAGGCATTCGCCTTTTCTCGCACGTTTACGACATTCGTCCTGCTTCACGAACTCGGACACCGCCAACTTCGTCACGCGGAGCGGCCGCCCATTGGCGCGGCGGGTACGCAGGAACCCGCGGCAGAGACAAGCGCCGATGACTTCGCCCTGAAAGCCCTTACGGGTGCGTATGAGGACGGCCGACTGACGCTGCCGGAGGCCGTGGCCAACGAGGTCATCGAAGCTGGCATCGACGGCACCTTGACCACCGGGCAGCGGTTTCTCGCTTCGCTGCTTTACGCCACATCGCAAATGAGCGTGGGCCTGCTGTTTTCGCGCGGCGAGTTCTCGTCCCTCTACAGCGACGCGTCGCATCCGAGCTTTGGCGAGCGCGTACGGCGCCTCGGCGCGGCGACGGCGGCACTGGCTCGCAGGGACGCTGGACTGGATCGGTATCTCGCATATTTTCGGGCCGTGTCCGAGAGAGTCGACGGATTGCGCAAGCTTGGCCTGCTCGAAGTCGACAACGAACAACCCATCGAGGCGGTAGCGTTCGACGAAGACGGGCTCTTCGTCGTGGATCGCATGCGCTCGATCTGGCGCACGGATTACGCAGCGATTGCCGACGGGCGGAAGGCGGAGCCTCGACGCATGGGCCTGCGGCGTGCCTTGTCGCTGCCCGTGGAATCGGGTGAGTCGGGCCCGTTACTCAATGCTGTCTGGAGCGCACGGCAACGCGGGGTGTTTTTGATGTTCTCCAACGGCGCCTTATACCAGGTTCGCGGCGCGGAGGTGCGGGCGCGGCCTGACCTGGTCACCGCCTTAGGTCTAGACGCCGGCACACGTGCTGTCCGGGCGAATGAGCCGATGCCACACGCCGTGCTCGAGGTCGACGACGGCTACGTTGTTCTCGACGGCGACCAAGCCGCCGGCCACATCCGTCGCGCGGACGCGCTCGCGGCCGCCAAGGCGTCCGGTCGCGTCGCACAACCGACGGTGCGAGGTGCGATGGTGACGCAGGCAGGATTGCGCCTGGCGATCAATGAGCAGGCCGGGCCCTTGGCTGGTACTCTGCTCATCACGCTCGACCCGCCGTTCAGGATGGTCTTCAGCAAGTTGCAGCTGTCAGGCGATGTGGATGGTTACGGTCAGCTTGCCACTTTGGAAGGACAAGGAGAGAGTCGGCACTTCCTCGTTGGCAAAGTGAATCTGGAGGCGCCCATCAACGTCTGGGAATTGTTCGAAACCGCTCCACCAATCGTCCGTGCCCGATATGACCCGCTGCTGCGGACGCTCACCGATCTTCCGTTCAACGGCCAGAACGTTCCGGTCGTCGTCACGGGCGTTCAGACCTCAGGCGATCGAAGCGTGTTCGCAACACTCGCCGGCGACTCGCTGATCAGATTTGACGCGCAACGTTCCGCAATCGAGCCTGTGTTCCATCCCGGCGTTTCTGTGCAAATGGCAATGACAGACACCGGCTTGGTCTCATTCCATGTGCTCAATGGATTCAAGTTGTTCCTACTGTTCGAGCAGACGACACCGTCCAGACATCTCGCTGCAAAACATTGATAGTCAGTGACCGGCGCCGGCACTGGAGTCAGCTTCTGGTTGTTCAACTGTGAGCCGTGCGTAACTTGATTAACCTACGATATGCAGGCCCGAGTGCAAGACCGACTACGGTGATGGCAAATCCGTGGCCGGCTCTGAGTGCTGCGCCAGCCCACTGAGTATCTCTCGACCTCTCGAACGTAGGAAAGCGACGTAGGGTGCGCCCTTGTTTGGCCATCGGAGAATGGTAACCTCGGCAGCGAACTGGATGACCGGTGCCTGTCGCTGGACACGGACAGTGACGTTGGCGTCAACCCCCGGCAGAAAGGCGCCGCGTCATTGCTGAGCCATCCGTTGATCGCGAGGCGATTTCAATGATTGGTGCATCTATCCGTGCGGCCGTCGAGAATGCGATTGAGCCATACGCAAGTTCGCGCCTTGCGGCTCTCGTCTCGCAAGCGGGTCCGTACGTGATCAAGTTCGTGAACAGCCGTTGGGCGTCGACATACGCATCGCCTGCGCCACTCAAGATCTCCGAGAACCCCGCGTTGACATGGGGCACGGCAACCTATGTGACTCCGTTGGCGTTTCCGCTGTCGTCGGCACTCTACGGACGAATCGGCCTGGTGAGTGAATTCGACCCGACGAATTGGAAGGTCTTCGACGCCACGAATCCCGCGAACCGTATGGTCTATGTACGGTGGGTGCAGGCGCAGCCAGCCTTCTCGGATCTGGTACTCACTGTCCACTCCACTTACACCAACCACTTCTTCCGCAACAAGTTTCGCAAGGACTTTCGAATCGACTGCGTCTTGTTCCATCCCGATCAAGAGGCCGAGGTTCATACGGACCGCGGCCAGCATGTCTGGATGGCGGTCACCGATTGGAAGGGACGCAGACAGATCGATTCGAAGATGAGCAAGCGCTTTGCCCAAGCTCGGTTCGTAGTGCTGATTGACGAGGACTTCGCTCTCGAAACCGGCGGATTGCCGATCCAGACGTCGCCGCGGCTGATCGAACGGGTCACGCAGGCGATCTCGTTTCATCAGGCAATGGAAGTGGCCGCCGCTCGCGTCGATCCGAATCTTCCCGCCGAGGTGATTCGTCACTATCAGCTCGGCGGCTATGTGCACGTCTTCATCCGCCCATGAGTAATCTTCTCGCGCTCGCCGACGACTTTCTCGACCGGATGAACAACCCCGCCTACGGCGGCGCGGTCAATGACGAGTACTCGATGAAGTTCGCCCGCCTGCTCCAAGACGAGCAGTTCGAAGCGCAGTTGAACCAGCAGATCAGCGACGTGAACCAGGCGGATGCCTTGAGGTCGCATGCGTGGTTGTGGGTCATCGGCTGGGCGAAGTCCCAAGATGTGGCCGTCCAGGAAGACGTGCTGGTCGAGCTGTTCGATCGGTGGGGGGATGTGGCAGCGAAAGCTGCGATCATCGACCTCGTGCTCGATCGACTTGAAGACGAAGGCTTACCGAGCGCGCAGACCCGGCTGGAGGAGTTCCCGGTGCGGTTCTTCGCCCGCGTCATGCGGCGGGCCGTAGAGATTTCCGAGCCGCCCCCGCGCGAGCGGGTTCGCGACGGCGAACCATTCGCGTTTCCACGTGAACCGGAAGAGGCTCAGCCGTCGATGGCCAAGGCAGAAGGCCTTCTCGTGGCCCTCCTGCAGGTCGGCAATCCCATGGCGTTGGCGGCTGCCTCGGTGCTCCTGCGCCACGCGTGGAGAGGACAGGGTCAGCTCAGCGAGTTCTATTCGCGCCTGCTCGACAGACTTGAACCGGAAACCCGCACGGAATGGGAACGGAGCATATTCAGAGGACTCGCCTAACGAGATCTCCGTCCGATATTTGTCTACAAATTTCGGACAAGCTGGGGACTGCCGGTCGGGACCTGATGCTCGCAACTGACTCACGGCCATGAGTTAGCCTCGCCATCCTCTCATGCAGCTGTCAGTAGCCAGTTGCGAATTTCCGTCCCTGACACCCCGCCACTCACCGTATAAGCCAGTAAACAACAACGCTGCGGGTGTTTGCAGCTGGTTCGAACGCCCATCGTCGGCGGTCCGTTCACGGTTGAAGCGGTCGGTGCGCCGGCAACCTGAAGATCGCGAGGCACTTCGGCTTATCAACTTCCGTTCGAATCCCGATCAGCTGTTGCTACGCGCTGGCGCTGCGCCGTGGGCGCGATACAGCCGCTATGCGTCTTACGTCACAGGTTGGGGTTGTGGCGCACTTGCTGGTGCTGACGGAAGGGGCTGCAACCCGCCTTCAGGCGGATTGCAGCGCCCTGTTGTGGCTCACCGTCCGACGGCCTGGAAGCGAACAAGTAGCACGTCGCGATACGCACGCTGACCCAGATGCCATCCTGGGCCTGGCTCAAGCAGTAGCGGCGTAACCTGATGCAGCAGTTTTATGTACAGAACAACGTCATGACTGGACCGCTTAAGGATTCATTCGAGCGACTTCGAACGGCGTTGAAAGTACTCCGTTCTCGAACACCGTACGACGTCCGTCAGCCCGACCGCGTTCGAGTTCATCTCGACGACCGCCCAGATCGGGGACATTCGCCTCTTCATGAGGGCGCTCCCCGACATGTTGTCACGCTGAGCGCGCGCTCGGACCGCTCATATCGCGCCGGTTCCTTCACGCCGGTCTTGGCGGCACTGGGAACGCTTGCCGCGTGGCTGCCGGCGCGGCGCGCATCCCAAGTCGACCCGATGCGCGTGCTCAGGGGCCGTGAACGCTCGGTCGGTCGTGGCCTCGTTCACCGTCGTTCCGTTCCGGAGAGGCTGTCCGAAATTTGTATACAGATTTCGGGCAGCGAGCCCGGGTGCAATCTCAATGCTCTTGACGCAACTGCTGTAGCCGTACGGAGTTGCGTGTGGTGTGCCGTCACGCCGCGGTCATGAGGAAGTTGCGGATTCCGTCCCTAACACCCAGCCACGCAATTTCGCCCTGTGTTTTCAACAACTTGCAGCGCAGGGTGATTTTCAGTATCGAACTCAGGCGGACGATCCTTCACGAATCTCGCTTCACGCCGGTTAGGTTCGGCGCGTACTCGATAACGCTCGGATCTCTCTTCTCCGTTCCCACGCTCGACGCTTCATTCGCAGCGCTGAACACGTGGATCTCGGACGCGTTCACGCCGATCAGACGGCCTGTGCCGAGCCGGCGAACGATAACGGCTTCGACTCGATGGAGGCCATCCACGCACACTACCTCTGCGTTGGTGAAGATGGTGACGCCACGCCGCACGCGCGTGCCGGCGGCGCGCAGCGCCCGGCGAAGGCCCCGTATCAACGGCACTCGTGTGGAACCAATCACGACCAGCACCCGCATGCCGCGTCGAGCGGCGTCAATCGCAGCCGAGATTGCGCTGGAATCGCCGGCAACGATCACCAGATCCACAGTCTTGCTCACCGCGTCGACACCGAGCGCGGCAACCCGTGCACGACAATCGGGCCGCTCAGCGCATTGAGGAAGGCTTCCATTTGCCGCAATTCCACTGCCTTCAACCGCAGTGGCTTCAATTCCGTATGTCCTGCCGGCGCCGCGGGCGCGCGGTTGTAGTGGTCGAGGACCTCAGCGAGTGTCGCGAACTGACCGGCATCCATGTATGGTGCGCGTCTGGCGACGTTGCGCAGCGACGGCACTTTGTAGGCCCGCTCCAGCGTGTGATCGCCGGTCACCAAGAACTCCAGCTCCGCGCATTTCTGGGGGGGCATCACTCCAGCGGCTTCGGCAGTTGAATTCGTCCTTCAGCACCGTCGACGCGCCCGTCAAACGTCCCTCGTCGCTGGGCAGTTCCGCGCGCCGAGGCACGCCCGTGTTGTGAAGTTCGTTGTTGGCGAACAACGGACCGTTGTGGCACTGCGTGCAGTTGGCCTTGCCGATGAACAGCTTCAGTCCGGCGATCTCGTCGCTGGTCAAAATGCCGTCGCCACCGCCGGTATCGCTGATTGCGTCCACATAGCGGTCGAACCGCGACGGGCCGAATTCGATTCGCCGTTCATACGCGGCGATTGCCTTACCCACATTCACGAACACGCCCGTTACCGCATCCCGCTGCGAGTCGGTCATCGAGGCCCACCCGCGGCCTCCGTCGAGTCGGACACGGGACCTGCCGATGCAGGAACTGACGACAGGTCCGGCATCGAGCCAAAGACAGCCTCGTATTCAGGCCGAATGCGCCGAGATCAGGTGCGCGTACTGCGCGCGTGTGCCACCGTGCTCGACTGCACTCTCGAGGGGCCCGAGTGCCTGCGCCCATTGGCTGTCTTTGCGACCGTCCCAGAACAAGAACGGCGATCGCGACGTCGCGGCAATCGGCATCGTCCGCTTTGTTGTGACGCCAACGCCTCGGCCCAACGCAATTCCGTCCTGGAAGTCGCGATCGGGTTGATGGCATGTGCCGCACGCAACCGAGCCGTCGGCGCTCAGCCGGGTGTCGAAGAACAGCCGCCTGCCGAGGTCGGCGGCGCGAGGATCGTCGGCGATGCGGTTGGTTGGATCTGGTGGCAGTGGCTCCAGCGATGCGAGCGACATTGATCGGAGTTTATCGAACTGCGCGCTCGTCCATCCGGCGCGGCCGGATGCCGCGGCACTCGCAATCGTTGCAAACAGAGCCAGTGCGATCGTCGTAAACATGCGGTTCGTCATGGCAGGTCCCGAATCAGAGATTGAGGTTGAACGTAACCGTGTCAGCACCGCGGGATCCGGCGATCGCAAGCTTGAACTCCCACCAACCACCCATGTTGAAGCGGACGCCTTCAATCTCGTAGATGCCCTCGCCGAGGCTCCTGGTCACGCGTGGCCGCGTCGGCAAGCCGTGGCCGTGCTGCGGCATGCCGCCGTCAATCGAGATCCGCGCCTCGTCAATCGCATGTCCTTCGGCGTCGCGGACGATGACGCGGACCGTTTGCATCTGCCGGGTGCGCAGCGGCCTGGCGGGTTCCAGCGTCGCAACGTAGCGGCCGCTTGCCGACGTCCGCGGCCCAAGGCCGAACTCGCTCGGCGCCGGCCGCCTGGCACCGGTCCCGTGGATCATCATCATCGCGTGGCTGCACGCGGTCAGGGTGATAGGGCACGGTCGACCGGCACATCCTCCAAGAGATCGTACGAAAAAACTCTGAAGCCTCGCGCACGCTGCACCCTGGCGGAGTAGGCGCAGACGGCGACTGCTGCAATGGCCGGGATAAGGTGAATGAGAGGAGCCGCTGAATGAGACCTACTTCGGCAGACGATGATGCCGTTCCATCAATCGCGCAAGATGGTCGGTTACCGTCCGTACGATCGGGAGCGACGCCGACACCAATGTTCGGTCCCGGAATATCTCTGGGTCCTTGCTTCCGTGCAGGAGATTGCACCGCACCTGGTAGACGACGCGCATCAGGCAGGACAGCCGCTCGACTGCGTTCTGGCTCCCGCTGAATGTCTTGATGAGTCTTCCCGTGGTTTCACGGTATCGCGGGTCGTTCGCGGCGTACAAGTCGTTGCCCGGAGGGATCGCTATGAGGGCAGCGATGGAATCCTTATCTACGGCGTCAAGGCAGGCCTTCGCGCTTGCATCTTCGAAGAAAACGCTGATTGCAGTATCGATTGCTCCTGCTTCGCCGTTTCGGTTTCGGGGAACGGCGTTGTAAAGCGCGTTGAAAGCCATCCAGCATTGCGCGAACTCTGCCCATACGTCGCCGGGTTGCACGCGAAGCCAGCGGGAAGCGAGGAACGCCTGATCGTGGGGAGTGCCAGCCATTATGACTGCTGGCGCGAGTCTATCTCATGCGCTTTCGCCCCTCCGCCGAGGATCTCGATGTTGCGAATGACGGCGTCTTGCGTCTTGGAATCGGCGGGAAATTGACCGTACTGATTTCTGAGGTGTAGCTCTGAATGCGGATGATCGCTTCGCGCATGTCCGCGAAAGTATTCCTGCCGCCCTCGTTTAGGCATGCACGAGCGTTCGCTTGATATCCTCGGCGATCTGGGGCACGCGACTACTTGCGACGCCAGCCGGCGTCCAGGATGTCGACTCGTCGGCCGAAGAGCTGCTCGAGGAATTGCTCCAGGCCCGCGAAATTGTGGTAGGTCGGCCGCCGAGAACTCCACGACCACGTCCAGATCGCTCGAATCCGTCTGAGCGTTTCTGGCGTACGAACCGAACAGCGCGATGGTCTTGACGCTGAAGCGCTCCAGCTCTGGCCGATGGCGCCGCAGTGTGCGCATTCCGGCCATCGTGATCATGGACAATCTGGCGTGTCACAAGAGTCCGGCGGTCCGCCGGGCGATTGAGGACGCCGGGGCGAGTCTCTGGTTTCTGCCGAAATACAGTTCAGACCTGAATCCGATCGAGCACACCTTTGCGAAGTTGAAAGCGATCCTGCGGAAGGCCCGCTGTCGCACCGCGACGTCCTGTGGGCGACCATCGGCGCGTCGCTCCCATGTTTCGAGCCGGCCGAGTGCCGCAACTACTTTCGCCATTGCGGCTACTCGGCGATCCGCTTTTTAGTTAGAAGTCTTCGTGAGGGTCAACGTCGTCGGCACTCCGCACCCCGCGACAAACGGCGGCACGGGCATGCCTGGATAGCGACCTGTCAGCTCCGCTTGCCTGAACCAGGTCTCGAGTTTCGCGTTCTGAACGGCGTCGACCACCTGGATAAAAACCTCGAAGTCGCCGGTCTCGTTCGGTGTGCCGAGCACCACAAGAACGGAGTAGTTACCCGCCAGGTCAGGAACAATTGCGCCGCCCGCCTGTGGCCAAGCCGACAGAAGACCCCGGCGCCTGGCAAACGCCCATAACGAATTTCCTGGCGCGACCACTGCCTTCCCGGTGACGAGCACATCGACCCCCGCGCGATCGCCGGTGTGCGGTGTCGTTACAGTCACGTAGCAACGTCCTGTTTCCTCTGCCAGCACACGAGAGGTAGCAATTATCAGAAGCACGGCCACCGTCGCGACACCGATCACCGCGAACATTTTTCGTGTCATAGGTCATCCTCCGGTTGAATGCGAATCGGTTGAAACAAGTCGTACATTTCACGGGCAACCATTTCATTCTCGAGCGGCGTGCGATTCTTCGTGCGCAGCGCCTGCTGTACTCGCTGGCGTGGCGGACGGCGGCCGGCCGCGAGCTTCGCCTCCACGCAGCCATATCGTTCGAGGGCGGCAACATAGTCTTTCAACCGATACTTCGCATCCGCTTCCTCCAGCACGTCATGAACGGTCTGTGTCTCACTGATCGCGCAGAATGCCGGCTGGAATCGCGCCTCATATGTGGCTTCGCGCGCGATGGTCGGCGCTGCGGGTGCGGGGTCTACCGGGTTTCGCGCGGACGAGTCCAGCGGTGCCGTCACGGGCGGCGGCGCGTGAAGTGTCGGGTTCATATTTATGGTCGGGTCCACCATGATCCTGGAGTCGACCTTGATCGTCGGCTGACCGATCATGAGCTGAGTGCCGATATAGGTCAGGACACCAGCCGTAGCCATCAGAGCTGCCCGCGCCAGCGCGGACCATGCACGGCTGTTTGTCTGGCCATCGGGTGGAGCAGTGCTCGGCTGAGACGTCTTCTTGCGGGCCATTCGCGACTCCTTTTCACGCTTCACGTGCATAGCTACTGCGTGTCGGCCGCCCGTCGCGGACTCCCGACGTATGGCCGGAGTGGAGTAATAGCGAACATCAGCTTTTCCCCTGGACCGATCGGATCCGACGGAATCGGCAACAACTCGACGTTGGACGACCAGCTGTCCACCTTGACCCGCGACCCAAGGGGCCGCGCCATCAACTGGTCGGGGTTGTCGGGATCGGGAACGGGCGGACGAGTGACCCGGATGCCAAACCGCATGATCTGTTGCCGATCTGCCAGATGCGTCAGAAAGGACGCCGGTAGCAGTCCAGGGAGCCGGTTCGAATGGTCCGCGATAGCCTGGAAGAACAGCGTTGAGTTGGCCAGTTTGCCTTGGTAGACGGAGTTATTCAGCAGCTTGACCGCCGTCTTGTCCGCCGCCTCCTCCTGTGCGGCGCTGTACGACTGGTGCAGTGTTTCAAGTACGTCGCGATCGGGCCGCATCAAGCGATCCGCGAACGCCAGGGTCCCATCGATGGAGTCGTTGGCGAGCAGGTGGCCAACAAAATGCGCCAGCACGCGACTCAGACACCCTTCATCGACGGCCGAGTCGATCAGTCCACGTGAGATGAGAAGAGTCCTGCCGACCACGATCACGTCGAGGCTTGAAACTAGCAATGTGCGGCAGCGGATCGGCTCGTCGACGGGGGGCGCCGCAACCAGAAGCAGACGATTCGCCACGCCGCACACGACGCGGTCGAGCGCGCCGTCTGACGCAATCACTCCTCGGCTTGCCAACCATTCCAGAATGTTGTTCTCGGCATTGCGACGAAGTTCGCGTTCCACCTGGATTGGCGTCGGTAGCTGACCTGCGATCTCGTCGCCCTGAATCGCTCTGTCGACGACGATATTCGTGTAGGTGTGTGGTTCTTTAGCGGCGCTGAGCGCATAACCCCACACCCGCGCGGACATTCGAATCCGGGGAGCATTTCTTGTATCCGTGCCTCGTACCTCTTCGAGCACAAACGAGGTCGATGGAATCCACGAGCCATCGCTGCCGCCCGGCGCTCGCCACGAGTCGACATGGAAACGTCCGGGCTGCTTCAGAAACGCCGATATCGCCTTGTCCAGGGCGGTACTGCCGCCGCTAAAGCGAATCAGAACGAGCTGCGAATTCTCCAACCAGAGCTTGCCTCTGAACCCTTGCCCGCGCGCGGGCTCGACGCTAACGACGAGGCACTTCACGCCGTCAAGCACCTCGTAGCCCTGAAACGTGAACGCATACCGATCGGCGCTGAGTCCGTTGATGTCGGGGAAAAGCAAGGCCGCCAATTCTGGCGGCACGTGCTTTCGATCGGCGGCGACCTTCGACAGCCGGCCATTGCGGCGAGATGGTTCGTACAGCTCGATGGGCTCGATTGCCAGAGTCGGCTTCCACGACAGACGGCCAATGAACGCGTCGTCGTCGAGCGCATCTTGTCCCCGAAGCTGCGTATAGATGTCAACGGTCGGGCTGAAGTCCTGGATCTGGAATAGCTCCCGGTCGATCGCCCCGGGGATCCAGACAGTGAGCTCTTTGGGCGTTGGCGGTTGTGATTCCGCCGGGGCTACTTGCGCAGCCGGCCGCGCGCGCGAGCAGAGCAGAAACACGAGCAGCGCGAGGACTGTGGTCAGGACCTTGGTCTTACACATCGTCGTATACCTCCACCTCTACCGAGAGAACTTTGAAGAGCACATGGACTGTCGTTTGATAGGAAACCGCTTCGCCATTTCGGCGCGCCGGCTCGAATTTGATCCTGCGGACGGCTTCCTCTGCGCGCGTATCGAGGTCCGGATCGAGGGTGCGTGTGATCGACTGCACGTGCACGCGGCCCGAGTTGAGAAAGACGACGTCGAACGCGACCTCACCTTGCACTTTTCGTCTTCGCGCGTCCTCGGTGTATTGCGGCCTAGGTGCTTCGAGAATGCGCGGGGGGACCGTCACGTCTGCCGGGGCGCTGCGGTCGAAATCACCAGCTGCTCCTTCTCCATTTCCTACACGACGATCTCCACCCGATCCACCGCCCGGGTGGCTGCCTCGAGGAGCGTCGAACACGCCGGGCGCCCCCTCGGCTGTGCGATTGCCGGGTGGGCGTCCAGTGCGCGAGACTCCAACTCGATCGAACCTGTCCAGGGACGCGGCGTCGTCCGCGATACGTCGAACGTCCCGCTTCCGTTCCGGACTCAATACCGCCAGCTCGAAGGAGGGTCCGTCGGATTCCGACCCGTCATCAAGCGCGGTTGGCCGAGTCTCTGGACTCGTAGACTCGATGCCAGGTCCGTTAAAGGCTTCGGCCGTCAAGAGCGGCTGTTCCTGAGAAGGCGCAACCTCCTCTTCGCGCCGCGATGGCATCTTCGTCAGCACCTGGGAGAGCGTGGGTGCTGCGTTCAGCTTGCTGGCGACAAACACGAACGTCGGCGAGGGATCCGTGAGCGCCGCCTTCGACGTGATCGTGAGACGCGGTGTCTTGGCCGTCGGCAACGAGGTGATCGCGACGAACGCGGCGACATGAATCACGATGCTGATCACGCCGGCTCCCGCCTTCCGTCCGAACGGTTCGATCCTCTTCATAAAGTCACCCTTTCCCCCTTCTGAATACACGTAACGGAAGGCGCTCTTAGACCACGCCCCAAAAGGGAACTTCAAGAGACGCTGGAGGCGGTTCTGAACTTGGATCTGACGGTTGCGGGACTTGAACGGGAGATGTAAATCCGAACGATCAAATCCCCGTTCGAATGGCTTGGATCTACGAGCGGATGTCTTGTTGGACGCGTCTGGCGTTACGGTCCTTCACGAAGGTTCGCGGCTCGATCACACTCTTCCGTGCGCGCGCCCACGAGCAGGAGGGGAATTTGGAGGGATTCCAGGGGGACTCAGGAGGCCTTCTCTGGTAAGCTCACCGCCCGTGAACCTCTCGGCAAAGAGACTGAAGGAAATCGGGCACCAAGCACAGACGGTTGCTGAGGCTCTTCGCCACAGCGATCCGCAGCTCTTTGACCATGCCGCAGTAGTTCTACCATCTCGACCAGAATTTGCAGAAAGATCATCGCATTTACGAGTACGTCTCCTGCTGCACTTGCTGGCCGCCGATGAATTGGGCTTCATTTCTACACACGGCATGCCGAACGTCGTCATGAGCTTCTATTTGGTCGATTCGTCCTCGGACAGCGAGTCTGAAAAGTCGGACAAGCAGTCGTGGAACGATCATCCGGGCAAGCACCTGCTAGCGGCGCTACAAAGGGCCTTAGTGAATTCTGCCCGTGACACTGACGCAATAATGATCACGATTGTGAGTGGAGGGCTCAGAAAGGTCTCGCGCATTGCCTCTGCGAAGGAGCCCGTATCGAGCGCCAACGAGCGAATGGCTGCACAGCAGGTCCGTCGGGAAGAGTTAGAGGCAGGGTCCGGCGACGACATGCTCTTGGAAGAGTTCTGGCGGCCGCATCTCGATCACAAACGACCAACGGTCATTGTCTACGGCGAACCACTATTCACCCGAGAGGGCAATGTATTCGTCCGCAACATCAGGCAGAACGTCGAGCGCGTGGTCAAGCGGAAAAAAGAGCGCTCGGACAAAGAGTGTTGGCCGTTCATGGCTGCGGGAACAGCCCTCTGTGCTCTCCACCTTGTTCGATGGTTCACTCAGCGCAACGTCGAGGTCGGGTGGTTAGGCTGCAGGGCTGGCGATCATTTGAGCAGATTACTGGAGAACCCGTGGAAAGAACGAGCCAACGTCATCATCTTGGGCAGTGTCCGCTCGAATGGGGTGCTCGCGTACTACCAATCACAGCCGCTTGGCAAGAGGACCTCTTGGCAGCATTCAGAACCGCAAAGTCATAAGACGTTACCCTATCAGCTGAAAGACGACATCGTCGCCAAGATTGCTCATGACGGCGAGATCGATGGGGAGCCAAAGGTTGATCAACTCAATGACTCATCTTACCAGGTCTGGTCAGTGATCAGCCGTCGGGAAGGAATCATTGACGGCACAGTGACGATGGTCGCTGCGAACTATGGGCAGATCATCGCGCGCCTGGGCGAGGTGCTTACCGATGAGGAATTGTTCGCCAGATTTCTAGAAAAGCACCAGCCCCTCAAGGCCAACTACCTTAGTAACCCTGCGCGCAGCTTTCAAGTTCTTGTGCAAATGCGGTTTCATGACCAGGGAACTGTGCCCGGTTACTACAAAATTGAAGACGCGTGGTTCGAGTCCGAAGAGGAGCGGGAATCGTGATAGGGGCCAGCGTGGCAGAGCCGAAAAGAAACGTCGCGCGGACGCCCACGGAAGGTGCCCGCGATGAGTGAGCTTGTGACTGACATCGCGGCGCGAAAATCCGCAACCGATCGGAAACGGACGCAGGCCGATGAAGAAACAGCACTTGGCTTGACCTGCCCCAAAATCCACTTCGTTGCAGAGCCTTCCGAGAGCAGCCAGATTGCTCCAAGGTGGAAGCCCTAGGGTATTCGTTATTCTTGGCAGAAGCGCCACAATCGATCCGATGAGCGCGCGTCGGGCCTCGGCAGATCTTCCATCGCGCATTAGCCTAAACACCTACGACGATGTTTCGCTGCGAATGAAAACGCGGGTTGAAAGAATGAAGCGCCGAGTCGATGGGAAGGCTGGCTAGCGTCCAATCGCGCCGGGCCCTCGGCTGCGATTAAGAACCGTTGCGGCTGAACCTCACACGTTGAGGATCGTTAGAGGCCGCCGAACAACTGCAGGTAGTTTGCAGCCATCCTGACAGGCCACACCTGATTGTCAGGGCGGGATTGGACTGAGATGATTGCTGCACGCGATCAGTGGAACAGAATCGTCACCAAGGCCAAGAGTGACGATGACTTCGACCGGACAGCGGCGCTCGCCCGAGCACTTGCGTATGTGGAGCTGGCTCTCAACGCGGCTGGATATGAGCGAGCAGCAAACGGCGGTATCGGATTTCGGTTGAAGGCAGTGCTCGCTGGTTCATCTAGCGAAATACGCGACAGAGTTGCACGGGCGATAGAGGCAAGAAACGCTGCCGTCCATCAGAATCGCGTGCCACCCAACAGAGAGTGTTTGGCACACGTTGGCACGTTACGAGATGTGTGGCGGGCGCTCCGCCGGAAATTCGTCACGCACGATCATGCTGCTTCGATCGCGCGCCAATGTTTGGAGAATCGACACATCACGACGGTCCTCCTCTACGGCTCCCTCGGCCGTAACAGCAAGGAGCCGGCCGACATCGATCTCTTGCTTCTTGACGACGGCGAATTGTCGTCGTTTCTGGTTGGCTACGGCCGAACTGGCTTGATTGCGATCGATCTTGTTTTGGACGCATTGAAACTCGCGACGGACTCATATCGCGCGGCGGTTGCAAGTGGTTGGCTGGATATCACACTCTTGAATGGCAGGCTCTTTGGCAACGACAGGGTTTACGTGAGAAGTGTCGCAGCTGGACATCGAGACCAATTGTTTTTTCTCAACGTGGCCAATTCGATCGAGTCTTTTAATCCCGAGACCGGAACGTGGAACGGTCCAAAGCCGCAGATTTTTGGTCGATACAACGCCCTTAGGACACAAATCGACAGTGAAGGGTTACTGTCACTCCGGCGGCGAGGTAGAAGCGAGGGTTGAGAGTCGCCACCAACTCCCTATGGAACCGACAGTGCGTCGGCAGCTTGACGAACCGCGGCTCATTGAGCACGTTAGTAACCCGCGGAGTGTTAATCGAATGACGCCGACGAGACACTGTCGCGTTCACGCGGGTCCAGAGGAGTCCCCGAGCCGCCGTTCACATTTTCAAGTGACATTTCCAGCGCGAGAATTTCTGAGGAGTGTTTCTTGATTCCATTGCTCCCCGCGATCGGATCGCAGAGTAGTGGAAAGCCTGTAACTTCTCTTCGTGGAGTCGGCCCTCGCGTATTCGAGACTCGGAAGCGATGCGGGCGTCGTAGTGCCCGAGGACTCGTGGTAGCCGCGTGGGTCTAATTGTCGCGTTTCTTTCGGCGACTATCAGAACGATGCCTTTGCCGATCGTCGCGCACTGGCGTGCCGGGCGCGTCGGTGTACTGCGGCGTCGCCAGCCTGCGGATCGTCGTCACGATTGTTTTCTGCGCTTCAGGGTGACGAAGTATGGGTACAAGATTCTGCGGGGCGACATCGCGGAGCGGGCGCGCGACCTGCTGAGACAGATCTACATGGCGCGGGGAGTGACGATCATCCGCGGCGCGGTGTCGCCCGCCGAACAGTTGTTGCAAGAGGTCATGGCCATTCGCAGCGCGCTTGTCTCGTGGCAGAGATCGTCACCGCTAATAGATCGCCACGACACGCATTTAAGGGTGTCGGACTGAGATTGCGGTGCTTGCCATCCTCGTGTAGGTACTTCTCTGACAGTTGTCAGACGCGAGGTGAGGCAGTCGTTTGACAGCTGAGTTGCACGCACGTATCCTCTGCGCAGTTGACGGGATCGGATCGGTGAGTCATGACGATCGAAGTTCTTCTTAACCGAGAAACCGCGGATGCAGCCGCCATTCGGACAGAACTCGCCGCTGAATTCGAGGCTCTAGAAAAGGCCGGCGTTCGGTTAACCATAAAGACCGTTCCGGCAAAGCCAGGATCGCTGAATATCAGTGACGTAGTCCAGTTCACGCTTGAGCATAAAGAGGAGCTGGCCGCGGCGCTTCCGTTTGCAACCGCGATTCTGCAAATCGTAAACACCGTTTTGAAACGGCGTCCGCCAACGCCGACCCAGAAGAAACCAGACAAGCAGTCTGCGAAAGTCAAGCCGGCTCCAGCAGTCGTCGTGAACATCGGCGATCGTTCCCTTGACTTCCCAGCAGGGGATGCCCGTGTCAAACGTCTCATCAGCGAAGTGAGCAGCGACGAAAAGCCGCAGCTGAAGCCCAAGCCTAAGGCGAAAGGATCAACGTCAAAGCGCACAAAACTGTCAACGAAGAAACGCTAGGGAATGGCCCGCCACGCCCTGCTTGTCGGCAATTCCGTCTCGTACTCCGATACCACCAAAAGCGTTACCACTCACGTATTGTCACGGACGTTGGGCAAGTTAGCCAATTTGCTCACGGACTTGGAGCAACCGTTCTCGTTCCGGGTCGTTACAAAGATCGACGCTGATGCGAAAGAGGTTCGCTCGGCGCTCGAGGACGGCGCGGAGCGTGCGGCAACAGACGGCGAGCTCTTTCTCTTCTACTACTTTGGTCACGGAATTCTCTCCTCAGGCCTTCAGCTTCAGCTACTTCACCCAGGAAGGAACAAAGGAGAGACGTCGGTCCTATCGCTGGAAACAATCGACACACGAATTCGCGAGAGCAGTCTAAAAAAGAGTCTGTTTGTCCTGGACTGCTGTTATGCGGGTGCCGTCGACCGCAACTTCGACTCTTCATTGAGCGGGCAACACTGCAGGCTCGCGTCAACGACTCCATCAGCGTTAGCGTATGTTACGAGTGGCCGATTGGAGGAGCCGATCGGAATATTCACGGCCGCTGTAATAGAGTCGTTTGCGAATCCAAGGGCCTGCGTGTCTGCGACGAACAACAATGTGACCGCCGAGAGCCTTTTTGCGTTTGCTCAGCAGCGTACGGCAGAACTTAGTGGGGATCAGACGCAAGTACCCACGATTCACGGGCACTTGAATGAGACGCTGTTCGTGTACCGCGATTCACCCCGGATACACCTAGGGTATTCAGAGTGGGCCGACGAAAAGACAGCGTACGCCAAGATTCTTGCCATTTGCAGGACGCTGTCAGCCCGTAACTTCTATTCGATTGAATCTCTTCACAAGACGCTGACGCGGGACTACAGGAAATCCTTCCAAACGCTGTTTAAGACTCCCGATGGTGCCTTTGAATATCGCTCTGTTTCGACCGGAGTCATCGCTCGGTATATGCGATTCTTGCAGCGGCTTGGCTTTGCTGACGCGGAAACACTCGCACTTAAGCCGAACGGTCGATTACTGGCTCGTCAGTGGCGAGGACGATATAACGAATTGCTTCTCGACGCGATAGACACGTACTTGTTGCGTGAGGCTGCACTGAGCCGTGAGGATATCCTGCATGCCGCACGCAGCGTGTTGAACAATCGAAGTATTCCCTCGAGAGATGAGGTCGCAGACACGCTTGCGCTCCGAGGACGGCTGTTGCGCCGGAACGACATCGGTCTTGTACTCGATTTGTTGGCCTACATTGGCGCCATCCGTGTTGCAGAAAAGCGGGCATACTTCCCCTGGTAATTATGATCATTGAGGGTGTCGAAAGCGTTTCTTCGTCGTTGGTGTCACGGCCGTTGACGACTTAGGGGTCACGACTCGCCTAGCAATCGCCTTGGCAACGCGATAGGACGAAGAACCATTCGGCACAGGAGTCCAGAAGCTGTCCGAAATTTGTATACAAACTTCGGACAGCTTCCTGAGCCCCGGCCGCAGTAAGCTCCTGACCCAGGCAGCCTTGACGGGGGCCACTTCTCATGCAGCGGTGACCAGCCAGTTGCGAATTCCGTCCCTAACACCCAGCCACGAAATTTGTCCTGTGTTTTCAATAACTTACAGCACAGGGTGATTTCGCTCTAGAACTTTTGCGATCGTGCCGTGTGCCGACGACCCGGCCGTCTGCAGGCAGCGCTGGGCCGCGTTCATCGCGGTCTGGTCAGCGAATCGCTTTCGCGCTTCCAGGGTACTCGGTGCTTCGGGCCACGCGCTTGAATCCTTGCCAAAGCGTGTGGGGAATCCTGATCCTGTCGGGCACTGCGCTTCTCATGTGCCTTACTTCGCCTGGAAGCCTCCATCCACGTTCAGGATATGGCCGGTGACGAAGCTCGCCTCATCCGACAGCAGCCAGCAGATCGCGTTCGCCACCTCTTCTGGCCTGCCCAGACGGTTCATCGGGTGCATGGCGGAAATCGACGCCTCATTGTAGTGCTCGTCGCCACCCGCCAGCTGTCTGCCGATGATATCGGTCTTGGTCGCGCCCGGTGCGACACCATTGATTCGAAGTCCCTGCGTTGCGTGATCAAGGGCGGAAGACTTGGTCAGGCCCACGACCGCATGCTTCGTCGACGCATACGGTCCGGTCCACGGAATACCGTTCAACCCGGCAATCGATACCAAATTGACAATCGAGCCCCTCCCCTGTGTGAGCATCTGGGCGATTTCGTATTTCATGCAGAAATACAGGCCCAGGACATTGGTGTCGAGCATCGCTCGGTACTTTTCACTGTCTGACTGCACCAACGTGGCCGTTTCGTTGGAGATTCCCGCGTTGTTGACGGCCATGTCCAGTCGTCCGAATTCGGCCACGATGCTGTCGATCATCGACTTGACGGCATGTTCATCCGTCACATCGTTGCGAATGAATCGAACTTGCGCGCCGCTTGTCGCAACGGCGGAAATCTCCGCGACCGCGTCGTGACCAAGATCCTGGCGGCGTCCGCTGATGACGACAGTGGTTCCACGCGCGGCGAGTTTCAAGGCGGCAGCCTTGCCAATACCCGATGCAGCGCCGGTGATGAGTGCGACTTGATTCGACATGACAGACTCCTTTGGGATGGTGATCGGGTCATTACTCCGGCGGTCGGAGATGGTCAGAGAATCGCTTTCGTGCTTCCGGGGTAGTCAGTGCTTCGGGCCGTGTCGGCGCCCGCCTCAAATTCGGCGCGGAGCAGATCGAGTTTGGCCCCAATCCTTCGTTGCGCGTCGCTCCCCAGGACCAGCCAGTGTCGCGGAGATTCCGATGCCACGACCTCATAGATCGCTGCGGCGGCGCGGATTGGGTCTCCCGGAAACATGTCAGGAGAAACAGTCGCCATCGTCTTCCTGAACGCGCCCGACGTTGCCGCGTACGCGTCGATTGGCTCTCCTGAAAAACGCGTGCGCTGCTCGATTCCCGTACGAAATGAGCCGGGCTCGACCAAAAAAGCCCGCAGGCCGATCGGCTCGATTTCCTGCCAGAGGGATTCGGTGATGCCCTCGAGCGCGAACTTGGTGGACGAGTAGTAGCCGTTCACGGGCATGCTCGCAATCCCGTCCATCGACGAGATATTCACGATCGTCCCCGATTGACGGCGACGCATGCCTGGGAGGACGAGACGGAGCATGGCGACGGCACCGAAGAAGTTGACCTCGAACTGCGCTCGATAGTCCTCCTCGCGCTGCTCCTCAACGGCGCCGAGAAAATCGATGCCGGCATTGTTGACGAGCACATCGATCCCGCCGAAGTGCGCCTGCGCTCGCTCGACCGCGGCGATCCGCTGCTGCGGCTGCGTCACGTCCAATCCGACGGCGAGTGCCCTCTCCGGGTAACGCGCGGCGAGACCGCTCATGCTGTCCATCGATCGCGCTGCCAGGACGATGCGATCGCCGCGCTGCAGCACGAACTCGGCGAGGGCATAGCCGAGCCCGCTCGACGCGCCGGTAATGAGCCAGGTTCTGGCTTTCAGATTGGCGTGACCGCCGGTCGAGGATGACTGACTCATGATCATGCTCCTTTCAAAGTGTGCATATCGCGTCTGAAGGCCGCCCAGCACATTCACGAGTCTGAGATAATCGCTACCGATACGTCTAAGATTTTGTTTGCATCAATCCAATACTAAGGAGGTATCAATGGAACTCCGGCATCTGCGCTATTTCGTTGGCGTTGGAGAAGAGGAGCACTTCGGACGAGCGGCCAATCGGCTGCATGTCGCACAACCTCC
>Ga0070698_100000663_pt1 | contig 36731 bp, 30 predicted proteins | sample KBSK1502metaG_FD_65477 | JGI IMG/M metagenome (GOLD analysis project Ga0070698, IMG submission 65477) | Corn, switchgrass and miscanthus rhizosphere microbial communities from Kellogg Biological Station, Michigan, USA - KBS K1-50-2 metaG | ecosystem: Host-associated > Plants > Roots >... | reverse complement strand
TCTTTAAAGTGTGGGCAGGAATGCCAGGGAGGCCCAGGGTTGCGATTCTACCTGGATCCACGAGCGTCATACCCTCATTCCCAGTATTCGTTCCGTATACGATTTCCCCGACTTACGGCCAAGCCAAGGCATACTGGAAGGGGGTATATGCTACGGCGGTCATACACGCGAAGGCGAACCTGCATGACTCTTACGATAATATTGTGGAATGGACGGCACAAAACAAAGTATCAGACATTGCTCACCAGCTGTCCCTGGACGCAGAAAAGAATAAGCAAGACAACATTTGCGGCTTCAGGCTGGATTTCAACACGCAGTGGAGAGCTATATGGTAACAGCGCCAGATAGAAGAACAATAAACTGGCAATCAGCAATCGTAAATTGCGAGGGGTGGAGGCCTGACATAAGAGGCCTGCGTCATGCGGACCTCTTTTTGAACTTTTTCGACTTGAGCTAAACCAACTCGTCGATTCAACGGTCGCTTCCTCGCAAAATAGAACGAAAGAGTTTCCGTCCTAAAGGAGTGTGGATGTGCAGCTGACTTTTGGGAGAGTCAAACTGAAGTATGTGCGACTCGTTGTATTGACGGCATGTGTTTTCTTGTTAACAGGTTGTTCCCGCGCGTTGCTATTTGTTGTCACTAATCGTTCCGCCGGGTCAATCGAAGTGCGGTACAAAATGAAGAAGTCGCCGGCCGGCGTTCTATTGGCGTGCGACGCCCCAGGAACCATGATGGCTTCTCAGCTGGGAACGAATCAACCCTGGCGGGTCTTGTCAGATTCTGAGTACCAGCTTGACCAGGTCAATCACCAGCTGACGGTATCTCTGAAGGCGCAGGAGACGCTCAGAATTACTGTTACCAACTACCCCAGCAATGAAGCCGATGAAATAACGGAAGCAAGACGTTTCTGCATAGAAGAAATAGAGGTGACTGGCGACCGTGGGGCAGTAAAGTTTGTCGGAGAAGAAGCCTACTATGGGTTTGTGGCCGAGACCTCTATGCTACGTTCGCTTACGTATAAATAAGCCTCAGCTTCTTCGGCTGAGTCGGTTTCTGAACCCACGACCGTTTGCTGCTCGCCCCGGCTTTGACTTCTGTCGGCGCCGTAGGGAGTTGCCAGCCAGTAAACTGACTGTGAAATTGTTTTTCAACTAAAGGGGGGAGACCAATGGCAATCCATTTTCTTTTGAGTGCGGCTTTCCTGGCGGCTTTGTCGCCCCTATCAACCTCGCCCGAGCCAACTCCCAACCGCGACCTTGATGCCTGTATGCCTCCCGGAATCCAGGCAACTGACGTTGTCTCCTCCCGAGCGGCGAAACCCGGCGGCAAAGTCCTTACGGTAACGGTTGCGCAAAAACTAAAGACGATCGGAGCGCGCTGCCGCAAGGGCAAATTGGTTGACGCCAAAAGAACGGAAATCCGCTTTTTTCAGCTGGTCGGGTGCTGGGGTAATCCGCCGGATGACTATCAAGAGCAGCTGGACCGTCAGACAAGGCAACTGGCCAAACTACGCAAGCGTTATCGCGTGATCGAGATGACTTGCGATTCCTCTGGCGAAGATCGGTTTCGCGCTGCGCCACCGCCACCTAATCCGTAAGTTTGTCTAATTTTGGAGTGCGGCGACCTGTCGCCGCTTTGGTCCGTGGCGGCTTGACGCCACGTCTTCTTCCTCACGTGAGTTCAATCGACGCGAGGTCGCGACAGGTCGCGACCGACCAAAGCGCTGACAGGTCAGCGCACTCCAAAATCATGGTCCAAAGCGTCCCTGGTACTCACCGGAGACGATGAAAGCTTTGACCATCTCAGCATTAACAAAGTTCCCATTAAACTGATTCAGCTTGCCGAGCCAGAAGTCGTACCCAGTGTAGTCCAGACCAGCTTCGGGAGGATCGTTCGGGTTCCGCCGCAGGTAGCCGATGAACTGAGTCAACACGAAAGCGCGGTTTTTCTCGGCCGCGAAGAGATCGGAGTCTTCAGCGATCGCTCGCAGCACTTGCGCGCGCGTTTTACTGCCGAGAGTCAGATCGCTGATTAGTTGATCGCGCTCTGACGTAGACAGCACACCGGGGCCGGCGTTATTGCTAAGGTCATTAACAAACTGGCCGGGAGAAATTGCGAGCGGATGGGCCGTTAGAAACCGGGAACGCTGCACGAAATCTGCTATGACGGCCTGTTTGTTGGCCTCCAACAGTTGATCTGCTCCAGGCGCCCCGATTACTACGCCTTTGCCCATCGCCTGAGTGTCTGACAGAAACTCGTTAAGCCGCACGATCGGCACCGCTAGTTGGTGCGCGCCGCCGAAAGTCGATGTACCCACGCCATCGCCGTAAGCCACTTTGTAGAGGCGCTCAACCAGGTAGCCAGTCTGCTGAAACTCAATCGACAGGAAGAAGGCGGCCGAGACATTGATGCGGCGAGTCTCGCGACACTGCTGAGCGTCTGTGAAGCCGCCCGGCAAGGGAACGGTCTCACATTCGTTGAGTTGGCCCTTCCAGAAATTTAGCCCGCCGCTGTCCGGTTCGCGGTTGAGGAAATCAAGATAATGCTGGCGTACGAAGAAGTCGTTGTTGAAGCTGGCGTTCTTGACGGGATTACCACCATTCACTGCTTCATCGCTGTTGATAGTGACGGTGACCGCCGCCGGCGCCCCCAGTGTGCAGGCCACCGGATTACTCAAACTTACATTGAAAGTCTCAGGGCTTTCGCCAAAGGCGTCGTCAACGATGAAGACAGTAACAGTCTTCTGTGACTCACCAGCGGCAAACAGCAGTGTTCCCAAGGTGGCTTCATAATCCGACCGGTCAGTGGCGGTCACATCGCTGGTCGCGTAGTTCACTGTGGCTGCGGCCGCGGTGTTGCCCGTACGGGTGACCAGCAAATCAACCTTAGTTGTTGCGCCGGCAGTTTCGGTGACGTTGGCCGTGCTGGCGTTGAACTGAACAGTGTTGGCTCCTGGCGTTGGTGTAGGCGTTGGCGTTGGGCTGCCCGGCCCGGTCCAGTGAAGCACGATGCTGCCCTGATCGCCGTCGAATCCGTCAACCTGGATATGGTAAACGGTGCCGGCCGTGACCGGGAAAGTTATCAAGCTTTGAATGTTGCGGGGTGGCGGATCATTGATGGGCGAGATGTCGTCGTTGGAAGCCAGAACAGTTAGTGCGTTGACTGCTGCGCCAGTATATGCAGCCAGAATCGTATCGAAGTTGCTTCCGTTGGTATCGAATGTTACCTGACCTGTCCCGGTTGCGGTCCAGTTGTACCAGACAGATCTGCCGCCGCCCGTTCCTGATGGATTCGTTGGTTCTCCTGCTTCCTTCGTTGCAAAACTACTAGTACCGTTAACTGTTCCTGAAGCACCACTAACCACTTGGGCATTGGCGAAGTTGTCGTTGGGCGGGCCAGGTGTTGCGACAATCGTATAACCGAAGACGTCGATCGCTGCCTGATCATTCGTCGTCATCGAATAACGTTGACCACGAGCGATTGTCGGATCCATGACGCCGATGAAAGCGCCGCCTAGTTCGTCCGCCTTCCAATGGCTGCCCTGATTTCCGTCTCCGCCGACGGGCTGCTTGGGTTTGCCGGTAGAGAGTCCCAACTCTGGACCACCGGCAAAATGTACCTGCTGGTCGCTGGGGGAAACACCGGACAAAAGAATTCGCTGTGCCGTGTTGAAGTTGTTAAGAGTCGCGGTGCCGGGCCGGAAGCGGAAAATGTCCCAGACACTGACTAAAAGAGGACTTGTCGGTGTTTGCTCGCGATCGCCGACCTGTGAACTGAATCCGAGTGCGTGGCCCATTTCGTGGACCGCTACCGCGTCAAAGTCAGTCAGGGTCGAAGTAATGCCGTTGCTGGGATCGAAGTCGAAGCCGAAGGCGGAGTTAAACCCGATGCGTGGCGGCAGACCAATCTGGCCGCCTTGCTCAGCATCATCCGCAATTGGTTGGAGTAAACCCAGAGCCCGCATAAGCGGACTCGCCAGCAGGACTGTATCGACGCTGCCGATGTCGGTGGGAACGCTGCCCGTTGGCAGAACGGCATACAATGTACCCTCGGAGCCGGTGGCATGATTGACCAGTCGCTGGCGTATATCGGGATAATTTGATGGGCTGTAGAGTAACTGCGTTTCAGTTAGTCCAAGTACGCCTGCGTCGTAAGTGGCGCCAAAGAAGGTGGTTCCGAAGTCGACGTCAAGGTTGATGGTGATGGGATCCTTGATAAGCGATTCCCACTGTGCGGCCGCGTTGATGAAAGCCTGCTTGGCTGTGGGGTTTGCATTGAGCTGAGCGGTTGCGCGCAGAATAATCGTTAATCCGGTCGCGGATTGGGGGGCATTTGACTCGGCTGAACCGGTCTTGAGGTGATTGATTTGATAAAGTTCCTGTTTACCCGATCCAGCGCTGATCGCGCGAGCTTCGTCCACGGTAGCTTGCCGGCACTCGGTCTTACCATCCTGGCCTCGTGCAATCACGAAGACACCGCCTTCGGGCGTTGGGCGATAGCTAGCCGAAGCTCTTTGTTTCTGAGGCGCGGCGTCGTCCTGCGCCAGCACATAAAATGGCAAACTTGAAAGCGAAGCAACCAGCACCAGGATCAGCGCCGCTCGCATCCCGGTTATTCTTCTGAGTAGTCCATTAGTTCGTGAGGCATGGAAGGGGAAACGAAAATTCTTCACTGCTAAATCTCCTGTATTGTTGGGAAACTACTGGCGAAAACTGAATGCCCGTTCGGGAGGACAAAAGGTAGCGCGCAGATGGTTATTAATTCGAATCTGTACCAGTCGGGCCCAGATTCAGATGCGCATTTGCGCTTGCCGGCTGCTTCCAAAAAAGGCTTATCCATCAATGCTGAGTTAGGTTGGGCGACTTGCGACTCTCGGCGATCACGAACTCATGCTAACAATACTTGACGATTTGGTACAACCGCGAAGGCTCTTTACCGATTCCAGCAAATCACTTGACCGGTTTGGCGCAACTTTCGCCCTTGTGGTATCTTGACTGGCTTTTAATCCTTCCGGTTTTTTCGCCTTCACAGGCAGCAAAGAGGAGCAGAACGAAGTATGGCTACGTCCAGCGCAAATACCACTCCCAAGGTCGGCGCCACCGGCCGCGTGGTGCAGATTATCGGTCCGGTAGTAGACGTCGAGTTTCCGGCTAAGCAACTGCCGCCTATCTATCAGGCGCTCCGCATAGTTTCCGAGGGCTTTGATGTTCCCACCCCAATCGATTTGATAGCGGAAGTTCAACAGCATCTCGGCGAGGGCCGAGTGCGAACCGTTTCTATGTTGCCGACGGATGGCATGGTGCGCGGCATGATGGCCATCGACACCGGCGGACCGATTACGATGCCGGTCGGTGAAGGCACTCTCGGGCGCGTGCTCAACGTTATCGGGCAACCGGTTGACAACCTGGGCGATGTCAAACATACCGAGCGTTATCCGATTCACCGTCACGCTCCGACGTTTGAAGAGCAGTCGACTGAACTGCAGATGTTTGAAACCGGTATCAAAGTCATCGATCTGATTCAGCCGTTTGTACGCGGCGGCAAGATTGGATTATTCGGCGGCGCGGGCGTGGGTAAAACAGTTATCGTGATGGAGTTGATCAACAACATCGCGAAAGCCCGATCTGGTTTTTCCGTCTTCGCCGGCGTCGGCGAACGAACGCGCGAAGGCAACGACTTGCTGCGAGAGATGGTTGAGTCTCAGGTCATACAGTTTGGCGACAAGTTTAATAAGCACTTCCACGACACCGGCGAGTTCGACATGAAGAAGGTCGACATGAAGGCGATCGGGCAGTCAAAGGTCGCGCTTATCTACGGACAGATGACTGAACCGCCGGGAGCGCGTCTCCGCGTCGCGCTGTCGGGTCTGACCGTCGCTGAATATTTTCGCGACAAGGGAATGGATGTGTTGCTCTTCGTCGACAACATCTTCCGGTTTACGCAGGCCGGCTCGGAAGTGTCAGCACTGTTAGGGCGCATGCCTTCTGCGGTGGGTTATCAGCCGAACCTCGCTTCGGAAATGGGCGAGTTGCAGGAACGGATCACGTCAACCAAGACTGGATCGATCACTTCGATCCAGGCGGTTTACGTTCCTGCCGACGACTACACAGATCCGGCGCCGGCAACTACGTTTGCGCACCTCGACGCAGTGACGGCCCTGTCCCGGCAGATCGTGGAGTTGGGAATTTATCCGGCGGTCGATCCGCTGGCATCATCATCGCGCATTCTCGATCCGCGCATTATCGGGGACGAGCACTACAAGACCGCACAGGATGTAAAACTCGTCTTGCAGCGCTACAAAGATTTGCAGGACATCATCGCGATTCTCGGTCTCGACGAGTTGTCTGATGAAGACAAATTGATCGTTTCCCGCGCGCGCAAGGTTCAGAGGTTCTTCTCGCAACCGTTCTTCGTGGCTGCCCAGTTCACCGGCCTGGAAGGAAAATACGTAAAGCTGGAAGATACGATCAAAGGCTTCCGCGAAATTGTCGACGGCAAGCACGACGATTTGCCGGAGCAAGCCTTCTACATGGTCGGCACAATCGAGGAAGCCGTGCAAAAGGGAACGACGATCGCGCAGTAACAAATACGATGAAAAGGGGGAATGGGTAAAAGGTGAAAAGGGTAAAGGAAGCGGAAGCTTTGGTTTGCTTCCCCTTCCCCCCTTCCCCTTTTACCCTCTTCCCCTGGTTTTGATATGGCCACACTCCAACTCGAAGTAGTAACACCCGAGCGCCGCGTACTTTCTGAGTCCGTTGAAACGGTGGTCGCCCCGGGTTTGGGTGGTGAACTGGGTATCCTGCCCGGGCACACCCCGCTTATCTCACAGTTGCAGACCGGCGTGCTTTCCTACACGAGCGGGGGCAAAACTCTGCAGTTGCATGTCTCCGGCGGTTTCATCGAAGTAAAAGACGACGTCGTTTCGGTGTTGGCTGAGGTTGCGGAACGCCCTGAAGAGATTGACGCAGCGCGAGCGCGTCTCGCGCGTGAGCACGTTGAGAAACAATTGACGGCCTGGACCGGAACTGAAGAAGACTTCGAACAAGCGCGCGCGAAACTGGAGCGTTCGGTTGTGAGGCTGCAACTCGCCGGCGGCGCCAAAAACTAATTCTCTTTTTGGAGTGCGGTGACCTGTCACCGCTTTTGTCGGTCGCGACCTGTCGCGACCCCGGTTGGGAACTGAAGTGTGAAAGATTTGGGCGTCAAGCCGCCAAAGACGAAAGCGGTGACAGGTCACCGCACTCCAAAAAGTTCAGCAGTTGCTTCCTGCCTTGATCGCATCGCGCATTTCCGTCACCGCGCGTTCCAACCCAATAAAAATTGAGCGGGCGACAATGTTGTGGCCGATATTGAATTCCGCGACTTCCGGTAACGCCGCGACGGCGCCAACATTTCGATAAGTGAGTCCATGACCGGCGGCGATTAACAATCCGTACTGTGTGCCGAGGACCGCACCCTCGCGCAGGCGTCTTAATTCCTGACCCACGCGCAACGCTCCCTCGCCATGGAAGCCACTGCTGCCGAGCGTAGCGTCGGCGTAAGGTGCGGTGCACAACTCGATTTGCTGTGCGCTCACCTCATGCGCTGCCTCTATCTGTTTTGGATCGGGATCGATAAAAAGGCTCGCCAGTATTCCCGCTTGCCGCAGCCGGCTGACGGTGGCGCGCACGATAGCGATATTGGCTATTACGTCGAGACCGCCTTCGGTAGTTATTTCGTTTGCATTCTCCGGAACGAGCGAAACCGCATCAGGCCTCACGTCCAGCGCAATCTTCAGCATCTCTTCGTTTGCCGCCATCTCAAGATTCAAATAGGTCGTAACGCTTGCCCGCAACGCCGAAAGGTCCGCATCCTGGATGTGACGACGGTCGCCGCGCAGGTGAACGGTAATGCCGTCAGCTCCGGCCTGCTCACAAAGCATGGCCGCGGCGACAACGCTGGGTTCGGGAGCTCGTCGCGCCTGGCGAACCGTGGCGACGTGATCGATGTTGACGTTTAGGCGTGCGGTCATTTTTGAATTGTAACGCAAACTGTTAGTTTGCGCGTTTGGCGCCAAATCCCTCATCGGGATGCGAAACCATGTAATGCCAGTGAGGCAAAAATATAGATGTAAGAGACGGCGGCCACAAATATAAGCAAAAGAATTGCCCCCATCACACCGGAATAAGCGATTCTGACCGCAAGGTTTACTGACGTGTCGTTTGAGAGTTCGTCACACAGAACGTACCCGATTCTGAAGATAACCCAACCGAGCGCCGATAAACCGATCACTAGTAAGCCTGCAATCGCCAAAATTGGCACTGCTAACAAAAAATTAACATGAGTCGATAGCGACTGAAACCAAAGCAAGGAAACTCCAGTTATCGATGCTACTGAACCAGCGACGGTCACAGCGTCCTTTATCCTGCCATCCTTCATATTCTCGGTGTTGGTGAAGTGTGTAGTAGGTTAGTCACGCAAACTAACAGTTTGCGTTACGTCTGAGTATCGTGCACCGCTTTAATCGCGCGCTCGTAAACGCCGCGGCGTGCCTGTTGGCGAATACGGCCGACCTCGCTGAGCATTTTCAGGCTGTCACTGGCAACATTGACCTTGCTTCCTTCAGCATGATTCCAGCGCACCGGAATCTCTTTAAGTCTTAAACCGGCGCGATGGGCGACGTAGAGTAATTCAACGTCAAAACCGAAACGATCGATCGTGGCTCCCTCAACCAGGGGGCGGCAGGTGCTCATGCGGAAGGCCTTGAAGCCACACTGTGTGTCCCAGAAGGGAAGACCGGTTGCGAGACGCACGGCGAGATTAAAGATGCGGCCCCCCTGTTCGCGTCGCCACGGCTGATGAACACCAATCAAGCTTCGGTCAAGCGCTCGCGAGCCGAACGCAAGGTCGCATTCGCCGCGCAGGATTGGATCGATAAGTTTGGGAGTCTCCGTGATCGGGGTCGAGAGGTCGGCATCCGTGAATAGGGCGATCTCACTGCGCGAAGCGAGTAGGCCGAGCCTGACCGCGCGCCCTTTGCCCAGATTGGATTTGTAACTTATTACTGACGTATGGACGTTTTGCGAGTCGGCCATTTCTGTGCGAGCGGTATTTGCCGTTTCATCAGTCGAGCCGTCGTCGACTACGATCAATTCAGACTGCGGGGCATATTCGTTTAGATAGGCAACTATCGCGCGCAGCGATTTGCCGAGGCGAGCACCTTCGTTATACGCAGGAACAACGATTGACAGGGAAAGGGTCATCCTATTGCCGCGAATATACCACAGCAATGGCGTCGCGCCTTTCTGAGGAAAAAAGCCGCTTGTGTTAATATTGCTCCGGTGGCCGGGGAGGGCCGCCCTTTCCTGGTGGGAAGCCCGGTAGAAGTCCGGAGTGGTTCGGAATTAGGTATGTCCAGACGATTCATGCTCATTGCGAGTGCCCTCGTTCTGATCGCCGCCGTTGTTGGCGGTACGATCGGCCGATCGAGGCGATTCCGCCACAGCGTCCCAACCAGTGGAGCTGTTTCTTACGCCGCGGCAGACGATATTGAAAAGGACTACAACGAAGCAATCTCGGCCATCTCGGTGGAATACGCCGGCGACATTGACTATGAGAAGGCAACTCAGGCAGCGATTCAGGGAATGCTTTCCACGCTTGATCCCCACTCAATGTATTTCCCCTACAACGAATTCAAGAAACTTAGAGAAGATCAGGACTCGAAGTTTTTCGGTATTGGCGTAACCATCGTGCAGCATCGCGACGGCGTGTATATCCAGTCGGCGGTTGAAGACACGCCGGCGGGACGGCTTGGCCTTCGCTATGGCGATCGCATTTTGGAAGTGGACGGCGAGGACGCGCGTGAGTGGTCAAGCGAGCAGGTTTCGAAAAAAGTACGCGGCGGCAAAGGTGAACCGGTAACGATCAAAGTCGAACGCGCGGGATCGGAAGCGCCGCTCACGTTCACCGTTATTCGCGACCTGGTTCCGTTACCATCAATACGTAATGCCTACATGTTGCGCCCCGGCACCGGCTACATCGGTTTGACGGGCGGATTTCAAAGTACGAGCGACGAAGAGCTACGCGAAGCGCTAGACAAACTGAAGGACCAGGGCATGCGCCAGGTCATTTTGGATATGCGCGGCAACCCTGGCGGGTTGCTCAATCAGGCAATAGATGTGGCCAGTGAATTCCTGCCTCGTGGTCTGGTGGTGGTTTCCGTCAAGGGTCGCACTGAATATAGCGACCCGATAGTTTACAAGTCGACCGGTGCCGATCCTGAAGACGTGCCGCTGGTTATTTTAATCAATCGTGGAACGGCCTCGGCATCAGAAATAGTTGCCGGTGCAATTCAGGACCATGATCGAGGACTGATTGTTGGTGAAACGAGTTTCGGCAAAGGCCTGGTCCAGCACGTATTCCTGCTGCCGTTTAGTACCGGCTTGACGCTAACTACCGCGCGCTATTACACGCCTTCCGGCCGGTCCCTGCAGCGCGATTATTCCAGCGGCTCACTCTACGACTATTACACGCGCCACGACGAGGACACTAAGACTCAGGGCTCGCCGGCAGCCGCCGGTTCTGCAGCATCGCGGAACGCGGAAGCGACTCCAGTACAGCCAGTCTCAACTCCGCATCAGCAAAGCGGTCCGGCAGTGAAGACGGCCTCCGGTCGCGTCTTTTATGGTGGCGGCGGAATCACGCCGGATATCGACGTCAAACCCGTTGTTTTCTCGCAAGTGAAAAACCGCATCGCTGAGGCTGCGTTCCAGTTCACCAGGCAACTTGCCGCCGGGCGAGTTGCGGGACTTGAATCCTATAAAGTTGAGCGGGTCCAGTACGGCAAAAATGCAAAAGCTACGGACTATCCAATCAACGACCGCGTGCTGGATGCTTTTCGTAGTTTTGTGCGGACCGACACCGCCTCTCAATTAACCCCGGCTCAGCTGGATGAAGAACTCGATTTCGTGAAGTTGCGCCTGCGCGAAGAGATCGTCACAGCCGCTTATTCCAACGACGCGGGCGCTCGCGTCCTGCTCGACAGCGACCCGCAGGTTTTGCGTGCACTCGAAGCCCTTCCTGAAGCCAAGCGGCTCGCCGACAGCGCGCGCACCCCGGAATTGCGAAGTTAAGACCGGTACCGGGGACATGAACCGCAAACACCTCATCGCCGCCCTCGCCATCACACTCAGTTTCTTTGCCGTCGCCGCCGCACAGTCGCAACAAGGACGGACCACGCCAACCGGCTTCGCGATTGAAGTCACTTACTTTGAAGGCAGACCCCCGGCTTACGAAGCCGTGCGGCGGACAAAGCTTCCGCGCGGCGAAGGTTCATGGTTTGGACTTTTCGGACGCGACAAGGATTGGTCTCTGCCGGCCGGTGCCCAGCCAGTCAGTGCTGTGCGAGTGGTTCCCTATCTCGACGGTGAGACGGTGAAAGTTACCATTTCGGTTTTGCGCGGCGAGAAGTTTTTGGATCTCGAGGACATGGTTGGGACCTACACTGTGCGCGAGAATGAAGTATTGGCCGTCGACTCACTCAGAGACTTCGGCGTCGAGCCTTTCAAACTAAAACTAATAAGGGTCGAGCCGCAAACGTCGGATGTCCCAACTATTCTCAATAAAACAAAATCGCTGGAAGTAGTTGGCATAGAACCCATCGTGGCAACTTTTCCGCGTTACAAACTGACCCTCCATAACCTGTCTGACAAAAACATCAGCGCTATCAAGATCAACATCATGCGCGATGGCAAGTTGGATTTGAGCGGCATGTCTCAAGGCGAGGAGGGGGAGCCGCTGGTAAAAGCGGGGAGCCTAAAGGAACTGAACGAAATGCTGGCTACACGCGCAGAGCCAACCGCCGCAGGATATAGCCCGGTTTCGCCGCGTGCACAGCAGATAGTTATTGCTACGTTGATGTTCGAGGATGGCAGCTATGAAGGTGAGGCAGAACCGGCGGCGACTTATCGTGGCCACGCCATCGGCAATAAAACGGAACTCAAGCGAGTTGTGGCCTTGCTCGGGGAAGCGCTGGAGGGTTCGACATCTATCGAAAACCTTCGGACGAAGCTAAGTAAACTCAGTTACGACTTCGATGAGAACGATCTGGCCGCGCTCGCAAAAGCATTTCCCGAAATTGACCGTAATAAACTTCAAACGTCGATCGAGGCGTCCATCCATTGGCTGAGAAAGGATGCGGTAGATCATCTGGACCGCTTCCAACCCACTCCAGGTCCCTCTGGAGATTTCCGCGTCTATTTACGGACTATGAAAGATCGTTACGCTGACTGGCTCTTCCGCCTGGATGCCGCCAATAACTCGCGCTGATTCGTCTCAGTCGAGCACTCTCGCAATCACACATTTCAGATAGTAAGTTTCCGGTACCCCCAGAAGTATTGGGTGATCACTTGACTGCGTTCGCTTCTCAACGAGTTGCAGTTGGCGGTGCGCATCGATGCCGGCGTCGGCGATAATTCCCAGAAAGAGATCCTCAGGCATGTGATAAGAGCAGGTGCAAGTCACCAGGATGCCGCCTGGGTTCAGCAATTTGATCGCGCGCAGATTTATTTCTTTGTAACCGCGCGCCGCCGCGTTGACACTGGCGCGGTTCTTCGCAAAGGCGGGCGGATCCAGGACGATCGTGTCAAAGCGTTCGCCGGCAGTTTCCATTTCGCGCAACGCGTCAAAGATATTTGCTTCACGAAATTCAACCGGAGTGATGTTGTTGAGTACGGCGTTTTTGCGCGCTGACGCGATCGCCTCGGCCGAGATATCGATCCCGATAACACTATCGCAAACACCCGCGAGGTTGAGCGCAAACCCTCCTGCGAAGGTAAAGCAATCGAGCGCGCGTCCATGCGCCACCGCGCGAGCCGCTATACGGTTCTCGCGCTGATCCAGAAACGATCCGGTCTTCTGACCGGAAAGCGGAGTGACCAGAAACCTAATACCCTCCTGCACTATTTCAAACTCCCCCGGAGCCTCGCCGTAAAGCGTGCCCGCAATCATTTCCAGGCCTTCGTGCTGACGAACGCGTACGTCGTTGCGTTCGATGATTGCGCGCGGGTTGAATTGTTCCACCAGTAATTCAACGAGCAGTGGTTTGATGGCATCGGAGCCCTGGGAAAGAGTTTGCAACACCAGCACATCGTCGTAGCGATCGACGATTATCGAGGACAGCAGGTCGCCCTCAGTGTAAACCACTCGAAATGCGTCTGTGTTTGAAGCAATATTAGCGCGTCTGTTGGCGGCCGCGAGAATTCGTCTGCGCCACCATTCGCGATCGATTGGTTCTTCTGTGTGACTGAGAAATCGTAAAGCGATTTGCGAACTATCGCTGAAAAACGCCTGGCCTATAAAGTTTCCCTTTTGATCGCGTACGACGACAACGGATCCGCCTGCGTCCTCGTCGGCTTGAACGACATCGCTGCGATAGATCCAAAGATGTCCGCCGCGAATTCGATCGGCGCCGCGCTTGTTGACTGTGACTGTGTTCATCTGATTGTCGATTGCTGTGTCTAACTATCCCGTGCTAGTTTTCGGCTGAGCGAGGCAAGCCCTTCCTGACCTTGAGATTTCCCGGCTTGTGCGATACTTGCAGACGTAGAGTAATCTAATCGAGCATCCGGCGTTAAATTCAGTAAGGAAGGGGGCTTGCCCCCGCTCCTGCTAGATAGACTTTCAGTTCTTTAGTATCATGCCCACTAAGTCACCAGCCGAGCGCAGCAAGCGTTACGAAACCTCCTCGGGAATTGATCTACCGGCCGACTTCAATCCATCCAATACCGAGCCGATCGACTACGACAAGGACCTGAACTCTCCCGGCGACTTTCCGTATACACGCGGTATTTACTCAAACATGTACCGCGGCCGGCTCTGGACGATGCGGCAGTATGCCGGCTACGCAACCGCCGAAGAGTCGAATGCGCGTTATAAGTATCTGCTCGCGCAAGGCACCACCGGGCTATCCGTAGCCTTTGACTTGCCCACCCAGATTGGTCTTGATTCAGACGATCCACTCGCCAGTGGTGAGGTCGGCAAAGTGGGTGTGGCAATCGACTCACTGGAAGACATGCTCCGCTTGTTTGATGGCATTCCCCTCGATAGCGTGTCGACTTCAATGACCATCAACGCGACCGCTTCCACGCTGCTTTGTCTATATTTGGCAGTGGCACGCAAGCAAAACGTTTCCCTCGACAAAGTTAAAGGCACGCTGCAAAACGACATTCTTAAGGAGTACATCGCGCGCGGCACTTACATCTATCCGCCGCGGCCATCGCTGCGTCTGGTGACCGACATCTTCGCTTACTGCGCCCGCGAGGTGCCCAACTGGAACACCATTTCGATTAGCGGTTACCACATTCGCGAAGCCGGTTCGACTGCAGTGCAGGAAGTCGCCTTCACGCTCGCGGACGGTATCACTTACGTCGAAGCAGCCCTCAAGGCTGGTTTGGAAATTGATGACTTTGCTCCACGCATTTCGTTCTTCTTCAACGCCCACAATAATCTGCTCGAGGAGATCGCCAAGTATCGCGCGGCGCGCCGGCTCTGGTCGCGAATTATGCGCGAACGGTTCAAGGCCCGCGATCCGCGCTCAGCGATGCTGCGGTTTCACACCCAGACCGCCGGATCATCATTAACGGCGCAGCAGCCGGAAGTGAATGTTGTGCGCACCACAATTCAAGCCCTCGCCGCGGTTCTGGGGGGCACGCAATCGTTACACACAAATGCGATGGACGAAGCCCTGGCACTACCGACGGAGGAAGCGGCGCGGGTGGCCCTGCGTACGCAACAAGTGATTGCGCACGAATCCGGAGTGGCCGACATCGCCGATCCGCTTGGCGGCTCTTACGCAATAGAGCACCTGACGGATGAGATTGAGGACCGCGCCAGTAACTATCTGGAGAGAATAGACGCGCTCGGTGGAATGTTGCGCGCGATTGAGACTGGTTACGTGCAGAAGGAAATTCAGGAGTCGGCTTACCGCTATCAGAAGGCAATTGAGAGTGAAGAGGCGATAGTTGTCGGCGTCAATCGCTTTCAGAGTAAAGAGGAAACTCCTTTTCCAACTCTGCGCATCGATCCGGCCATTGAGCAGCAACAGATCGAGCGTCTGCGAGCGGTACGCAGTCGTAGAGATTCTGCTGTCGCGGACACGGCCCTCACGAAACTGGAAGAAGCAGCAGCCGGCATGGAGAACCTGGTGCCGCGCATTCTCGAATGCGTCGAAGCAGAGGCGACCATCGGCGAAATTAGCAATCGTCTGCGCAAGGTTTGGGGTGAGTACAAAGAGACTTCGACCGTTTGATTCCCCGGAGGACCCAAGTGAAATCTCACCGCCTGATCCTGGTTGCCGTTTTTGTTGCCGCGGCCGTTTATATCGCTGCCGGACAAACTGTAAATGCGACTCGTCCTGCTGCAGGTTCAGGTCCGCAGGAAACTGTAAGACAGTTTTATGCGTGGTATCTCCAGCGGCTTAATAAGGAAGACTACGATCCGCTCAAGAATCGAACGGTGGCGCTCAGGTATCTGACGCCAAAGTTTCTTCGCCGCATACCGCGCCTGGAGCGAGAGATGGAAGCTGACGTCATCGTATGCTCCCAGGATGTAAATCCGGCCTGGCTAAAAGATTTTAAAGCGGAACTTGCAGACGTCCGCGGCACTCGCGCGACAGTCTTGCTCGCGCTTGAGGGAAATCAAGCTGATACGATTAAGCAAAAGGTGACTCTCGAGCGCACGCGCGCCGGTTGGCGAATCGCCGGCGTCGATTGTGGCCAATGAAATCCATGAGGAAGCAACGAAGTCTGTGGACAAACAAATCACCGGAGTGTTAGTCACCGTCATTTTCATCGGCTTCTTTGTGTTGCTGATAGGTGGTTTAATTGTCGCCAGCATTGCTGCGCGAAGGCGCGAGCAGGAGCGGACCCGGCAGATGGTGAACATCGCCGGTTTGCTTGGCTGGCAGTTTAGTGAAGCTGCCGGCCTGAATTGGATTCCTAACCTGGAAACGTTTGCGCTCTTCAACCAGGGACACGGCAAGCAGATTAAGAACGCGATGTACGGCGAAATCGACGGGGTGAAGGCGGCTGTTTTTGATTACTACTACGTCGTCGGCTCTGGAAAAAACCGCACCACATACAACCAGTTGGTGGTTTACTTTGAGCCGACTAATCTGAACCTGCCGCATTTCTCACTGCGACCCGAGCACTTCCTTCATAAGATCATTTCAGCGCTTGGCTATCAGGACATCGACTTCGGCAATCGTCCGGACTTTTCCAGTAAGTATTTGCTGCGCGGACCTGACGAACAAGGAGTGCGCTCGATCTTCACCGATGCGTTGCTCGGTTTCTATGAAATGAATGAAGGCGCGAGCACGGACGGCGGCGGGAATCAGCTTTTTATTTTCCGCCAGAATCAACGGCCGGCGCCGCATGAAACGCAATCATTCCTTAACTGGAGTTTGCAACTGCAACGGCTGTACGGAAATCGTTGGTAAGTTTAAGGTGTAACGCAAACTGTTAGTTTGCGAGTTGCCCAAAATGAGGGTCGATCGTGCGCAAACTAACAGTTTGCGTTACAAAAACTCGATATGTCGCATCTGCTCGAAGTCAAAAACCTCCAAACGCACTTTCCCACACGAGCCGGGCTGGTGCGCGCAGTTAACGGCGTGACTTTCTATCTAGACTCGGGCGAGTTGCTGGGACTGGTCGGGGAATCAGGCTGTGGCAAGTCGATCACTGCGCTTTCGATCATGCGGCTGATTGCTCCGCCGGGAAAAATCGTCGACGGCGAGATCTCCTTCGACGGCAAGAATCTGCTGCGGTTGTCAGACGCCGAGATGCGCCAGATTCGCGGCGACGACATTGCCATGATCTTTCAGGATCCGATGACGTCTCTTAATCCGGTGTTCACGGTCGGCGAACAGATTGCTGAGGCGCTCAGGCTGCATCGCAAGCTTTCGCGCAAAGCCGCTCGCGCTGCCGCTATCGAGGCGATGCGCGAGGTCGCTATTCCCGATCCGGCGCGACGCGTGGATGATTACCCGCATCAACTCTCGGGCGGGATGCGCCAGCGCGTAATGATTGCGATGGCGCTCGCCTGTGATCCCAAACTTCTGATCGCCGATGAACCGACGACGGCGCTTGACGTCACAATTCAAGCGCAAATCCTGGAGTTGTTGGACGAGTTGCGGAAAAATCGCGAGCTTGCGGTGCTGTTGATTACTCACGACCTGGGTGTGGTAGCTGAAGTCGCTGATCGCGTGGCGGTAATGTACACCGGAAGAATTGTCGAGGAGTCGAAGGTTGAAGAATTGTTTGCGCGGCCGAAACATCCCTATACCGAAGGATTGTTGCGGTCTGTTCCCAAGCTAACCAGCGCCACAGTCGCTAAGAAAGAACGCCTGGAAACGATCGAGGGGACGGTGCCGAGCCCGACTGACCTGCCGCCGGGTTGTCACTTCGCGCCACGTTGCCCGCATCGGATGCCGCGTTGCACCGAAGAAGAGATTCCGCTTTACGATCTAGAGGGTGGAGTGAAAGTGCGTTGCGTCCTTTTCGATTTGGCGGCGGCCGTTGCTGCGGATCATGAGATCGGCCGACGTTCAACATCAGACGGTTAACCGCCAAGACGCCAAGGTCAAGACGACACAACAAATAACGACGAATCAACTAAGCAAGCGCCTCCGTATCTCAATTTGCCTGGCGTCCTCGGCGCCTTGGCGGTTTGTTCTTAAATGAGCACGAAGCATCAGCAACTTGTCGAAGTACGTGGTCTCGTAAAGCATTTCGCTGTCGAGAACAGCGACGATGTCGTGCGTGCGGTGGACGGTGTTTCCTTTGAGATCTTTCAGGGAGAAACACTGGGCTTAGTGGGCGAGTCCGGCTGTGGCAAATCCACGGTAGGTCGTTGTCTGCTGCGTTTGATTGAGCCTACGGCCGGCGAGGTAAAGTTTGAAGGTCGCGATGTGCTTTCGTTAGGTAAGACCGAGATGCGAGAGATTCGCCGCGAGATGCAGATAGTTTTTCAGGATCCGTTTGCCTCGCTCAATCCTCGCATGAAGGTGGGCGACATTGTCGGTGAGCCGCTAGTCATCCATAAGATCGGGACGAGAAAGGAAAGACACGATCGAGTAGCTGAACTGTTGCAGAAGGTCGGCCTCGATCCGGATTATCGCAACCGTTACAGCCATGAGTTCTCAGGCGGGCAGCGGCAACGCATCGGCGTGGCCCGTACCCTCGCGCTCAATCCGAAACTGATCGTCGCTGACGAACCAGTCTCGGCCCTGGATGTTTCTGTGCAGGCGCAGGTCGTGAACCTACTTCAGGATTTACAGAAGGAATTTGGTCTGGCTTACCTTTTTATTTCTCATGGGCTGGCTGTTGTCGAACACATCTCGACGCGTGTTGCGGTAATGTACCTGGGACGAATTGTGGAGGTGGCGACCGCGGCCGAGCTTTACGCGGGAGCGTTGCACCCATATACCAAGGCGCTGCTCTCAGCGATACCGATTCCGGATCCGAACCACAAACGCGACCGAATAGTTTTACAGGGTGACGTTCCTACCCCGATTAATCCTCCGTCAGGCTGCCGCTTTCGCACGCGTTGCCCGATAGCAATTGACGAGTGTGCCCGAATCGATCCGGAGTTGCGCGAGGTTTCGCCGGGCCATGAGGTGGCCTGCATCCGCGTTCCCGGTTGGGAACAGTCTTCGCCGAAACTTGGTGCGATGAAGCTCGGTGCAATCAGGAGCGATCCTCGAAAGGATACAGCGGGGGCAAGCCCGCCTTCCGGACCTGGAGTTGATCGGCCTTGAGTGGCAGTTCTTGATTGGAGAACCTCGAGGCAGCGGTGTGATTTCAATACTGAAACAAAGATCAGCCGCGCCGCGTATGTTTGCTGAATCTTTTCTTGTTCGGACGGAACTGTCTCCCCGTCCTTCATTCTTAGGAGGAAACTTCAATGAGCGATCCGAATCAGGGATTTCAACCATCAGCTGATCAGGGGTTTCAACCCCCACCGCCGCCGCCGCAACCACCAACTGAGGTTCCTGCCCCGCGGCCGACCAAGCTTCGCATCCCTGCTATTGTTTTGTTCGGGCTTGGGCTCGTTATTTTAGTGGCCGGCCTTGCCAAGATTCTCCCCGGCGGACTCGGTACCGGAGCCCTCTTTGCCTTCTTTGGCGCACTGCTGGTTGGCTTCAGTTTCATTCCCCTTCCGCAACCTGCTGCAGCAGGTGATCCTCCAATGTCCGGTCCACAAAAGCTGCTGGCAATTTTTTATGCACCCAGCAGCGTCTTCCGAAATTTGAGGAGCCACCCGACCTGGCTCGCGGCGTTCCTGGTAATTGGCATCGCGAACGCTGTCTATACTGCCGCGTTCGTTCAGCGACTTACTCCGGAGCGGATCGTCCAACACACCATGGATAGCCTGGAGAACAGTCCGATAAAGCCTCCTCCTGACAAGTTGGAGCAAATGAGGGAGAACAATCTTCAGGCGGCAAAACAGCCAGTCCAACGCGTGCAGACGGCCGCGAAAGGTTTCATCGGTGTGTTTGTTTTTGTTTCGTTGGTGGCCGCTCTTTGTCTTCTCGGCGTCCTGGCCTTTGGGGGGCGCATTAATTTCTGGCAGGCGTTTGCAGCCGTCATCTGGGGATACTTGCCGATAGTAGTGATCACCAAACTTGTGAGTTTGGTGATTCTCTACATTAAGGCCCCGGAGGACATTCATCCGGTGCTGAACGCGGAGTCGCTTCTGCAGGACAATTTGGGAATACTCTTCACACCAGCTGAACATCCCGCGCTCTTCATACTTGGGAGCTTCATAGGCGTTCTATCTCTTTACGGTCTGTGGTTGCGAGCCAAGGGATTGAATCATGCCGGACAGAAGGTGAGTTCCAGTACCGCCTGGGGCGTGTCGATCACGTTGTGGGTGCTGGCACTGATTGTTGGGATGATCTTCGCGACGCTGTTTTCGAGCTTTATGGCTTGATAAATCAGAACCGGGTAAGAGGGAAAAAGGGGAATAGGTAAAGGGTGAGGATTACCTTTTTTCCCCTTGCCCCCTTCCCCTTTTCCCCTTTATCTATTCATACCTAAGTGATTCAATCGGATCGAGGCGCGCGGCTTTCCACGCCGGCCAGATTCCAAAGATCAAACCGATACCAACGCTGGCGATGAACCCGCCAATCGGCGCCCACAGCGGTACATACGAAGGCAGGAATAGGCGCAGCAATAGTGTCAGCAACCAACCAATTGAAAGTCCGACGAGGCCGCCGATACCAGTCAAAGTCGCAGCTTCAATTAGAAATTGCCACATGATGTCCCGACGGCGCGCGCCGATGGCTTTGCGTACGCCGATCTCCCGCGTCCGTTCGGTAACGGAAACCAGCATGATGTTCATCACGCCGATGCCGCCCACCATCAGTCCTACAGACGAAATGACTACCATCGCGATCGCCAGGCCGGACGTAATTGAACGGAAGTTGTCGAGAATACTTTCCGATGTTTCCATGCCGAAGTTGTCTGGCGCCGCGAAAGGCACCTGACGCCTTACGCGCAGGAGATCGCGCACCTGGTCTTTCGCTTCGTCCATCATCCCGGGTTTCGCTACCGCGAGAACGTAGATGTCGTCGGCATTTGGCTTGAGTTTCTTTGCAACCGAGAAGGGTAGATAGATGACGTTATTTTGATCGTCGCTGCCGCCGCTGAAAAGGAACTGCTCGCGTTTTTGCAGCACGCCCACAATGCGAAATTGATCAGCGCCGATTTTTAACTCCTGGCTGACTGCAGAGCTGTACGGGAAGAAATCGTCTGCTACCTTCGAGCCGATAACGCAAACGTTTTCGCGGTTGTCGCTTTCAAACTGTGAAAAGAAACGTCCCTCCGATATTACCTGCGTGCCGGCTTTCTCAAATTCGGGAAGCGTGCCTTGCAACGCCACCCCCGCGGTAGTCTTACCGCCGCCGGATACCAGCAGCTTCTGGCCGAAAAAGTTATTTGTGATATCCAGAAAGGGGACCGACAACTCCACCGCCGGCAGGCCGGACAGAGCCGCCGAGTCGTCATACGTCAGCTCTTTCCGCATGCGCTCCTCGCGCGAGAGCCGTCCGATATGAATTCCCGGATTGTATTTACTTATGTACATCGAACGCGTGCCGAACGATTCCACTTCTTTCTTAACTGAGACATCAATGCCACTGATGAAGGAAGCAATCAACATCACGGTGATAATGCCGATGACAACCCCAAAGACGGTTAGAAATGAACGCAGCTTATTGGCGAGCAGCGTTGAAAGCGCCATTCGCAGGTTTTCGTAGATATCGTTGCGCAGGATTTTCATAAGCCACTTGACCTAAGTCTCCACCCGCAAAGCTTCGATCGGATCCAGCCGCGCCGCTTTCCAGGCGGGAAAAAGTCCCGACAGAGTACCGGCCGCACCCGAGGCCGCCAGTGCTCCAAGGATAGCGAACAGCGACAGATACGTCGGGAAAATATAGGCGGTAACAACTCGTCCGATTATCCATGCCATGATAATTCCCACCGCGCCGCCAATCGTCGCCAGCGTGACGGCCTCGACCAGGAACTGTTTCAGGATATCGGCTCGGCGCGCACCTAGTGATTTTCGAATACCAATCTCTTTGGTCCGTTCAGTCACGGAGACCAGCATGATGTTCATAATCACGATGGCGCCCACAATCAGCGCGATACCAGGGACAACCATCGCAACCAGAAAGATCGAACCAAAGATTCGATCGCGCAAGCCGGTAATAGCGTCGGGAGTAACGATACCAAAATTGTCTTTCTCGGCCGCCGCCAGCTTGCGTCGCGAACGCATCAGAAAACGAGTCTCTTCAACCGCATCGGCAAACTGCTTATCTGTCTTGGAGGTTGCCAGGAAATAAAGCGAACGTTGCCGCACCAGGCCGCCAAAGTTGTTCGCATATGTTTTTAGCGGCAGGACAATGAAAGTGTCTTGCGGAATCCCGAAGACGGTTCCCTTCGCCGTTTCGACTCCGATAACGCGATAAGGCAAACCTCTGATAGTGATCTCGCTGCCGACACTGTTGCCGGCCGGGAAGAGCTTCGTTGATACGTCGGCGCCGATATAAGCAACGCGCGCCGCCGCATCGTTCTCGCTGTTGGTAAGAAAACGACCGCTGGCAATATCGCGGTTTTCGATGTCTGCCGTGTTTGCAGTGGCGCCCGATACGAATACGTCCTCCAGCAGGTTGTTATCGCGCTTAACTTCGGATGGAGTGCCTCGGGCTTTTGCCCCAAGCTTGGCAATTAGGGTCGAGCGCTGGAGCAGATAGTCGTAGTCCTCCATTGTCAGGTCTTTGTTGCGCCTCTGGGCAGCGGCGATGGTGTCGGTATCTTTGAAATCTTCAAACGGATTGAAGCGCTGAACGTTGAACGACTTCGCTCCGATGCCGGCGATCTTCTCGTCAACATAAACATTAAACCCTTGAATCAGCGACACCACGACCACAAAGGCCATCACGCCAATGACCATGCCCAGCAGGGTTAGTGCCGAGCGCAGTTTGTGTGCCCAGATTGCGGCGATCGCAAGTTTGAGAGTTTCGATGAATTTCACGGCTCAGATATTACGGCTTACAGCCCATTTTGGTTGCACGAACACGGTAACCGCCAAGACGCCAGGGTCGCCCAGTATAATCCGAATTTATGGGTTGGGTGCTTTCCCTGGCGCTCCTGGCGTCTCGGCGGTTCAACCATTTGTCATTCCCACCGCAGAGCTTCAATGGGATCGAGTCGTGCGGCCTTCCAGGCCGGCCACAAGCCAAAGACGATTCCGACACCGGCAGAAATACCAATGCCGACCGCGATAGCCCAGATTGGCACGTAAGCAGGCAGCGGCGAATACTTATTGATTATGAAAGCGAGCAATTCGCCAACAGCAAGCCCGGCCAGTCCGCCAATTGCAGTCAACACAACCGCCTCTATCAGAAACTGCGAGAGGATATTTAGACGCGTGGCACCCACCGCTTTGCGCACGCCGATTTCTTTCGTATGTTCAGTCACCGAGACCAGCATGATGTTCATAACGCCGATGCCGCCAATCATCAGGGCTACGAAAGAGATCGCAGTGAGGACCAGCGCGGTGGCGCCGGTGAGTTGATTGTAGATATCCAGTAGCGAGTCCTGCGATGAGATGCCGAAATTATTTGGGGCGCCCAGCGGTACGCGACGCCGGCGGCGCAGGATGTCGGTGATTTCGTCGACAGCCGATTTGACGTAGGCGCGTGATTGCGGACGAATGATGATGAAGAAGACAACTTCCGGAAAAGGCCGATCAGGGTAGTACTTATCGAAGGTGGTGATCGGAATAAAAACCGAATTGTCGCGTGACTGCCCAAAGAAACTTCCCAGCGGTTCCATTACGCCGATGACTTTATAAGGATTGCCGTTAAGCCTGACGTCTTTGTCAATTGGGTCTTCATACGGGAAAAGAGCGTGAACAACGTCAACGCCAATGATGCAGACGTTATCACGGCTGTCCATGTCGAAATCTTTGATGAAGCGGCCGCGAGCGACGTATTGAGTGTGAACGAACTCGTAGTAAGGCGTGACCCCGAGAAGGATTGGTGTGTCTGATTGCTTATCCTGATACCGAGCGGTCACGGCAATCATGCGATGTATTGGCGAAACTCCGGCGACTGAAGGCGCCTCGCGCCGCAAGGCTTCGGCATCGTCCATAGTGAGATCTTTGCGATGAATCTCGTCGGGACCGGGCGGACGACCAAAACTCGGTTCAAACTTTGAAAGGAAAATCGTGTTGGAACCGAGCGACTCAACCTGATCCGCAAAGGCTTTGTTAAGTCCCTGAATGATCGAGACCATAAAGATTACGGTGATGACACCGACACTTACGCCGAGTATCGTCAACGCCGAGCGCAGCTTATTCGCACGCAACGTGTCGAAGGCCATCAGGGCAGATTCTTTGATGTCGTCAAGGCGCATGGGTTAGTAAGAGGGGCAGGAGGCAGGAGCAGCCCGCAGGTGAAAAATTTCGTTTGCTGCGGCCCTGCATTTTCGTGTACCTGCACCTGCCTCCTGCACCTGCCTCCTATTCAGATCTCAGTGCCTCAATCGGATCCAGCCTCGCGGCACGCCAGGCGGGCCAGAGGCCGCTGATGATTCCAACAACCGACGAAACTCCTACGCCCAGCACAGCTGAAGCTACACTAATCAAAAGTGGAAAGCCTATCAATGCAGCGATCAGATAGGCGAGACCAAAACCTGTCAGTACTCCAATGGCTCCGCCAAGGGCGGTCACCATCACAGCTTCGATCAGAAACTGCGTAAGAATATCTTTGCGCCGAGCGCCAATGGCCTTGCGTATGCCTATCTCTTTGGTTCGCTCCGTCACGGAGACCAGCATAATATTCATCACGACGATGCCACCAACCACCAGCGATATCGCGGCAACACCGATGGTGACCAGATAAATATTTGCGGTCGCCTTGCCGTAAAGATCAAGGAAGACATCCTGTGTTTCCAGGGCGAAACCCTCGTCCTCTTCCTGGTTAAAAAGCCCCCCGCGCCGATTGCGCATTACCGTTCGCACCTGATCTTCAGCTATTTCCAATTGCTCTGCGCCCGGCACCTGGATGAAAACTACGATCGAATCTCGGGCGCCATAGATTTTCTGATAAGTCGAATAGGGAATGTAAGCGACGCTATCTCTCGAGGCGCCGAAAATCGAACCGAGCGGTTCGAGCACGCCAATGATCTGAAATGGGCGACCAGCGATTCTGACCTCCTGGCCAATCACGCGATCCGCGGAGGCGCCGCCAAAAAGATTAGTAAGCACATCAGGGCCGACCACGCAGATTTCGCGTCCTGAGATTCCTTCCGCATCAGTCCAGATACGGCCCACGTCGATAGAGCGGCCGTCAATATCAAACATCGTGGTCGGCGTCACTCCGCGAACGTTTACATTCTCGAACTTCTGATCCGCGTGTTTGACTGACTCGCGAACATTTGCCGCCACGCCCACGCGCCAGCACGCGCTGCACAGCCGCGCGATAGCGTCTGCGTCTTCATGCGTGACGTCCTTACGCTTATTGAATTTTACAAACTCTTCACGCGACCTGATGATCTGTGGGCGCTTTGAAATTGTGAATACGGTGGAGCCCTGCGAAGAGAACGTAGTTGCGACCTTGTTGTCCAGACCCTGGATGATCGTGACCACGGCAATCACTGCTGCAACGCCCACCACGATGCCCACCAGCGTTAGTGAAGTACGCAGCTTATTCTGTCTGAGGCTGCCAAGCGCGACGAGAAAGGCGTCCCATAACGCCGTCAGACGGAGGAACGACGCCGAGCGTTTTTTGCCGGGCGAGGTAACTTCGCCAGTTTCGGGATAGAGACGTGTCACCAGTCGCATTGTGTTAAGTGGCGCAAAACAAAAATGGGCGGGCACCCGGACCCGCCCCCCAACCTTAATTATCGGCGGCGAGTGGAGCTATCTGATTTTCTCGTCCTTTTCGATCAGCCCGTCACGAATTGAAACTACGCGATGAGCGCGAGCAGCGATATCGGGTTCATGCGTAACAACGATGATCGTATTGCCCTCACCGTGCAAGCGCTCGAAGAGATCCATGATCTCCATGCTGGTGTGTGTGTCGAGTGCGCCGGTTGGTTCATCTGCCAGAAGAATTGACGGATGGTTAACTAAAGCCCGAGCAATGGCGACGCGCTGACGTTGGCCTCCGGATAATTCATTAGGACGGTGTGTGACGCGATCCGAGAGATCCACAGCCTTGAGCGCCTGCGTGGCCATCTCGTGCCGCTTTGCGGATCCGATACCGCCGTAGATCAGTGGCAGCTCAACGTTATGAAGCGCAGTGGCGCGAGCCAACAGGTTGAAGGTCTGAAAAACGAAACCGACTTCCTGATTGCGTATGCGCGCCAGTTCATCGTCGTCCATCTCGGAGACGTTCTTGGCGTTGAGCCAGTATTCGCCCTTGCTTGGCGTGTCGAGGCAGCCAATAAGATTCATCAGCGTCGACTTGCCTGAGCCGGATGGTCCGATGATCGCAATGTACTCGCCTTTCGGAATGTCAAAAGAAACTCCGTGAAGGGCGTGTACTTGCTCCGAGCCCATCTGATAGGTCTTCCAGATATCTCGCATCGAGATGAGCGAGTTGGAGTCATGCGGCTGCGGAGGTCGCGGTTCCGCCTGCAAGACCGCGGGCTCTGGGGTTGATACGAGTGTCGCGTCGCTCATTAGCTGCCCTCGTTGGCGTTGCCGCTGGCACCCGCCTTACGTTCCGTGCGTTTTACAGTCATGCCGTCTTTGAGCGTCTTTAAAACCCGGCTTGGTCCTCTCACAATTTCGTCCCCGGTCTTAACCCCGCTGGTGGCCTCAATATCAGCTTCGCCGGTGATCCCGGTAGTGATTTCGACAAATTTCACTTTGTTACCAGTGAGTACATACACGCCTTTAAGACTCTTGGGTTTCTCGTTGCTTGATGGTGTCGGAACGCTTCCGGCCACGCTCGATCCCGGCGATGGAGATGGCGGCGCCTTCTCAACGATGGCTTCGAGCGGCACAGCTATCACATTGTTCTTGGTCTTGGTTGTGATGGTCGCGGTTGCGCTCATGCCAGGTCGCAGGCCGTTGCGAATCTCGTCGGGCATGTCGCGTAGTTCAACAGTAACTTTGAACTCCTTGGCCTCCTGAACGTTCACGCGATTCGAGAGTCCGCCCTGGGTATCTGACTTGGAAACCGCCAACGGATTCTTTTGCGTGACTACTGCGACAATCTCCTTATCTCCGAGCGCGTCGACTTTGACCTTGGCCTGTTGTCCGACTTCAACGTTTGAAATTTCCGTTTCATCGACGTTGACTTCGACATTGATGGTGGACATGTCGGCGATAGTCATCAAGGGTGTCGTCGATAATTGCGAGACTGCATATTCACCGACGCGAGTCGGGATATCAGCAACGACGCCGTTGAGCGGCGAGAGTTGAGTGGCCTTTGAACGCTGACTTGACTGGCCGCGCAGCAAAGCTTGCTGTTGGCTCGCGCGCATCTCAGAAGACTTGATTCCGGTTTTCGCTTCCTGCACCGAAATTTTCTGCTGGTTGGCTCTCTCCATCGACTCTTTAACAGCAACTCGCTGTGATTCGAGGTTCGCCTTCGCCGTTTGCAAAGCGATCTTTGCCTGATCAAACTTATCGCGCGCGGCGTCGTAATCGAACCGTGAAGCAACTCCGGCCTCGATCAGTTCAGTGTAGCGCTTTAGCTCTCGCTGTGCGGTGTTCAAATCAACCTGGGCGCGGTCTACCTGCGTTTGCAAGGAAACTAACTGCTGTCTCGCCGAGGCGACTGACGATTCGGCCACCACCAGACCCTGTTGTGCGTTAGACACTGCGTTGCGGGCGTTCTGCACATCGTTGATAGCCTGTTGCGCGGCGGCCCATTGCGCTTCCTGACTCGACTGCAGTTGCGTAGGATCCACTCGAACGAGTGGTTTCCCGAGGGTCACCTGGTCGCCGGGGTTAACGTAAATTTCCTCGATGCGCCCGGGCACTTCACTGGTAAGCTTGATGTAACGAATAGGTCTCACTTCGCCAGAGGCGGTTACCGTTTGCCGTAGTTCAGGCTTGACCTCCAATTTGACGGTGGTGACTTCAGCTTCGTCTTTGCGGCTGGCGAATACGCTGATAATTATTACCAGGGCCAGCAGTGCCACTGCCGCGACCGCGATAATGATCTTCTTCTTCTTCGTTAAAGCCATAACATTTCCTTAATCGGGGGTTAAACTTCTTAAAGTTCTGCCAAAATATTGATTTTGCACCAAAACAAGCAGGTTTTGAAACCAAACTGATTCGAGTAACTCTTACGTCAAAAAACCGTAAACAGTTTCATTTAACGGGAGAAAAGCAGGCCCGAACGGCGTAACATTGTTCTAAGTCCAAAGTCCCAAGTCCAAGGTCCAACGTCTGTCCCGCATAGAGGCGTCAGACTTTGGACGTTGGCCAAAGGATTGAGACTTTGGACATTGGACATTGGACTTTGGACTAGAATACTTTCGCGCTAGAATGATCCGCCGTTCCTGAACTCAGTCATTTCGAACAACTTGAGATTCATCACGGATTGGGTGCGGGTCGCAAACTTCCGAAAAAAACATGATTACGTGTGAACGATGCAAAGCTTCAAACCTCGATGGGGGACAGTATTGTGATGAGTGCGGTGCTCCCTTGCGCCCAAATGCCGGACCCAATCCCGGCGTAATCCTGCTTAGGCCAGAGGGACAGAATGGCTCTCACGCACCAGCCGAGGTTCCGCAACCGGAAATGGCGGGCGGCAAGGCAGGCGCAGCGCTGAATCTTGGAGCGGCGGCCGGCTCAGCTGAAAAGCCCCATGCACGTCTGGTGATCGAGCGAGGCAAGTCGGTCGGTAAACAGTTTCTGCTGAGTTCTGCCGAATCTTATATTGGTCGCTGGGATGCAGACGGGGGAATCTTTCCCGACGTAGACCTGGACTCCGACGATCCGGAGGCCAAGGTCTCGCGCCGCCACGCTCGGATCACCTTCAGCGAGGGTACCCATGTGCTGGAAGATCTTGGATCGACCAATGGAACGTTTATCAATCGTGGAAAAAGATTGCCGAAGGGAACTAGCCAGCCGTTGCGCGACGGCGACGAGATCATCGTGGGAAAGACTTTTCTGCGCTTCCAAGTTATGAAGTAGACCGGTGGGCGCCGGTGTTATAACGACTCAAGGGTTTAGTGTAAATGGCTGAGTGTCTCAAATGCGGTACGACAACGGTGCCAGGCGAAGCGTTTTGCAGCAATTGCGGAACGAAGAATCCGCCTGCAAAAAAGGCGTCGCAGGAATCTGAAGAGACAACACTCGCCTATGAAGACGAGGTTGAAAGCGGCGCTGCTGCTGTGGCTAAGGCGCCCGAGGCTGTGAGCCCCACTGAAGCTCCCGCCGAGATAATCGGAGAAATTAGCAGCACTGACTTTGAGCCATCAGTTTCTTTGGGCGGCGTTACAACCGGAGAAGTGCCCGAAGATCAGTCGCTCATCAAACATACAGTCAAGAAGGGTAATACTGGCGGACATCAGCCCACCGTCAAGCAGCTCGATCCGGGTAGTGTGCTGAATTCACGCTACGAGATTGTGCGGCGCATCGGCGGCGGCGGCATGGGCGCGGTCTACCTGGCCAAGGATCGTAATCTCGGCGACGCACCCCGTGCGGTAAAGGAAATGGTAGAGGCCCATCTCGATCCGACCCAGCACGAGAAAGCAATTGGAGACTTCAAGCGCGAGTCTCTGCTGTTGACATCACTGGAGCATGCGTCGATTCCCACCATCTACGACTATTTTTACGATGAACCGCTCGGTCGTTTTTATCTGGTGATGAAGTTCATTTCCGGCGGCGATTTGGCTTCGCGGCTGCGCAGTGCACCGGGTGGACGAATCGATGAAAAGACGGTCGCCGATTGGGGGATGCAAACAGCTGACGTGCTTGAGTATCTCCACAGCCGGCCGAAGCCCATCATTTATCGCGATCTCAAACCAGCAAACCTGATGATCGATGGCAACAGCGGACGGGTAATGCTGATCGACTTTGGCATTGCGCGCTGGGTAAAGCGGGAAGAGAAGGGCGTGACTGCGGTGGGCACCATGGGTTACGCGCCGCCCGAACTTTTTGGCGGCCGGGTTGAGCCGCGCTCGGACGTCTATAGTTTAGGCGCCACCTTGTTTCATCTCTTAACCGGTTCCGACCCGCAGGACAATCCGCTTTTGATTTTTGATTTTCAGAAGAATCCGCGTCCGCGTCAGATAGCGCCGTCGATATCCAGTGAGATGGAACAGATTCTAATGCGCTCGGTCGAATACAAACCCGAAGATCGATTTCATTCAGCCGGCGCGCTGCGCGACGCCCTCGCCATCCATCTGGAAAAAATGAATGCCGGGCAGCTGACCTTTGGCGCCGCTGCAACACAGATCGGCGGCGAGACCGTTCAGGTGCAGACGGTCTATTGTGGGTTCTGTGGTGGACGAATCGCGGCTGACGACGTTTTCTGCGCACACTGCGGCGCCCGTCAACCAATGGCGGGTTTGGGTTCAAGCGCGACGTTAAGAGCGGCGCGGCCGACAGCCAAATTGGTCGTAGCTGGCACAACCGAGCTGGACGCGTCTTTCGTGCTGCAGAAAGACAACAACCTGCTCGGCCGCACTGATCCGCACTCAAACGTCTTTCCCGAGATTGACCTATCGCGATTCGATCCAGAAACGAAAGTCTCTCGCCGCCACGCACGGATCTGGCGCGAAGGAGAAACATTTCTCGTCGAAGACCTGGGTTCAGTCAACGGCACCGTGATTAACGATTCCGTCAGGCTCGCGCCGCGTCAACCAAGAGTCCTGGACAGTGGAGACAAGATCCGCCTTGGCGAGACAACACTGCATTTTTTGCTGGGGTAGGCCTAGACATTAATGACCGCAAGAGTTGAAACAGCACCAGCCCGAGCAAGGGTTAAGTCGTCCGCAACAACTCAGGGTTTCGCCAGATTTCGCGCGCCTTTTTCTTTGCGCTGCGGCGCCATCTTGATCGATTACATCACGCTGGTAGCGATTCTGGCCTTTAGTACGCTCGTGAGCCGGGTGCTTGGCGGGGGCGCGCGCTCCTGGGGCAATTCAAGTGAAACTGCCGGCATCGTGGTGGCGATCGTGGTGGCCGGTTTGAATCTCGGCGTCCTTCCCGGTCTGACCGGATTCACGATCGGCAAATGGGCTGCGGGGTTGCGCATCCTGCGACAAGATGGTTCTGAGATTGGAATTGGACGGGCCCTGCTAAGACATTTCGTTGGCTATCCACTTTCCTTTATTACGCTGGGTTTGGGATTTCTGATCGTTGCTTTTACTACGCGTGGACGTGGTTTACATGACTTGATCGCAGGCACCGTCGTGGTGCGCCAGGGACCGGCAATAGCTGTTTCCGGCCGTGGAGTTTGAGATCTCAAAATTGAACCGCTGCTTCTGAGATCTCAAAATTGAGATCTCAAATCTAAGGGACAGATAACGCAACAACACAAAGATGCCTGAGCTAATAGTGAAATATCCCGATCGTGCCCCCGACCGGTTTCCCCTGGGACGCCTGCGAATCACCCTCGGCAGATCTGCGCGCAACGATTTGTGTATTCCCGATCCGTTTGCGTCCCGAGTGCATGCCGAAGTGCGCCGCGAAGGCGAAGAGTATTTCCTCCAGGACCTGGGTTCTGCAAACGGCACTCTCTACAACGGCGGCGCCGTTGACGGCACCGTGCCATTGACCGCGGGCGGCCGCATTCAGATTGGCGAAACGGAAATCGTTTTTGACGACGGCACCTATCATTCGAGCATGGGCGCCACGATGATTACGGACAACTCCTCTACCTCGTTGCCGGAAGCAACTATCGCCCTCGCCTCTGGTGACCGCACCACTTCCGGTTTGCTCGAAGCGATTGAAGGCGCGCGCAGCAAACCTGACATTAGCGAAGTCGCAAGGGTGGCCCGGGAAGGTGATCTGCTTGCCTTGATCAGCAAGGTGGGGGTAACGCTGCTCAGTTCTTCCACGCTCGAACAAACACTGGAGCAGATTGTCTCGCTGGTGTTCGAGGCTGTTCCAGCCGATCGTTGTTTGCTCATGATGAGTGACGAGCACAGTGACGAAATGAAAGTGGCCGTGGCTCGTTTGCGCGATCGCGTTGGTGCGATAGGAGAGATTCGCGTCAGCCGAAACGTGATGGACGAAGTCGTCATCAAAGGCAAATCAGTGCTGACCTCAGATGCACAACACGATCCGCGCTTTGCCAGCGGCACCGTTGTGCTTCAGGGAGTTAGATCCGTGCTCGCGGTGCCGCTGGGAGTTTCGGAAAAAGTTTTCGGAATCATTTATGCCGATTCACCGATCGCCGAGGGAAGGTTTACTGAAGATCATCTCAAGGTGTTGACGACCCTGGCTTCAGTCGCGGCTATTCGAGTCGAGAATGCACGACTGGTCGAGGCGCGCTTCCAACAGGAGCGACTGGAGCGTGAACTGCAACTGGCCATGGAAATCCAGCAACGCTTCCAACCGACAGCGCCACCGGTGGTGACCGGTTATGAATTCCAGGGAATTAGCTTCCCCTGCTACGAAATCGGCGGAGACTATTACGACTTTATTCAGCGCGAGGACGGCCGTTTGGTTATCGCGTTGGGCGATGTTTCCGGCAAAGGAACAGCGGCCGCGCTACTGATGTCGTCGCTGCATGCGTCAATCCATGCGCAGACGGGCTCGCATGACAGCCTCGTGGACACCATCAGCGCCGTTAATCGCTACCTCGCCGACAACATACCGTCTAACCGCTTCGTCACACTTTTCTATGCGGAGCTTGATCCCGAATCGGGCGCGCTTTCCTTCTTAAACGCGGGCCACAACCCGCCGCTGATCGTTCATGCTGCGGGAACTGTCGAGCAGTTGGCTTCAGGTGGTCTGCCTTTAGGTATTAAAGCCAACGCCGAATACCGCGAGGGTCGAACTACGTTGCAGCGTGGCGATGTGCTCGTGATTTATTCCGACGGTGTGACTGAGGCGGCGAGTCCGAGTGGGGAGGAGTTTGGTCCCACCAGACTCTATGAAGTGGTATCGCGCAACGTTGATTCATCAGCAGCGGGAATTCGCGATCGTATCGAATCGGCGTTAACTAAATTCTCCCAGGGCACCCAGGCTGCTGACGACATTACGCTTGTAATCGTAAAGCGCCAGGCGGAAACAAGAGCACTTACCTCGAGCGGCGCCAGGTAACGCATCCGTCGCAGAGCGACGGTTGAGTTTAGCCCGGCCTCTTAAGGCCGGGATCATTGGCCCACACAAAAAACTCTTCGTCGCGTCAGCGACGGTTGAAGAGTCAATCGTCGCTGGCGCGACGCAAATCCAAAAACACTGACTCGATCCCGGCCTTAAGAGGCCGGTCTAAAGTCATCCCGACGCTACGCGTCGAGAACCATCTAACTCCTTTTACACGACGACTTTCATGAGCCCTTTTTCTTTAGTTGAGCCAGCGCATGCAACACTGTGCCTAGCGCGATGCTGAATATTCCGAATGCCGCCACCCTCGTTTGATCCGGCCCCCGTTGAGGTTCGGAAAAAAATCCTGCCAACAATAATCCGGGTGACAAGACGATCAGGATTGTTCCCACGATTTGGATTGTTCTTCGCCACCCGTGCGGTTGCGGAACGAGGTAGATTCCCAGGATCAGATTAAGCAGACCTGAAAGCAAAAGGTAGATGTGCCGGCTGCGATAGAGCATGCGCGTTCCATCAGGCAATGTCCGGTTGTGAACATATTCCATGTACTGACCGGTGAGGAGAAAGACAACTATGACGCTAAGTCCAATTATCAGATGAAGCCGTTTCATCGTGTTGTAGTCTTGCAGCCTCTTTGGTCAGCGTTTTCGCCCTGAGTTAGCGTACACAGCCATGTCACGCAACGCACGAATTTGACTGTCGCTCAGCAAAAACTCCTTGCTTCCCAGGGTAAGTATCACGGTGTTCGCCGCCGTCATTTTGAGAAATTGATCCAGAGGGATTGCCTGAACCAGAAACTCGTTTCCGCCAGCCGTCGTTGTGCTCATGTTGTGTGCTTTGTCATTGAAGACTGGAATACCATCGGCGACGATCTTTAATGCAGGATCATCTTTAAAAACTTTATCCGGCGCGAACGATGCAAAATTGAAAATTACCGCAGACGGGATTCCAATCGTGTGACCGGCAATGCTCGCATCTCCGCGCACTTTGAAATGAGGTGACAAAAACAACCCCTTCTCCATGTTGCCTTCAAGGTCCAACCGCACGATTTGGACGTCACTCTCGTTGCGCGCTGCATTGTAACTGACTATCACATCGTCTTCGTCTTTGAACGCGTCAGCCCTCATCTCGGGCGGCGCTCCAATCAGCACCGCGTCCTTGCCGAACACAAAGCTTTCGATTTCCTCGGTATAGTCGACCACCAGCATGCGCTTCTCGTGTTTGAAAAATCTAACCAAAATACTTTCAAGCCGATCAATGCCCGCGTAGCGACGTCTGATAAAGACAGCGGTCTCCTGAGCGCGTTCAAACAGTTGATCGGGATGTGCATTGAGGGGGGAATTAATAAAGGTAACCGCGAGATTGTTTGAGTTCTGTAGTATTACGTCTATGTTCTCTTCGTGAAATTCCCTAATCAAATCGTTTCGGATTTGAGCCAATTCACCGAGGGTTTTGAATGCATCTTTACCGCAGCCGAGGAAGCACAGTTGCAGCACGAGAATCATAGCGAGCGAAGCCGGCAGGGGATAACTGCCTCGCTTTCGCAGGCCGGGAAAGGTTTGCAAACGTGAGGACATCTGAACTCTTTGAATCTGTTTAGTCAGTCGACTTGCCTTGTAACAACGCATCACTTGGCAATGTCTGCGGCCCAGCTTCGTTGCAGATTGCAAACTGCGGCCCTGGATACATGGTTACGCCGGCGTACTCACCTTTAGCGTTAATGATGTAAAAGTTGATGCCGAAGTTTGGATCGCCTTTGCTGTTGAGCAAACGCTTCTCAACTGTGTTCGCCTTAATGCGACGCAACGCTTCCATGCCGGCGTCTTTCGGATGTTTTCCGCGACGCATCTCTTCAACAATCAGGAACGAACAGAGATTGTAAAGGTTCGCCTCGCCGCGTCCGGTAGAGCCGGCAGCGCCTACAGCGCTGTCAACATAAAGGCCGGCGCCCAAAATCGGCGAATCACCAAGTCGTCCGGGGATCTTCCAGGACAGCCCACTGGTGGTGGTCACCCCGCAAATCTCACCTTTCGCATTGATGCCGTCGCAGTTGATCGTGCCGTGGAGATTCTCTTCCCTAATTCGGCCCTGAGCCAGCATCTCCAACGCCGCACGATGTCCCGCTTCGGCTCGCTTTTTGGGATCGAGATAGTGTTCCGGGTCGATTTTGCGTTTCCACTCGAGCCAGAGCTGTCGCGAATGCTCCGTGTTTAGATCGTCTTCGATTTTGAAGCCCATGTTGCGGGCAAAGTCCTGCGCGCCCTTGCCGACCAGGAGGTGGTGATCGGTAGTTTCCAGGACGGCCTTGGCCACGAGCGATGGAGTGCGCACGCCCTCGAGGGCCCCGACCGCGCCGGCCCGTTTCTTTGGCCCGTGCATGCAGGACGAGTCGAGCTGAACGACGCCTTCCGCGTTCGGCAAGCCGCCGTAGCCAACGCTGTCGTCAAGCGGATCGAGCTCCACAATGTTCACGCCGGCAATCACCGCATCAAGCACGTCGGCGCCCTGCGTAATCATCGTGAAGGCCTTCTGCACGGCCGTCACGTTGCCATCGTGTTTGAATTTATTACCGTTGGCTGACGAAACGACGATCGGTTTCACAGCGCCCTGAACAATTATGTTAGGGAACTGAAGCACTGAAGCTTTCGTGCCGGCCAGGGTAAGCCCAGCGGCTGCGCTGGTCCGAATAAACTCACGACGCTTAATTTTTTTGGTCATAGGTTCCTCGAGTGATTTCACGTAGTTCAGAGTTCAAGCTTTAGCTTGTCCGGTGACACTATATGTCCCACTTCTTTCCGTAGTCCAGAACTGGATACCGCAACCAGATCTCTTTTGCCTTTTCGTATCCAAACTCTTTCAGGAAATCTCTTGCACTTGACCACGGCCAATCTTGCCACCGCCGTACGTAACCATGGTGCACAGGGTTATTGTGGACATAATTCAAGGTCGCCCAAAAGTGCCGTTCGGACTTCATGGGTCTTTCAAAACAGTTGTACCAAACTTTGCGGCCGACCTGATTATCTGCGCGGTTCCATTCAAAAGCCGAGCGTCCGTGGAATAAGCCAATGGTGCCTCTTAGTTCCTTGATACGCTCGGTCCTTAATAGCACATGATAGTGGTTTGGCAGTACGCACCATGCATATACGCGCGAACAAAGGTTGGCGCAGAGGCGAAGAACTTCTGCCTCGCACTCGCTCATTCGTTCCGGATCTCTACCGATCACCGGAACGTGTTCGTAACACGAAGAAGAGATTAGATACTGCCTTGCTACGTTGAAATCGAGATGGGGTGGACTATGCCAAGGGAGAGAGCGGGCCTTTCGAAGCTCGATAGCCAGTTTCCTGTCGGCCTCCGTCATTTTCCGCCATTGGTACATGGCGAATCTATATGAGGTCGGCGGAGGGAAAACAAGCTATACCGAAGAGCCTTGACTTTCGCGAAATTGCCAGAGGACTTGTATCTATTGCGACGCTGTCGCGGTAAAGCGCTAGTAGTTCAGAGTTCAAACTTTAGTTTGTCTTCGAAGCGGAAAAAGACAAACTAAAGTTTGAACTCTGAACTACTAGCGCTTGCTCAAGCTTTCCTTAATTCGCTCAGCTGTTTTGGGTCCAATCCCATCGACAAGTTCAAGTTCGCCGCTCTGAACGAACTCCCGCAGCGACTCGAGTGATGACACTTTGTATTTCTGATGCAGCATCGCCGCAGTCTTTGGGCCAATTCCCGGAATATCCAACAGGTCGAGCACACCTTCCGGCGTTTCCTTGATGATGCGCTCCCAGGCGTCGAAAGTGCCGCGGTCGAGAAGCTCGAGTATCTTCCCGGCAATAGCCTTACCGACACCAGGAACTGACTGCAAGCCCGCGATACCGTCTTCGGCAGCGATCTTCTGCATGGGCGTCGGCCACGTTTCAATGGCTTCAGCGGCGTTGCGATATGAACGCAG
>Ga0070698_100000662_pt1 | contig 36751 bp, 32 predicted proteins | sample KBSK1502metaG_FD_65477 | JGI IMG/M metagenome (GOLD analysis project Ga0070698, IMG submission 65477) | Corn, switchgrass and miscanthus rhizosphere microbial communities from Kellogg Biological Station, Michigan, USA - KBS K1-50-2 metaG | ecosystem: Host-associated > Plants > Roots >... | reverse complement strand
CCCGCGGTCTTCAAAACCGCGGAAGGTCGTTCGCAGAGGTCCGAACAGGTTCATATTTGTCCGCTGACGTCCGCCACGTCGGTCGTTGACAGCCAATGACAGCCAAGTCGCACGCCTAGCAACTCATCGCCGGCGAAACCTCGTCATCCATCGGCTGATCACCTCCCGCGGTTTTCTGAATCGTTTGCGGGAGTAGCTTCGCGCGCGTCTTCCTTATTGTGGAGCAGCCGGCGCCTGATCTGAGCGCTGCTCGGCTGCGATCGTCCGGATGGTCACAGTTCTCGAAAGCGGTTGACGATCAGGTCTCGGGTGGGGCGCTAGGGACCGATTTGGCGAGCTGACATTCCCAATATTTCAGGCCACCCTCGACGCCGGGGTTGAGCGGCTCGAGGAACACTTGACGAGCCGTCTCAGCAGTCCGGATCGGTCGCAGGGGCCTGGATCTGCGCACCAAGTGTCCGCAGCACTGTGGCGAGGCGGTCGCGATCTGCGGTGATTTCGGCAGCCCCTATTCGAACGCCACCACGCAGGTTGGCGAGGAACTGCGAGTCCTCCCAGACCGGTCCACGAAGGTGCGGCTCGGTGGCCTGTCGAGGTATGAGGTGCCAATGGAGATGGCGCATGCTGTTTCCTAGCAGCTCGTAGTTCATCTTCACCGGCTCGAACGCTCGGTAGACACCCTCGGCGACCAGGGCCATTTCGTCAAGGAACAGTGACCGTTCTCCGGGATCGAGGCCATGAAGCTCGGCCACGCAGCGGTTCGCTGCGAAAAGGGTGTAGCCCCGCGGATATGGAAGCCCGAAAAGCCATACGTATCCGGACCTGAGTCGTCCCACGGCCGACTCCAGCTTGCCGTCGTTGAACAGGGCGATCCGCATGCAAATGTCGCAGTTCTGCTCAGTCGCCATGGAACTGTGGGGCATCCTATCCGACTTAACGCATGGCTACCGTTCCGGTCCGCTCAGTCACGCCGGTCGCTTGGAGGCGCTTGCTCCAAATCATGGCCGCGGTCTTGCTCGTGGCGATATCGGAGCCGATTGACCAGCAGTCGCCTCCGTATTAGATTCAGTAGGCGATGGGAGTTCTGATCGGAGTTCTGATCGCAGGGGTCTGGATGTTTGCGCTCCTTTCTGGTGGGGTGCTCACGCTCGGACTTATCGCTCTGGCGACCGGTCGGCTGCCGTTCAAAATGTGGGACGAGGCCTGGACGTCGGGCGAAGCTCGAAGGCTAGGCGCAGTTTGGACGGTCGTGAGCGCGACCTACGCGATATACGGTCTGTTGGGCGGTGTTGTTCTCGGTATCGAGTACGAGACCCGGGCGACCAACCCTCTGATAGGGCATTGGTGGGGGTTCTTCGTGCCCATGATCCCGGGGTTGGTGCTTATCGGCGGACTGCTAGTTCAGCTCCAGATCTACAACAGACATCGGCGGCGAGTCCGCGAAGGCCGTTAGGGACCGACCAGATCCTTTAGGCCTCGGACACTGCAGCGCCCGTTGTGGCGCGAGCGCCAGCAAGGAACGATCCGAAGCGCACAGTTGCGTCCACTGCTCATTGGCGTGATCCGTGGGCTGGCATGAGTGCCGGTAGGTCCAAGCGATCGGACGATTCTCCGAGACGTTTGGGGTCGAGTTTCTGGAGCCACTCACGCATAGATGTGCGCGTGAATCGGAACCACACCTGACGCGATAATCGTTGGCGATGCCGTTTCCGAACACGCGAGGCAAACACGCCTATGAGGCGTTTTTCTCGCCTGCGGACTATATCGCCTACCTAAAAGAGGACGGCCGTTGGGAAGACTTCTCGGCGCCCGAAGGGGTGTTGTTTGTCTACAGCGACTGGCTCTTGGACCGGGCTTTAGCCCGTGAGCGCTCAGAACGCCGCAGCCCCTTTGCCGGCGAATTACACCTAGTACAGCGTGACAACGGCATCTTCGGAGTGTGTGGCCGCTTTGGAATCGGTGCCGCAATCGCCTCGACTCTCATGGAGGAGCTCATTGCCATTGGGGTTCGCAGGTTTATCAGCATCGGTTCCGCAGGCGCATTACAACCCGCACTAGGTATCGGCGAAATCGTGCTTTGCGATCGTGCTATCCGGGACGAGGGCGTCTCTCATCACTATCTCAAGTCCGGGAAGTTTGTGCGAACGTCCAAGGCCCTCACGGCGAAGCTCGGTAAGGAGTTGGCAAGCATGAGCACCCCGGTGCGTCACGGTGCGACTTGGACAGTGGACGCGCCGTACCGGGAGACCGTGCGCGAATTGGAGCGCTACCAGGCTGAGGGCATTCTGACGGTCGAGATGGAGGCCGCAGCTCTAGCGGCAGTCGCGACATTTCGCGGAGTCGACTTCGCGGCAGCTTTCACCATAAGTGACTCGCTGGCGGAGCTGACGTGGAGCCCTCGTTTCGGTTCTGAGGAAACTCGACACGGGTTGGAACTCCTGTACGAGGCCGCGACTGCAGCTCTGGTGCAGGAGCCCAAGCCGAGTCCGGCGCCCTAGAGTTGGGCAATCCACGAATGCATCGGGTAGCAGGCCGCCAGTGCGTTCTTAAGCCAACGCACCTAGTCTTGGGTGAGCCGCTCGCGGATCAAGCTGAAGTCCCTATCGCTCTTCGGCGAGCTCTCTCCCGCTTTGTAAAGCAGGACGATTTCAGGGCGAAGGTATGGGATCCCTTCTGTCTCGGCACCAATCTCGTCTAGTGGTAGCGCTACGGCATCGTCTCGTCTAAATACCCAAGAATCCTCGCGATGCTCATTGAGCAGGAGTTCGCAAGTCCACGGCGCCGTCGCTTCGCGCGACCGCCGTGCCCAAATGCCGTGTATGGGCAGTTCGAGATGCCGACCATCCCAGATTTCGAGTTTGTGTTCCGGAGTTGCGTACCGCAGATCCCAGCCCTCCAGGCACTGATAGAGAGCCGCCTGATCGCTGCGCAGTACCGCAATGTCCATGTCGTCGTGGCGGCGAGTCTCGCGCCGGAGAAACAAGTCGACTGCCCAGCCGCCTGCGATCCACCACGGTCGTTTGAAATTGGTGAGAATCGGACCAACCTCTCCCGGGGTCAGCAGCTCCCAGGCCCAAAGGAACCCATAGTCGCCGACCTCGTCGCTCTTCTGCATCTGCGCTGATCCCTCTCAATGGGAAGTAGCAGCCGCTCGACCAACAGCCCGCCCGCAGCTAGTAGAGCGGGAAGGGTACAAGCGCCAGTTTGACGCGTCCTAACGCGTTTCCGGCTGTGAAAGCAGCTATTTCGCCCAATCGATCCTCACTCATAGTTGACAGAGATCAGCATCAAATGGCACGTCCAGTCACGTGGGGGCAAGTCGTGACACAGCAGAGTGCTCGCGCAGGGAGTCGAACCTTGAACCTTGGGATTAAGAGTCTGTCGACACGGCGTCTCAGGGAGGATCAGAGAGGCTCAGAGCGTCTCAATCGAACTCAGATTTATGACGCAACAGTCTCAGGGAGTCTCAGCGAGGATCAGGGAGTCTCCCGGTCAAGGTGTCAAATAAGGTGTGAGGTAGCGCGACCTTCGACCGGAACCTAACAGCTCGCCGCCGGGTCATAAGGTCCGCTATCTGAGAAGCGGCTTACCGACCTGACTCCACGAGTGGCCGCCGTCACGACTGACCAACAACGAGTTGCCGATCGGCGGACAATCCCAATCGCTCTTGTACGCCGCCGTGTGCTCGCACCCCTCAATCTCTCCGGCGACAGCCTGGCAGAACGTGGAGGCCAGTCCGGTCGCTTGATCGATGAAGCCAACAAGCGCAAACGAGCAACGCGGATCCAGCACCTGCCTATTCGTCTTCCAAGTCGAGCCCGCGTCCGCCGTCGACCACAGGTTGCCGCCGTTTACGACAACCCAGTGATTGGTATCGAGCGAGGCGATGCTGGCGACGTCACCCCACTGTGAACTCTCAGCGACGGTGGACCAAGTCGCGCCGGCATCGCTTGTGTGGAGAAGCAGACTTCCCGGATTTGGAGCCACGAGAGCCGAGGGTGCCTCAACGCTCCATGGCCCAGGGCTGGGCAGTGGTGGTGGGGCAACCGGACTGCGCTGAATCGTGCAGGGCTGCATAAGCGAGCGGGGACCGATCTTGACGCTGATTAGTCCGGCCGACGCAGTCAGCCAAGCGGGCGGGGACGTGTAGGCAATGCCGGCCGACTGGTCGAATGGAAGCGTCACCCTGGTCCAGCTGTCGCCCCCACCCTTGGTCGCGTACGCAACGTTGCCCTGCTCGAGCCAGCTGGTCGTGATATATCCGGTGCTGGGGCTCGCAAACGAGAGCCCGTCCTTCGCACCATCGATTGATATACCGCCGGCGTTCGGGTGCTGCGCGTCGACGCGAACGATCTCGGACCAGGTGGCTCCGCCATCCTGCGTCCTGAGGATGGCGACGCTCTCTTTAACTTGATCGCAACCGAAAGAACCGTTCGACCCCGGACTCAACATGAGCCATCCGTCGCTAACGTTCACAAAGTAGATTGAGAGGATCGTCGAGTCGTCGCTGATAGGCAGGTCGCGAGCCAGCCAGTGTTGACCCGCGTCCGTGGTGGATAGCAATCGCGCATGGAGGCGATAACCGGCTTCTTCGAACTCTGCTACGACGACCGCGCTGGCGGCGCTGAAGTGCTTCTGCCAAAGGGGCCATCCGTCCCAGCCAAGCGCCTGGGACCAGGTCTCGCCGTTATCGCTGCTTCTAAACAGCCCGGTATGGCTGTGGCCGGTTGTGAACCAACTCTCCGTGAGCCACGTGTCTGTGGCGGCTACATCGAACCCTGCGATATAGGTCGGCGTGTTGGCCGGCACGGCCATGCCAGTGAAGCTCGGCCACGATCCAGACGCTTCAGTGATGTTCGTGGAGTCCACGCGTGGCGTGCACGACGCGGCGACCAAGAAGAGCAACGCCAGCCTGGCCGCGGTCATACGACTACTCATTGTGTCGTTGGACGCCGACGGAGAAGCCATCTTGCCGTAGATGGGCGCACGAGCATCAGCGCGGAGGGACGTGGGGTTCCGGCCATCAGACTTGACACCGCACCTGATGAAAAGTCCGCAAAGCTTCACAGGGCTCCCCAGCTGAGCGGGATGCCGCCGACATGGGGATGGCGCGTGGCGGTAATCGCGACCATCCTTGTCGTCTTCGGAAACGCCGCCGGTATTGCCGCCGGCCCAAACGTTGTCACCGTTTCCTGGGCGGCGATCGCCCAGAGTGCCGGCACGCTGCTGATCGTCATCGGTGCCTCCCGTTGGTGCGGGCTGACATTGGCCGAGGCGGGCATCGGCCGGACCAACCTGCTGCGATCCAGCCTGATCGGCGCGGGGATAGGGCTCGGGCTGGCCGCGGTGGTTCTCGTGGCACTGAAGGTAGGGGCGGAGCTAGGGACTCCGATCACCTACCAGCCGTTGCGTGGAGCAGCGATTTTAGCAATCGTGACTCACGCCCTGCTGGGCCTGCCACTGTTGACCGCGATTCCGGAAGAGCTCGCATTTCGCGGGCTGATGCTGGGTTTGCTGGTGAGGAAGCTGACGCCATTGCGCGCGACGCTTGTGACGTCCGCCACCTTTGTCGCTTGGCATGTGGTGGTTCAGGTGCAAACGCTTGCCGTGACCAATTTCACCGGCCCGTGGCAGATCGTTCCGGCCATGGGCCTCGCATTCGCGGGACTCTTCGCCGGCGGAGTGATCTTCGCGCTCCTGCGTTTGCGCACACGTAATCTGGCCGGCGCGGTTGTGGCTCACTGGTTGTTCGACGCCGGCTTGATTACGGGGCTGTTTTTCCTGACGCATTCGTGACGTCCTACGCGGCGGACAGGATCTCCAGGACCTCGTCACCGATGTTGCAATCCAGCACCAGAAGAACCACCGCAGCCGACCGCGAATCTTGAGGCAGGCCCCGGCGATACGCAGGGGCGGCCCGTTCTGTTGCGTTGGCGGGCGGGCTCCCAACCGCCAAGGTGTCAAACAAGGTGTGCGCTCTGACGCACTGCGTCGGGCCGACCCAAGTGGTGCCACGTTTTGAATACAGAACTACGACATGATGGTGCTCTCGCAGGGAATCGAACCCTGAACCTTGGGATTAAGAGACTCCCGACTGATCGTCTCGGGTTGTCTCAGAGCTTCTCAGAGCATCTCAGCGCTATTCGGGTTATGACGCAGTCGTCTCAGTGCGTCTCCCGATGCCTCAACGAATCTCCCGGTGAAGCTGTCAACGAAGCTGTCAATCCGAGCCCTACTGCCTCCAACAGAGGCGCCAACCTCATAGGGATTAGATGAGGCGATTGCCTCCAGGCAGCGCACGATGCTCGCATGAACTATCGAGGTTCCTACCGGCACCTGGTGCGTAATGCCAGGGCCGCCATGCTTGGAGCGATCGAGATCTATAACAAACCCCTAATCGACTACCGAGATGAGCTGGTGGTAATCCTCCTAGTCAACGCTTGGGAACTCGCCCTGAAGGCGCTCCTTTCAAAGCAGGGGCGTTCGATCTACTACCCGAAGGAGCGCCACCAGCCATATAGGACCTTGGGCTGGCAGGACGCAATGACGCGCTCAGACACTCTCTTCCCGAAGGAACTCAGTGTCACCGCGGTACGAGGCAATTTGGACCTGTTGATGACATTTCGCAACAACGCGGTTCATTTCTACAACGCCAAGGGTTTTAGAACTCTGATATATGCACTGGCACAGACCTCGATCATCAACTTCCGGGACTTCCTGCGACTTTCCTTTGCCCTCGAGGTTGGTGAAGAGATCACGTGGGTCCTCCTGCCGCTCGGTCTCGCGCCACCCCTCGACCCAATTGAATACATCTCTCAGCAAAGCAAGAAAGGCGGCAAAGGCGATGCTGCAATCCGGCAGTTCCTCGCCGAGCTGGCCCGAGCTCAAAGAGCTGTAGAGAATGCTGGCGAGGATACGGGTCGGTTGCTGACTCGCTTCACCGTCAAGCTCGAATCGACCAAGAAGATCGGCAAGGCTGACGTCGTTGTCGGAGTCCAGAAACTCGCGGATGGCGAAGGCCCGCTAACCATCGAGAGATCGATGGATCCAAATATCACACACCCCCTTCGCCAGAAGGAAGTACTAGCGGCTGTCGCCGACCTTCACGGCAAGCGATTTACGAGCCACGTCTTCCAAGCGATAGTTTGGAAGCACGCTATCAAGACAAACCGTCAACTTTGCTGGGAAGCAAAAGAAGGGGTGCTGATCCGTTACTCGAACGATATAGTGCCTTGGATCAAACGGCTGTCACCTTCGGAGGTTGATTCGGTGCTCGCCGAGTACGCCGCCCATCAGCGAGAGCAACACCGGCAATCGATGGCCGGAAAGCGAGGTGTAACAGGGGTGAGGAACCGTGCGGTCAATGGACACGTCTCATAGTGAGACGACTCTCTCCAACATAACCTTCCGCTATGCCTGAGCCTCGGCGGATCGGACTCGTCGGCTGCGTCAAATCCAAGCTCGATAGACCGGCTGGGCTCGCGACCTCTACACGTCCCGATTTTTCCGAGGTCGCCGTCGGGACGTCGAGCGCACTTCATGCGGAAATTGACCTTTGGCATGAACCTGAGCCTGGACTGGCTTACTACCGCGCTCGGAACTAGCCAGCCATTGATTGCGAGGCCGCCCATTCAGCTATACGTCAGCCTCCCGTGAGTCGGTATTTCGGCGTACAGACCAGCATGGCGCGGAAAAATCATGGGTCGGGCGACACTGAGGTGCCCTCGCGAGAAAGGCGTGGATCTCCGGCCACGGTCGCGGCCGCAGCCGTTAAGCCTTCGACCCTCTCTTATCGTTGCGTGCAGTCTGTGCCGCGAAGGCTTGCGCCTCCAAATGCGAGCTGAGAATTGCAGCCACGCGAGCAGTAGCTTCGGGCGATATTGGCGGTGGCGGGCAGCACTTACCGCAATGCTTGGTCAGGCTGCCGCCAATCGTCCATTGGTGAGAATGACAATCGGCATGGCGTTTTCGATACCGCGCCTCTTCCGCATCGTATCGGGCTCGCTCCTGTGGAGTCAGATGGATTAATCCTCTGCCATCGCCAGACCATCGCTGGCGATCCTGCATAGGACGACCGCAGCCGGGGCACGGCTTGCGGGCTTCGAACTCCTCCCAAGTCAGGCGATTCGCCTGTTCGCCCCGCAACATGAAACGCCCCGTGAGTCTAGTCGGAATGTGATCTGGATAAGTTGAGATGTAGGGGGGTGCCTGTACTTGACAACGGCGTGGGGAGGACTAGTCTCCGCTCATGAAACCGGTCGACCTTGGCCGGCCGCGTCGAAGCTGTTGCGGACCAAGCTGATCGCGGTCTGAAATGAAGCCACAAGCACCCGAACCTGCCGAGGCGGCCCCGTCTGAAGCCGCTGAGGCGGCAGCGCCCGAAGCCGCTGAGGCGGCAGCGCCTGAAGCCGCTGAGGCGGCAGCGCCTGAACCCGCTAAGGCCGCAGCTGCTCTCGGGTACAACCCGGCCGTGCCAGCGGCGGTCATACCTGAGTTCTATAAGGGCGTAGTTGGCTGGGCGGATGCCGCTCGTGCACAAGCCTTGGGCGCCAATGGCATCGCGAGCGGAGTTGCGGTGGCATTGATTGGCACGGCGGTGTTTGGAAAGCTCGTGCTTCAGCCAAGCTGGATAAGGGCGCTCGGCTTTGCCGCAGTGATGTTTTGGATCGGGGCGGCCGCTCTGTTTGTTTATGCGACGGCGGTCCCTGCCAAATTACCGGCCGCTGGCCGGGTCAAGGGGTCCGACGCATTCGTCAAGACGGTTCTTGATCGAGTGAAGCTAGAGCGGGATCAGGTCCGAAACAGAGCAAAGTTCGCACTCTTCGCGTCGGCCGTGGCTGCCGTTCTGACGGTGGCCTCTTTCGCAGCCATCGTGTTCCGCCCTCCAGACGTCGTACACGGCGACATCGTCGTCACCGACAGCGAGGCTTCCGCTGTCCGAGTTCTGTGCCCAGGGGCCTCCACACACATTGCCGGCCAAATTGAGGCGAGTTCTTTGGACAGCGAATTCCTCACAATGCGCCCGGATACATTGTCGTGCGGAGATCCCGGCATGATACTTCGGATTCCGCGCGCGACCATCCTCGCAGAAGATGCGCAACCAACCGAGGACGATTGGTTCCCGGTTGATTAGAAGGGCGCTGTAAATGGGCGACGCACAACGACTGGCAATCATCCTGATGTCAGTTGAAGGCGACAAACTGAGCATGGACGTCGTGCGTATAGAGCCACACGAAGGTCTCATTCCTTTGGAGCAGAAGCTGCGCGTGTTCTGGCAGTCTGAGCCGACCAATAAGGAATCCTACTGGTCTGTGTATGACGGACTCGCCTGGGTTCGGAAGAATGACCTGTATCAAGAGCCGGAGGGCTTTAGAGCCACTCGTCAGCCAGCAAACAGGTTGGTTGTGTGGGCTGACTACGTCGATGGCATCCTTGCATTTCTACCGAAACAGCTCAGCGCCACTAGCCTCAACCCCTCCCCGATGGCGGCTGCCGTTCAAGGTCGTGTCGCATTGTGGTGGGCTCCCCCACCAAATTCGCCCTACCACAATCAGCGCACCATCGAGTGGATGCTCATTCCCCTTGTCGGCGGACTCGAAGCCTCAGTTGACATGATCAATGCCGGTGGCGGCGCCGATGAGGGAGACTTTCCCGACGTAGGTCTGGAGTGACCATCCCGGATACTGGGTCAGGGGGCTCGACTAGTTCACGTCTTCGGACGGTGACGACCTGACCCGGATGCCCATCTCTCCCCTTGCCGGCGGTTTCACGGCGGCTGGCTCAAATATCCGGAGTAGGCGTCATAACAGAAATGCGGCTGAAACGCGCCCGTTGGCCTACGCCGTGCTCGCCACGGAGAAATTAGCTCATAGGCGCGAGCGGTAAGGAGGTCCCACTCCACGCTGGCGTTGGCTTGACTCGCTAAAGCCTCGGCTCAGCTCGATGTTGCAGTGTCGCCGAGAGTCTTGAGGAGATCGTCAAGTTCCAAGGCCTTGTCGCTGGCGTCGAGGTACTCCTGGTACTGGCGCAGTGCGTTTTCAATGAGTGCGTCATAGAGGACGTAGCGTCCATCGAACGTTCGGAAGGCGCCCTTTATGTAGTCCTCAGGGGGCAGTTTCCCCGCGCCCGCAGTGCGCGGTGGACTGCCGAGTACGAAGATAATTTCGCTCTCCTCTCGGTCTCTGTTTTGCTTGGTGAGAATTGATCTCAGTGCGGTGTAGTACTTGAGGCCCTGTTGGGCTAGTTCGACTGCATCCTTCTTCACCGAGTAGCGCTTGAGCTCGACGATTACGTTGCGCCCTCCCGCTGTGGCATATCTGATATCCAATCGGCCGTAGATCTTCTTGCCTTTGGCATCCACCGCGAAGACACCAGGCGCGACGTCGCGCAGGTCTTCTTCCATGCGTTCGCTAGTGGTTGCCCGCTCCCACGCGGCATCCAAGAGCCACAGATGCTTGAAGAGATGCTGTTGCAGGACCTTCTCCTTGTCGTCGCCCTTTGTCAGGTGTCGGAACTGGCCGATCGCTTCGACGCGTGAACGCAAAATGTCTACCCACAATCCCGCCTCATAGCTGTCTTGCTGCCCGAGCAATGGAAGCAGCTCGGTGGCTGTCAGCGTGCTCAAGTTGTTGAGATCGTCGGTTGCCTGTCGAAGTCCTACTCTCTCAAACGCCAACACGCCTGAACGAAACAGAGCCTCGCGATTCTTCTCAGCTCCCTTCTCGAGCTCGATGCTGGCTATCGTTCCGATCATTGTCTCGGCGGCTGCTCTCTGCCACCCCGGGCGAGCATCCACCCACGTCCGGAGTTTCGGAAAGTGCTCCAGCGCGTCCTTTGCTTCCTTCTTGGGCCGCGCCAAGCTCCAGTCATCAGCTGCCTTTACGAAGAAGGCTCTCAAGAATGTTTGCAGCTTGACGACACGTTCGTCGTCTTCAATCAGACGCTGGCGGTCACTTGTCGCGATGTCCTCGTAGCCGCCGTCGAGATCTAGGAAGTCAGCCTCAATCTGACCGGTTACATAGTTACCGAAGAGCCTGCTGAAATCCAGCTTCTCGACGATGCCTTCCTGGATGGGCCGCTTGCGCGCCAGGACGATGATGTTCTTTAGCGAACCTGCTTCGGGATCGTCGGTGAGATCGGTTGGTCGCTTGGCAGTACCTACCCACCCCGTTACTTTCCAGCCCTTTTTCTTGTCAACAGTCCCCGGAACGATCGGGAAACGTGTGATGCCCGCGGGCAGAGCATGGTCAGGCAACGATCGTTCGCCGAACTCCCATATGAACTCGAGTTTCTTGAGTTCCTGGCGATCGGCGTATGTGATCGCCTTGCCATTTACATCGATATAGAACCCCCCTTCGCTTTCTGGCTTCTTGGTTAGTACGTCGAACCGGCGTGCTAGGCGTTTCCTTAGCGCCACGGCGGTGAGATCGGCTCGCTTGCTCTTCAGGTTGTCGAGGACGATGAAGGTGCCCTTCTGTCTGTAGCTAGCGGGCACGTCCACCGCCGTTGGGTAGTACGTCTTGCCAGCCTTAATCGCGGCTTCAAGGTTGGGGACGCCAATCCGGAGTCCGTTATGGCCGCCGGCATTTGGCGCCGAGTAAACGGTGACCGTCGTGGCGATCGAGAAAACGGACAGCTTGCCGATTCCCTTGCGACCCATGAACGGGCGATGAAAGCCCTTGGATATGCGGCCCTCGACCTCACGTTTCTTGTACCCGACCTTGAGAAAGCGGCCGTTGATTTGCGCTTTGGTCATACCGATTCCGTTGTCGGATACGACTATTCTGTCGCCCTCTTCCTTCCAGGTGATCTTCACGCAGGTAGCGTCGGCGTCATATGCATTCGCGACTAGCTCGGTTAGAACAGCAGCCGCATTGCTGTATAGGTTGATTCCGAGCGACTCCACGACCGACAGGTCGACGGTCATCTTGTAGGGGTGCTTGCCGGCAGGCTTTGTTGCAGGAATGATCTTGCCGCTCACGAGATGAGGACCTTCCGGCCGAGGGTCACCTTACGAATGGCTGCATGAAGCAGGATCGCATCACCGACGGCTTTGGCGAGGGGAGGCGGAACCGCGTTGCCAATCAGGCGACCGATATGCGAAAGCCGAACAGTCTCATTAGGTTTGACAAAGCGGTATTCACGGGGGAAACCCTGCAACATCGCAGCCTCACGCAGACTAATCGAACGATCCTGGCTAGGATGCCCGAAGCGGCCGGTGCCGAAGTTGTGGGCGAGCGTAGTTATCGTGGGCGCTGGTTTGTCCCACTCCATTCTTGCGTAGACGTTGCGAAACGTGGAGCCTTTTCGCCTGCGATGGCAGGGCGCACGCAGTTCCCTCGGCCAGTCCGCCCACGTACCGCCCGGGCGTGAGGCCTGAATCCGCTTGAGGTTGATCTCAGTCAGGACGCGGCACTTATGCAGAACATCGTTGGGATCGGTTGCACCCGGCCTCAGAGGCGGCAGCTTGCCAATCGTCTGGCGCACGGTCTTATATGGCCCGCCGCGCAGGGCACCATCCGGCACGTGCAATTCGCCGAGCATTGAAGCGAGGAGTACAAGTCGCCGACGGTTCTGAGGCACACCGTAGTCTGGCCCGTAGCAACTCTTCCAGCTGACCTTGTAACCCTCGCCGCGGAGACCCGTTACGAACTCCGCAAAAACGACGGTGCTACCAATCCGAGGAACGTTCTCCATCGTGACGAGCTCAGGCCTGGTTTCCCGGACTAGACGACCGAACTCAGCTAGAAGCGGCCATTGCTCCTCTCTTGAAGTATCAACTCCGCGTCGATACGGTGAAAAGGGCTGGCATGGCGCGCATCCCGCCAACAGTCGGATTGGAGCCCTTCGCCACAAAGCATTTAGATGATCGGCCGTCACGTTGCGAACGTCTTCTTGGACGAACGCGGCGTCGATGTTTGACTCGAAGGGATACTTGCACGCGGGGTCGACATCAATGCCCGCGACGACTGTGATGCCAGCGTCCTGAAGCCCCTTCGAGAGCCCCCCTGCGCCGCAAAATAAGTCGATCGCGACGACCCTGGGCCGAGGCTTCATGGCTGAAAGGTACACGGCCGGTGGCCCCTACGTCGACGCCTTAACGAACAGCCAACATGGCAGCGATCACGGCAACCGCAGTTGCCGGGTCTTCGTGCTCCCAGATCCGGACGACCGCCCATCCTGACGACATCAGGTCAGCCGTGATTGCGTCGTCGCGTCGCCGATTCGCTTCTATCTTCGCTCGCCACCATGTCGCGTTTGTCTTCGGCCACGTGCCGTGCACGGGGCAGCCGTGCCAGAAGCAGCCGTCAACGTAAACAGCGACGCGTGATCGTGGGAAAACAATGTCAGCCCGAGATCGGTGCCCCGGCAAGGGACTAACGTCGATGCGAAACCGCAATCCGCTCCGATGTAATAAGGAGCGAATACTGCGTTCGACCTGCGTATCCCGTCGGCCGGTTGATCTCATGCGTTGGCGGACGGCCGTTGACGACGCGCTTGGCCAGGCTTGACCGGCAGTCAGGTGTGCGTGGTCAATCCGATGCATCCGCTGCATCATGCGGCTCCGGGCCGGTTTCGAGGTTCGGTCTGGAAGCTAACTTTCCATCGACCGTTGGTGTACTCCCTAGAACTCAAGATCCGCAGAACCTGGCCCACCGCATGTCCTAACCAGCCATGCCGGGCGAGTCCTTTGCCCATCGTAGGCGGAGCTGATGTCACTCGGCGTATGCCCTATACCGAGGGCTGACGCTTCGTTACGACGCCAAGGACTAGATCCCGACCCGGCCGCTCCAGCGTAGGAGATACGTGTTGCGGTCATCCTCAAACACAAGTCCGACTAGTCCAACGCGCCGCCCGACCTCGACGTGCTCTACCTCGGGATGCTGCTGTACCGAAATTGCTCGAATCATTACTGTCTCGCCGGGGGTCACCGTGCCCTTTTCGACCACCAGGTCAATGGAGACAACCGCCGAGCCGGCCCCAAACTTTCTCGTAACGGTTCCCTGGGCGGCGACGATGTTCGGGCTCCACGAAGGTCCGCAGTTATCCCAGAATGTGGCGCATCGAGCGGCGTACGTACACATTGCGCAAGTCCCCGGGCTCGGTGTGCCTACAGGCGGCTTGGCCATCTGGTTGTAGGCGAGAAGGAGTCCTCGGGCGAGGTCGGCAAGCTTTGAACTCACCGCCGGATCGACCGAAATCTCAACGGGGTCACCGACCAGAGGCAACAGGCCAGCTCGAACTGGCCACTGACCCTCTTGCTCGGTAAAGAGGTAGACGTAGAGCTCCAACTGTTGGCGGTAGGACGCGATCATGCCACCCAGTTCAGCGTCCCAGACCGTGCCCGACTTGTAGTCGATTAAGACTATCCCGGCCTCCGTTGGCAGGACGAGGTCAATGCGGCCGACAAGTAGTCCGTCGCGACTCGCGACATCAACTTCTGTCCGGGGGTCTACTGATGTGTCGCGTCCCGCCCAAATGAGTTCAAGTCGCTGGACGAGATGGCGCACTCTTGCGCGCTTCACTTGATACGCAGGAAATTCAAGGACGGTTCGCGGCGTGAGACCCTGTTCGGCCGACAGGTAAGCAACCTCCTCGTCCCATACGCGGGACAATTCGGCAGAAGCATTGCCTCCGGCTATGAGCACTTGCTGGACGAGCCGGTCAAGCACACGGTGAATGAGGATGCCAATGAAAGCGGCTGGTGCGAGCCCCTCAGGCGCACTACCAGACGCCTCACGAAAGTACAGCCGCAGCGGACAAGCCTGCAGAATCAGAAGGCTTGTCGGGCTGAGATACCGGACGGTCACACTGTGGCAGCCTCGCCCGTCTGGGACAGCATCTTCGAATAGATCGCCCCCGGTCGGCGGAGGAACTCAAACGAGTCAATGAAATAGATCGGTCTGCCCAGGTTTTCACCATAACCCAGGATCTCCAGATCAACCTGGGCGTCAGCTATTCGCTCAGCCATCGCCGCTCCACGCTCTTCGAGTGGATGAACGCAAATCACAGCGGCTTGCTCCATGAGGGCCGCGGCCATCTCATTCCCGACCCGCCTGGCCTCAACATTCGCGAAATTGCGCGCGAACGACTCTACAAGTCTCTGTTCAGTCGGCCGCCAGATATCCAGGCGTAAAGGTTGACCACGAAGAAGGTCGAGCATGTCCGACCCAAGGCGCCAATCGAGCAAAGGGTGATACGCCATGTTGCCGTACTCGCGAAGACAGTCGTAGCACGAACTGTCACAGGATCTCGCGTGCGACGGCCTCTCAAGTGAACGAACGTACGCGTCTGCCTCCTGGATAAGACGACCGAACTGCTCCTCCGTGCCGAGGTGCGTGCAGTAGCCCGCGCCGTTCTCCAACGAGTCGGCCAGGAAGACTTGGGAATGCACCTGACCCCCCACCCGGCTCACTCGCAAGCCGACGCTGATCTCCTGGCTTTGGACATCCAGAAATCGGCAAGCTGCTTCTCGTAGCAAGAATCCGAAGGAGAACCAAGCTCCCCGTCTAGAAGGCTGGCGCGAATCCAACGAAAGTCCGGGAACGCCAGGTTGAATGCCAACGAGGAGTAGGTCCGTGACCTGGGTCGAAGACAACGCGACGCTTTCCTCAGTGTTGTCATCGAGAGGGGGAATCCGTAAAGGTGGTCGGAATCGATCGCGATCTAAATCGGAACAGTAGTAAACCCAGCCGGTCTGAGCTTTTGCAAACTTGAAGTCATTTCCTCTGTTGTCGTTAATGACGTACAGCGTTCCGCGCCCAACCTCGATAGTGGCGGCGCCAAATTGCCACGCGATGAGCTGACCGCTCAATGGATCCACTTTCGCTGCGTCGGCCCGCGGGGAAAACTCGAAACTGCCCTCGAAGTCTCGTGGAATGTAGTCGGTTCGGAACCCAAGCGGCTGCACCGCTGTGAAGCTGCGGAAATAGGGAGCGACTTCATGACAGGTCGGGCACTGCTCGGGAATGTTGTCTGGCGCTGGAGCCAAATAGAGGCACGTACGGCAGGAAATTAGCGGTGTGTGTGGACCGAGAGGCTCATGGTCAGACCGAACGCTTTGCCCTGCTGGCCGATACGAAGCAAGGCCGACGGCGACATGGATCGCCTTGTCCTTGACGATCTCGGCTCCGGGGGCGAATTGAGATATGGCTATAGGTAGATCCCGATCAACAACTGAATCAGGGGGCCACGGAAAGGCGCTTGGTATCCGATCATGAAATAGGTATCTGCCTCGTGTGGGGAATCCGAACATCGGCAGCAGTCCCACCTCCGCCAGTCGCTGACTCAGATCATCGGACGGTCCGACGAGAACCGAGGCGATGTCGATATCTGTAACTAGGGAGGATTCAGCGTAAGAGACTAGCTCGTCCTGCATTGTTTCCCGGCCCTCGCTGAGTCCCAATGTCAGGGCGCCGGCGATCTCTCTGAGCTGCGGACCATTGGAATCAATCCAGCTGGAGATCGCAGCGCGGTGGTCGTGCCATTCAAGGGCGGCGCCGAACTGTCCGTGAATGTTGTCACCGAGGTTTGAGTCGCGTGGGGTCCCAGTGGCCGCGAACGCTCGTCGGAGAGCCTCGCTCGCGAACATGCGCCGAACTATCTCGAACCGCCTGAGATCGACATAAGGCGGCGGTGGAGGATCGCCTGTAATTCGCTCTGGATGGTCGAAGTAGTAGTCGTCATGGCTTCTTCCGCGACACACCGTCAGAGCGATCGCTAGCGGATCCTTTCTGCGCCCAGCCCGGCCAACCCTTTGCTGGTAGTTGAAACGCATCGGAGGCATGTTGGACATTACAACCGCCTTCAGGCCTCCGATATCTACCCCTACCTCCATCGTCGTCGTAACGCTCAGGAGGTCGATCTCATCGACCCGTTCGATTTCGTTGCCAAGGAAGATTCCCTGGAACTGACCCTGTCTGTTTTGAGCCGCACGGCGGCCGGTCTGGCCCGTCAACTCCTCACAGTGGAGCCTGAATGCTTCCCCCCCTGATGTTGCGAGGTTTGCGTAGTAGTCTTCATCCGGCGACGGTAGTGGACCACCCTCAGCCGGGAGGGGCGAGAGGCAGTACGTGCAAATGCCGCCTGCCGGATGGAGGTGCTGGCGCCTGCATCGTGGACACTTCCACGCGGCAGGTCCCGGCGGACGCAGATATAGCTGTCCGAAGTCCAATAGATAGTCACGCACGGCGCCGCCCAGCGACGACAGCACGGCATCCTGAACATCCGCTGGCTCTATCCCGTGCAGCTCTGCAATAGCCCGCCAGTAACGAGCTAAACGGCGGGGAGGGACCTGGGTCTCGTCTCGAAATCCTAAGAACCGCCGAAGATCTCCGAAGATCCTGATGGATCCCTCTACGACTTCTCGCGCCTGGTCTGCGGTGAGGCCGCCTGGATTCTGAATTTGGAAGGCTGGCCCGAGCACCGTCCAAGCTAGTCCAAGTGATTCGAAGTCTCGCCCAGCTCCGCTGTAAATTGCGAAGGCGGCCTCTCGTTCCAGGTTGACTTCAATATCGCGCAAGAGTGCGTTTGCGCCGGCCGTCAACTCGGCCGCCGGCCGCATCGAGAGGTCGGGTGGCTCCCACCGCAACAACGTGGTCCACGGGATCCGCCTTTCGGAAGGCCCATAACCTTGAAGCGAGTAGTCCGGTCCACCAGGATTCATACCCAGCTCGAGCAACCTGCGCCCGATATCCCGAACAAGGACGGTGATGAGCGCATAGGCGACGTTCAATCGGCGCCGCGCAGCCTCCGCCCGCGCCCGAATATCGCCCTCTAGCCGCCCGCTTATCAGCATCGTGATCAGATTGGCCTCGGCAGGGTTGTCGTTTGAAAAGCGCTGCCAAGCAGCTTGGGCTTCTGATCCGGAATCGTCACCTCGAACGAATGCTTCGAACAAGGTTAAGTCGTTTGTCGAGCGCTGCCGCTGCGCAGTTACGAGTAGCTGACGCAGCGTGTCCTGAAAGTGCCTCTTCTCTAGTCCAGCCGACAGCTTTGCGGCATCCGGCCGACTGTCCGAGAACATGACAATCTTTCGGGGTGCGCCAAGCTGGCGTAGTAAGGCGTCCGTCAGAACCTGTGTGACTTTCTCGAAACCGGTGCGCATAGCTCGTACCGGCGACCGCGTTCGCGACGGATCCTCCACAGACCGCGCACTCTCTCCAAACGCCCAACGTTCCCAGTCGTCTCCGCAATTCGGGCACTTAATCGGGAACGGCGATACCCTTTCCGGCTCAGGTCCCTGTACGAAAAAGCCCCAGCCTGTCGAATTGCGCGCCGATCGCGCTAGCCGGCCGTTGCCATGGTTGTAGACGCAGGGCACAAACCGAAATGAATATGCCTGGCGGTCCCAATCCACATCGTCGGGTTGAGTGGTACGGGGCCAATAGACCAAATAGTTGGCTGCGGACCGGCTGTATTCCGCAAGTTCGGGCAACTTGTCAAGATCCGGCAAATCAGGTACGAGATAACTGACGCTCCCTCCGGAGAGGTCGTCAGGCGCTTTGTATCCACCGAGAAACAGATCGCCGCAGGTTTGGCAGTACAGCAGCTCCAGTACCCGTGAACCGCATTCGCACTGGTACTGAGGCTGCGCGTACAACTTCCCGATGCGCCGATCGTCCGACCTAAGATGCTGCGCCACGGCCGGACAGTCTGGATTGCTGCAGGCCCAAAGACCCTGAATGTTGCGGAAAAACAGATGCGCTCGCGCGCGAAGATCGGCACTCTCGCCTGCAGAACCGATAGCCGCCAGAAGTCCGCGCATGGCGCGCCCGCTCGCCGCTGGGTCCGACCCTCCAAATACCAGGCCGCTCAGAGTCGAAAGACTGTGAGTCTTCGGTCTACCTTCCGCGTCATCCGTGACGTTTAGAAGAACCTCAGCCGCCTTACTTCTCGTAAGAAGTTCGCCCGCCGCGGGCGCCGGTGGGTTATCGCCAAGGCTCTCGTATTCGGTGGCAAATTCGGTGAGCGACGTCTCATTGCTCGCCGCACGAACGTATTGCCCCGACGTAACAAAGAACGAATCACCGTCGACTCCGAAGAACTCCTGAAGGAATCCCCGGTCTCGCTCTGGTCTAAGCGACGCGGATGCCGCGATAAAGCGCAGCTGATTCACACGCCTGTCGGTGTCGAGGCCAATCCTATTTAGGAAGTTCCGCAGTAATAGAGCCACTTCAGTACCGGAGGTACCTCGGTACATATGCAACTCATCCACGACGACGTTGAACACGCGTGTCGAATCCGACTCGAGCCAGTTGCGAGTGCTCTCAAAAATGTGATTCTCGCGGTCCCGCATGAGCATCACGTTCAGCATCGAATAGTTGGTGATCAGGATGTCCGGTGGATGAAGCTGCATATCCCACCGAGATCGCATTTCGGAACCGTCAAGACGCGGCACGAAGTACCTCTTGAAGTACCGACCAGGGGGCTCAGGACCTTCGTGCGCTTCCCATCTGGCCCAATCCGTAGCGTCATCGTGCTCAGCCCGCACAGCTCGGTCGTGCGCGTCTCGCAGGTATGTCCTCAGATTCTCGAGTCCTGTACTTGTCCCCCGGCGGTTCGAGACAGGCGTTGCACCGGTATATCTCCCGAAGTAGAACCGGTGGCCCGCACGGTTGATGTCCATCCAACTCCGGACATCGGGGCCGTCGAGTGTGCGCCTCAGGCGAATCAGTTGATCTTCAACCAGCGCGTTCATGGGATACAGCACCAGGGCTCGGACAGCTGCCGATCGGCCCGTTTCCGTAGCGCGCTGCGGGGCGTATGGCTGTTGCCCCTGCCACCACTCTGGCCCGCTCGGTGACGAGCCCGTCCAAGATGCTGATTCCGACAGCAGTGCATTCAGTACTGGTAAGAACAGCGCCTCAGTCTTCCCGGAACCAGTACCCGCGGCAATGACTACGTGGCGGCCATCGAGGGCCGCTTGTAGTGCCTCATATTGATGCTCGTAGAGGCCGGGAAGGCCGGCGAGAAGTCCTCTCATCGCAAAAGGAGCCAGGTCAGCTGATGCGCCTGCGCGCTCCAAGGTCTCAGGAACAGAGCCATTGACAGTGATGTAGCGCCTAAGCAGTTCGATCCACGGTTCTCTGAAGAGAACTCCGTCCCGGTTAAGGACCTCCCTCCGCTCTGCTTGAACTTCTGGCACCGCAACCGAGAATGGCGTGTCGTAGTAGCGAAGATAGTTATCGCGAAGGCTCTCAAAGACCCCTATCGCATCCACTGCTCATCCACCGCCTTTCCTAAGCCGGCCGGTTCACGGCGAGGTCTTGCCCCAACGAAACAGCGATCGAGATTGCCATGTCCGTCGGGACATTGAGATATTTGACGACACCGATCTTCTGGTCAAACGCTGGGGCGACACCACTACAGAGTGCGGCTACGCGGGCCTGAAGTGCCGGAAGAGGAACCCGGGCGGGAGCGGAGAGCACACCATTGACCTCTTCACTTGCGTAACTGACGAGGTTGGAGCTAATCCGCTGCAGCTCCATATAGGCGCCTACCGGGAACTCGACAACGAAACAGGTGGACCTGTCAGTGAAATAACGATACTTTCGAAGCCCAGCCGTCCGGTAACGATACAGTCCGACCTGCCACTCCCCGACGGCAGGATTCCAACGCAAGGTCCGGGGATCCCACTGCTGCCTTTCCAACGCCGATTCAGGTGGTGAAGCAACGGGCACAAGGCTTTCTGACACCGGCGTCAAGAGGGCACATAGACGCCCGGCGACCGAATACTCAAACGCAATCCCGAGACTCGCCGCAAGGTCAAATACATCACTTTCGGATGTGCAAGCCACAAACACTGCGTCTGGCGCGGTCGCCTGCGGGTAGACCCGCAGTAGGAGGTCATCAGTCGCGTCCTCGGCCGTGGCTTTCTCCAGGCGCGCGGTCAGCGTACGGGTGCGTGATCCCACCAGCACGGCATGCTCGCCCGCTCCCGGCAGAATCGTCAGTACGGGCGGAGCAATGGACCATCGGCCTTCGTGCCAATCGACCTCCACATGGCCAAGGCTGGCCAGCATTGAAGCGGTGTGATAAGGATTCACCGGGGTTCGGCCCGGCACGCTGGGAAATAGCCACTCATGAACCCGAGCGAAGTCCGACCAGGTCCCGCAACCAGATTCACTAAGCCATTCAAGAAGGAGGTTGTAGCTCACCCGCTTACGCCGACTTCGAGGTTCTGTGCAACCTGGCGATAGCTATCCCATAGCTCCTGGTGGGCGCGAGGTAGCTCTACTGAATCCTCAAGAAACACTCGCGCCCACGTCTGCACTCCATCTTTGGTCGCTGACTCGCTGGGCACCGGATTCGGGGGCGTCTCGACTCTCAGCCGAGCTTCCCATTTCCCACGATGGCTGTACATGAGCATCCATATGACGGCGTAATCGGTCTGTGTCTCAAACGCGACCGGGAATAGCGGTATCCGCCTTAGCCAGGAGGGGGGCTTGGGTTCTGCCAACTCGATGATCTGACCCGGGCGTGACCCGAGGAGCAGATATCGCTGCCGGCCGCGGGGCAAAATGAATGGCGGGTGGACGGTCGGCGGCAGCAATGACGGGTCGCCCGATAAGACCGCGCCAGAGACTCGAATACCTAGATCAGGTCCGATCGGTCGTGGGTACGGCCTGCCTGATCCAACCGGTGCGGTAACTGATCCGCAGCACTCGGCGACAACTCTCTCAATCGACGCGATGGTGCTGAACCGCAAGGAAGTCGGGCCGGCAATAACCTCGTGTAGCCCGGCCGACAGCCCAAGGCTTCGCAGTTCTAGATCCAAGCCGGACTGCGGGACCGCGACGACCTGCCCATCGACAGTTACCTCCGGAATCAAGTCGACGATACCGGGCGGGACTAGGAGCTCGGGCTCACCGCCCAACAGGTACACCGATCTTCCACTCGGTAAGGGCAAACCACCCCATAGACTCGGACGTTGTTGTGGCGCCGGTATAAGGATCGCCAGCTCGGGCGGAACTTCCTGCATCGGCGGGGCAGCTATTGAGACTCGGCGGCGTGCCAGCCATCCCGTTGGGAGATTCGATGGGCGATGAGCTTGCCAGCCGGCTGCGGCGTGGCGAGTGAGATAAGCGTCCAAACGATTCTCCAGATCTGCCTTGGCTAGGACGAAATACTCGCGACGGGACTCAGTCTTTGATTGCGACGTGTAGAACCCAACGCTGTCGTCCTCGGCAAGTACATACACCGGGCTGGGGGTCAGTTTCAGCGACAAACCCTCGCCGGTCAGAGCCAGGCCCCGGTCGAGACTGCCCGTCTTGAGTGTTATCAAGTCCTGGTCAAACCAGCCGGCGTGCTGACTGCGGAGACGAATCGGATCTCCCCCGCCGTCGCGCACCTCGACTTCTTCTGGAGTGCGTCCGGGACGCTCAGCTAAGAGCCAAAGAGTGCCGAGCGCCTGTTCTGAGAAGTCGAGAGCAACATGTATCTGTGCTTCTCGCCGTCCGAGTTCGTCGATTGTTCCGCCGTCCCAGGACTTTGCAAGGTCATCAAGTAGGTTGAGGAGCTGAGGCTCAAAGCCGGGATCTTCAGCCATCCTCTTGGCGCCTGCCGACAAGTTGGAATTGACGGTCCAAAGGCGGTAGTAAGCCAACAACTCGCGAGCGTCGAAGGCGGAGCCTGGCTTCAGGCCGAACCACTGGAAGAACCGGAACAGCTTGTCTCGGTCTGACCTCCGGAACAGAGCTTGAGACAGCGAGTAGCCGATGACCGTCCAAGTCGGATGAGGAGTAATCGTGCTCTTGCCCAATCCGCCTTGTTGGACGCCGTCCAGCCACTTCGCGAGCTGCTGCCACAGCCAAGGTATCGAATCGGAGTAGCCACGCATCCGAGCAGCAGACCGGGGCAGGCCTATCACCCCCCAGAAGGGCACGTAGTAGTTATTTGTGGAGATCCTGCCCGTGCGTGCCATGCGGGTGGCGGCCAGCACGCAGGCTGCCAGTAACGCCAACGATGGTGGATCCCCCTGCCAGCCACCGCGTTCCCAATCTGCCGCTCGCGTTTCGATCAGCTGGAATGGGTTCTCATCGGCGGCATGAATCAACTGGCCATGAACTCTCTTGGAAAAGTTCCGAACCGCTTCTTCATGGCTCGCCTCGCCGGATATCTCCGCAATGGTGTCGTCATCAACGAAGAAAGTCACCGGGAGGCCGGCGTTCTCCGGCACGAAATAGCGCTCGCGCAGGGCGCTTGACCAATCGTTGTAAGTCACTGGTGCCGCCACGGCTCGCCCTTGTCCACTCCTCGCGAATCCGGCTGTTTGGCCAGTAAACCTACGCCCTGAGCCTTCGCTAGTCCAACTGCCATCGGCTGGAGGACCCCGAAGAGGGTATGCCGCTTTTGACCGAGTCAATAATCTGGCCAAGCCACGGCTCCAGTAACCCCGGCCCACAATGGCGCATGGCGCAAAGTAGGTTTGCTACGGGTCTGCTTTCGTGGAGTGACGCAAACCGACGAGATTTTCCGTGGCGCGATCCAGAAAGCGGGTCGTGGCCGGTTCTCCTTGCCGAGATGCTGCTTCGCCAGACCGATGCCAAACGGGTGGTTCCGGTGTTCGAGCAACTGGTCGTCGTCGCACCTACGCCGCTCGCGTTGGCTGCAATCTCTGTCCCCGAACTCGAAAGAATCCTGCGTCCGCTGGGTCTATATCACCAGCGGGCAGCAGGCCTAAGGGCGCTCGGGGATGCTGTCGCCTCACTCCATGGGGGAACCCTTCCCACGGATATCGGCACCCTGCGAACCTTGCCACACGTCGGACCCTATGCCGCCGGAGCAGTTGCGGTGTTCTGCCGGGGCGAACGGGCGAGCCTACCGGACATCAACGTGGCCCGGGTCGGGGGTAGGTACTTTGGCATGCCAACCAGAACTCGGAATGAGCAGAGTGCGGTAGCGTCGCGCGTTGCCAAGAATGCACCAACGCCGCGAGTTCGGGACTTTTACCTGGCGATTCTCGATCTTTCCGCTCTCGTGTGTAAGCCAAAGCCGCGATGCCCGCAATGCCCTCTTCGCGCAGCGTGTCGTTTTGCCCGGGCCGGAACCCCGGGCCTGATTGCGAGGCGGACTGTTCGCCAGCATCAAGTCCCGGTCGGGTCTTCCGCATGACCGAGGCACCCTTCTGGCGAGACACGCGACATGGCGCTATGAAGCGGTCGGCACATTACTTGTTCACCGTGGTAGGTGTTGGCAACGTCTTCCGTATGTCACAGATCCGGGAAGCCGTTCCTGGGCGGGAGCAAGTCGGCCGGCGAATCCGCGAGTTAAGGAAGTTCGGGTGGGTCATCAAAACATATCGCGATTTGTCATCGCTTGGTCCCGACGAGCTACTGCTCGAAGCGGTCGGAGACCACATCTGGACTCCCGGCTACAGATTGACGAAGGGCACGGGACTCAACCAGGCGAAACGCAGGGCTGTCTTCGATCGCGACGGGAACAGGTGCGTCGTGTGCGGCGTAGGTGCTGGCGAGGAATATCCAGACGTGCCGGGGGAACGCGCTCGGCTTACGATCGGCCACCTTGTACCTCAGGGTCGGCGGGGACGGGACGATCCGGACAACTGGAGAACCGAATGCGCCCGATGCAATGAGGCCGCCAAGCACTTGACCCGAGCGCCAGTGGATGCCGAGTTACTCAGAGCCACAATCAGGGAACTACCCAGAGCCGAACGCCAACGATTCCACGACTGGATCAAGACCGGCAGACGTCAGTTCACCAATCTGGAAACCCTCTGGATTCAGTACCGCCAACTTCCGGCGCCGGCCAGAAGCGAGATCGAAGAGCTCCTCGACGGGCTAGTGAAAGGATCGCCAACGGCCTGATTGACGCGTCTGGTTGCATCCGACCGCCCAACATCAAATGAGCAGGTCGAAAGCAAGATCACTGATGTCCGCAAGGCGTTTGCCGCGGACGAGAAGATCGAGCTCCCGTCTCTGCTGCTCGTTGCCGGTCGCGATAACCGCTTGACGAAGTTCGTACAACGCCACGTGATAGACGCGATCGATATCGCCGGTGCCTTTTGCTAGCGACGCCAACCGTGTGGGCATAGGCTCGATTGTTACGGCCGCGACGGTCGGCAACCGGCCCTTCCGGTTGCGAACCAGGTTGAGAGCCTCGGTCCTAGTGTTCTGAGCACGATCGCTTCTTATCGTCCATTTGCAGCTGATTGACGCGTGAAGGATTGGGCGCTCCGTGTTCGAGCGGCGGATGGGCGTCACTGACGCGATGACATCGCCGGCCTCGATAAGTCCGGCACCAAACGCGGCATCGGGCGCCCCTCGCTTTGCTACCACGATGTCCGGGGTGATTACGTAGTCTTCGCCAAAATCGAGCTGCAGCTCCTCGTACTTCGCTACCAGCGCTTTGATCTCACTCAGGTGTCCGTATTGGTCGAAATGGTCAATGGGCCGCTCGAGCGTGATCTCCCAGGTCCCGACCGAGGGTTGAGGTAGAAGCTGAAGGCAGCGGGTAATGAATTCGGCGGTGTATTGGCTGAAAAGCCGGCCCAGTGTCTGGCCCGACAACGTCGAGGCTTTTGCGCCCACTCCCGTTGACGCGGACATCGCTTGCGTTAGATGGACAGCGATCGCTCGACTCCCATCGCTCGAGACATCGGCCATGGTCGGAACGTTGTCTCGAAGCCCAACGACGCTGCTCTCCAACAGCTTCCGGTGGAAATTGACCCGAGCGTCCTGGATCAGGCCCATGCCCGCTGGATTATGGCCGCCTCGACCGGCCGACGAAGGTTTCGGCTAGGACTACGCGGTCTTTTGGAGGGCTGGTATCCGCGCGGCCCGGCGGGCGGCGCGCAGTGCTGTGTTCACGGCTTGTGCAACCGCAGCTGCAACTGGCGGCGGGAACGCGTTTCCGACCTGGCGATAAGCAGCCGTCTTCCGCCCCCACAACTGCCACGTTTCCGGGAAGCCCTGGAGTCGCGCGACCATCCCCACCGTCAGCCTCGGCGATTTTTCAAACGGGAAATCAATGCCTGGAGGAACGTCTGCGATGCCTAGAGCATCGACGCCCATTGCAGCCCATTGCCGCTTAGCGCGGGTTGGACCGAGGTCCGGCCCCCCGTGCTTCTTTGATCCACCGACGATCGTGGGTGCGATCCCTCGTGCGCGATCTGCCCAAGCGTTAGCGCCCGGCCAGCCGTTCGCCCCCATCGACTCACGCAGCCTGTCGCCAACCCCCATCGGATTGATGGCAGCTCCAGGAAAGCGGAAGTGCCGGAAAGCGGCTGGGCGCAAGGCCACGAGCACGAAGCGCGGGCGCAACTGCGACACCCCGAAGTCGGACGCCTGGAGGACCTGCCAAGCGACACGATAATTCAGTGCCTCGAGCTCAACTTTCAACTCTGCGCGGTAGCTTGCGAACCGAGACGACCCAAAGCCTGGAACGTTTTCGAGGATTACGGCAGCCGGCCTCGATTCCCGGGCAAGGCGAATTGCTTCGGGGAACAAGTCTCGGTCGTCATCGCGCCCCAAGCGCTTCCCAGCAATCGAAAACGGTGGGCAGGGTACCCCAGCAGCGAGGAGATCAATTCCCCTGAAATCTCGACCTCGCACCGCACGGACATCAGCTTCGATGACATTCCACGCAGGCCGGTTCAGCCGAAGGGTGTTGCAGGGAGCTGTCTCGATCTCGACGAGCGCAACGTGCTCGAAGCCACCCTCCTCTAGACCAATGGCCTGGCCTCCGGCTCCCGCACATAGCTCAAGAGCGGTTAGGTCGGCCATCATCCCAATCCTATCTGCGATATCCGATGAGCACAAGATGTGGGGATTTCCACAGGGTTTATCCACAATATGTGGCAAAGATCCAGCACGTGGCTCCTATCATCGAACATTTGTTCACCGGAGTCAACCGCTGTCCAATGCAACCCGAAGGTCACGGTAGCGCGGGGGGTGTTAGCCATTCATAGTCCGTTACGACCCAATCTGCCCCAGGCTTGCTCAGGATGATGTCTAGCAAGCCTGTTAGGGAAGAAGCACCTGACATGTAATTTCCGCTGACCACTTGCATGGTGCGGGCGAGCACCTCTACCCGAGCGCTAGCCACCGTGACAACAACCATTTCTGTCACTGCGCCCACCGACGACGCTCTCGCGGCCACGAGATCGATTGAAGCGGACCGAACGCGATCGCCGATCGCTTGCGTGCTGACAGCTTGGACATCGACCAACTGCACTTGAGGGTGGGCGTAGTCGTAGGTCGTAAGCGCGAGTGCGAAGCGGCGTGCGACGTCACTTGCAGCTGATCGGGCCTCATTCTCTTGAGCCCCCACTGCCCGGTCCGCCGAGACTTGCCACAACGAGATCGTCAGAAAGCCCGCCAAGAGAAGGATCGCAGCTGCCTTTCCGTACTCCACAGCTGACCGGCCAACCAGAAGATTCAGCATTGCAGTGCCGGTGATGGGTCCACAGGGACCCGTCGAATCCGAACCTCGAAGTGAAGATGAGGGCCGGTGGAGCTGCCCGTGCTCCCGACGGCTCCGATGAGCTCGCCTGCCCTAACAATCTCGTTGGGCGCGACAAAAATCGCTGAGAGGTGGCCGTAGATCTGCTCTTCCGAACCACCAACCGCCACCTTGATGTAGTTTCCAAAGCCGACGGGTATTCCTAGTGCGTCGACTTGTGTGCCGGCCTCCTCTACGAAGCCATCATTGGCCGCACGAACTGGAGTGCCAACAGGCGCTGCCAGATCGATGCCCGTGTGAAAGTGTGGATACCCGAAGCCTGGCGGCTCAAACTGCGCCGATGTTGGCCCGAAACCTTGTGTAATCACCGCACCGATAACCGGACAGGCCATGGATCCCTGTGCGCTGCCTGCGTGAGCGGTCACAAACGCGCCGCCCCCGGACAGCTGATTGGCAAGGGCGAGAAAGGAAACCACCACTAAGCCGGTGGGCGCGACGATCAGAATCAAAGCGCCGACCGCGATCGCCTTCCAGAACGAGCGAAGTACCCTGGAACCTTGTCGGCGGGCGACGGTCCACGCCAACTGTTTCAGAACAGCCCCGGCAGCGGCAGCGGCCGCGGGAGCAGCCATCTACCGGCGCGCCTCCGCAGGCTCAACTGCATTGGGCGTGGGACGCTGCGCGCAGATCCCGCACTTGAATGGCTCCGTGCAGTAAAGGTGATGCTCCGGCGAGTACTCGACTGTCTGCATAGCGACGTGTTCGCCGGCGCCAGTGATCACCAAGCACTGGCCTCGCTGCGCACCCTGCAGATACGCGGCTTCGACCTCGGAAAGGTGGAACGCCTGGACAACGCGAGCTACGTGATCGGGGTGCTGCTTGTGCAGGATCGTCATCGCCATGTTGGACAGACTGGCAACGGCTCGCGGCGAGGAAAGCATCTCCGAAACGCTCTGAGACACCAGCACGAGTTGGGTGTTTGAATGGCGAGCGGTCCGGGCCATCTCCTCGATGAAGGCCATTCCCTCGTCGTGCTTCGTCAATGACCAGAACTCGTCGATGCAAATGACTCGACGCTTCGTCTCGACGGTCATCCAGGTGCGCAGATGGTTGAGGATCAACCAGTAGACAAGAGGCAGCAGCTCGACCTGCTCCAGCCGCACAGTGCGCACGTCAAAGACGACGAAGTCGTTCGCCAGGTTGACGTTTGTTCTCTGGTTGAACATCGCGCCGAGATAGCCCGTCGTGAAGCGCTCCAATCTATCGAAGAGGCTCCGCGCAGCCAGACGCGTTCGATCTTCGGCGCCGTAGCGCTCCCGGATCGCCGCCTGGAAGTCGGCCGTCAGCGGCGCAGGCTGGGTCCAGGTGGCGGGATCGGCGGGATTGATGCCGACCCTCTGGTACGTGGCAGTTATCGCACCGTCGACGAGCTGAAGCTCCTCCTCAGGCAGATACCCGAGGGCCAGCTTCCAGAAGTTGATCAGCTGAGGAACCTTAGAAGTGAACGGGTTTCTGCCGTGCTCGTGCGGAAGATCCCACAGGTTGATGGTCTTGTGGCTCCCAAGGTGCACCGGGATCACTTCGCCGGCGCAGTGCTCCGCGACCGGGCCGTACTCCCCACGCGGATCGATTACCGCGACCCGGGCGCCGGCTATCCACTCCTCGAGCACCTTCTCCTTGACGTTGTGGCTCTTTCCGTTCCCGCTCCAGCCCAGTACTAGGAGGTGCGGGTTGTCCCAGGTCCGCGGATTGAGCACGAGAAGCGACTTGGCGGTGCTCTCAGTGCCGACGACTCCGAAGAGATAGCCACCTGGCTCCACCTGATCTGCAGCGTTGAACGGGAAAGCAGCGGCAAGCGGTCTTGTGGAAATACCACGGGTCTGCCCAAGGCGGTCCGTGGCCTGCGGCAGCATTGACTGAAGCCCCTGCTCCTGGCGATAGATCGCGCGCTGCGACCTAAAGAACAGACCCGCGAGCTGATCCTCGATCGCCCTCGTCGCCTGCTCGAGGTCATCCTGTGATTGGGCGTACGGCATGAAGTAGAGGGATAGCTGAAACCATTTGTTCTTCTTGCGGAACTCGTCCTTCGCAAAGTCGATGTCGTCCAATTTGTCCCTGATCTCGCGTTCGCTAGGCGCGTCACCGCCGACCGCGCCAAGAGTCCCGACTAGCTCACGCTCGTTTGCATCGAGCCGTCGCCGCGATTGCTGCACGTCCAGCGGTCTGATATGCAGGGAGACGTCGATGTTGAAATCGAGATTCAAAACGTCGCGCAGCCAGTTCCGCTCGACGTCGTGCGGGTAGTCTTGGACGTACAAGGTTCTGAGGTAGAGCTCGTCCCGATTGCGGCACACGATGTGGTCCTCGTTGATCTGCATCACCGAAGGGACCACCATCTGTCGGACGTCAGCCGAGCGGATCTCCAGACTGACCGCCTCGTCCTCCGCGAGTGCTCGCACCGTGACTCGGCGCACCGGAGCTGACTTGGCTCGCATCTTTTGCAGCCTTGCCATGGATGAGTCGTACGAGTAGTAGAAGAGCTCCTCAATCTCGGCCGAGGCAAGTCGGCGCGTTCGCACGCCAGCCCGCGCCATGATGCGTGCGATCTGCTGATCCTTCTGAAGCAGCTGCGCAGCCACCTGATCAGGTGAAGGCCTATGCGTAATCCTTCGAATGGCCGGCTCGGTAAACGGAACGACTATGTAGAATCGCCGGTCCTTGATCCGTTTGTCCTGAACCAAGCTCCGCACCTTCGTGCGGTAGTCGGCCAGACGCTCCTTGCGCAAGTCGCACTTTGCCTCCCACGCATGTTCCCAGCGATTGAGCGTCTCAAAGTACTCGTCCGGCTCGAATACGCGGCTCCGAACCAGGATCTGCACCGGGCCGGGCAGGTAGGTGAGCAGCTCAGCCATTACATCGAGAAGCGCCCGCTGCTCGGACTCCGACTTCAAGTCGAAGTTGACCCCGCCGGCCTCCAGCACGATCCGCGGTCCCTCACCCCGCACGTACAGGACGCCATCTTCGATGGCCTCGACCAGCAAATGCGACCTGGTGTCATCGCCTGCGGTCGGATTGCGGCCACGCCTGGCGAACAGTAACGGCGATTTCATCGCTGCCCTCCTCACGACGCACAGTGATGCGTAGGTCGCCAATCAATAAGCGCAGATCCGAGCGCCCGCGGACGGTGAATGGCATATCGAGCTCGGTGAGATCCGCCTTGACCTCTTGTCCGATCCGGACGTCTTTCACGGTGAACACCTCCTTGGTCAAGTCGAGAACGCTCGAGCTGGATTCCATCCGAGCCAGCCCGAGATTGGCCGAGCGTTTAGTGGCGCGTGCAAAACGCAGCCGGTCCAGGAGCTGCATTTCGATAGGTCGCCCATCGCCCGGACGCACGAAAGCGATCAAGGCTGCGAGGTAGACCGGCACGAGACCGATCGGAACGAACAGACTCGGAGAGCCGAGGATCGGAGCCAGCAGGCCGACAAAACCGATCGACACGAGCACGCCGATCACTAGCAGTAGAGCGGCGCGGATGCCAAGCCTTCGGCCCGCCACAGTGACTGACGTCTCGATGCGCTCGATGTCAGATGTGATGCGATAGGTCTCCATCGCTCAGCCTTTGACGGCCGCGCCGCCAACGACAGCCGCTATCGCGAATGCCGCGAGCAGGAGCGCGATGAAGCCAGCCGTCTGGACAGAATGCGTTCTGCTCGTCCGCCAAGCGATCGTCCCAGCGATTGCCCCCACACACAGTGCCAAAAGCGGACCACCAATGACCAATGCCGCTGGAGCGTGCCCGCGAGTGACGCCAGCCACGAGCACTATCACGAGCGCGGAGGCCGTCGCCCACCCAACGAATGCGGCGAAGAACCGAAGTGGAAGCATAAGCACTCTCATGCGGCCTTCCCTCCAGCCTTGCCTGTTGCGAGGCGGTTCCTCGCGATCTGAACCGGTCGTGAAAGTGCCAACTGGTGGGCTGTCCGCCGCGCCGAACCGATAGCTCCGCTCGGCTCTCCCAACGCACGTATGACGGCGGCGGGAATCATGATCATGAAAAGCAGCATGGTGAACACCAGGAGCACATTCATCACTGCAACGGTCGACGCGGCGCCGATGAACACGAACGTCATGAAGACCAACACGTTCACGAACTTCAGGAAGATGAAGCCGCACAGCATTCGGAACCAATAGACGACCAGGCCTCGGGCGGCAGGCAGAATGGCTAGGGCAAGCACGAACGGGGACACGACGACGAGGATCCACAGGGCCACGATCCGAATGAAGTAGACGACGAAAAGGATCAGCAGCTCGATGACCACGAATACCATCAACAGGGCATCGACCAACGCCTTGACGAGCGCGTTTATGTCGTCAATCGTGCTTGGGTCCTGCAAGTTGATGAGCTGGAAGGCCTTCAGCGAACGCAGTTCCACAACGACGCTCGTATTGACGCCTCCGACCAACGCGTTGTCGATGTTGACCAGTTGTGTGATCAGGAAGTAAGACGCGCCCATGAGGACGAAGAAAACGACGAAATTCACCAGCAAGCGTCCGAGCTCATGACCTGCGCCGACGAATTCGCCCACCATCCACAGGAGCACCATCACGGTGAAGAGAAGCACTAGGAGCGATCCCCCCGCGATCCCGAGCGAGATCTCCCACATCTGCTTCAACTTCGTGTTGTCGACCAAGACACCGGCGTTTTCGCTGCCGTCAAGGTTGTCGCCACCAGCCACCAACGGGTTCCAGATCTGGCTCATCTCATCGCTGAACATCGAGTCCATCCCGTAGAGGAGGCCGCCAATGGCCTGATACACCGCCTTGGTGGGATTGAAGTCAGGAAAGATGCCGGCACCACTCGCCTGCGTCGACACTGGCTGTCCCGAAGTGGACACTGCAGCCGGCATCGGGCGGGGCGTCGGATTCACCGACGCGTACGAAACGATCGTGCCGGCCCACATCATCAGCAGAAGAACCCAGACAGCAAGTCCAACCCGCTTGCTCGGTGACATCAGTGAGCCACGAAGCCTGCGAACAGGCGGACGACGGGTCCGGCCAGCAGACCGAGCACGACTCCTCCGACCGAACTGACCATGAACTGCTTGCCGCGCTCTTGGCCACCGATGGTGTGATCGAAGATGAAGAACGCGCCACCAAGCACAAAGCCCAGCACCCCAAGCGAAATGAGCAGCCCCTGCACCCAGCCCGTGATGTTGCTCAGCGTTTGGTCAATCGCGTCCGCGGCCAACACCGGCTGGTACGTCGCCGCGAGCGTGAACCCAACGAACAGGAAAGTACGAAATAGACCCTTACGCACAGATGCTTTCAACCTCCTTTCACTAACTGACGGCTCTCACCAGGTCACGACTGCAGGCTATGCAGGCGCGGCTCGCATAGCCTCATCGGAGCCTCAGCAAAACCTCAAGAAACGCTGAGCTTTCCGGCGCCGACGAGAAATTCCTGCATTCCGCCGGCGGCAGCACGGGTCAACTCAGGCAAGACGTGCGTGTATGTGTTCATCGTCAGCCCGATTTGTGAGTGGCCGAGGATCTCCATTACCACTCGCGCCGGGACACCTTGGACTAGCAACAGGGTCGCGCACGAGTGCCTCAGGTCATAGAACCGTCGCTTCGGCAGTCCCGCTCGCTTGAGGAGCCTTTGGAACGACCTCGTAACGTTCTTGCCGTCGAGCGGCCGGCCCGTGTGACTCGTGAACACAAGGTCGCTGTCGTGCCACTCGGGGCCGAGAAGCAGGTGCTCTTCGCGCTGTCTCGCTCCGTGTTCGAGCAACTTCTCAGCGATGTAGGGCGGCATAGCCAAGGTTCGATGGCTTCGGCGACTTTTCAGCTCGACCAACTGGAACTTTCCCTCCAATCGCTGCAGTTCAAAGCGGGCGTGAATCAGTCCCGCTTCGAAGTCCACGTCCTCCCACCGAAGGCCGAGAGCTTCGCCTTGTCGGAGCCCAACAGCCAAGGCGACGGAATACAGGGCCTCTAGCCGATTCCCTTTGGTCGCCTCGAGGAGAACCCGGACCTGGCTGGGCGTGAACGGCTCGATCTCCTTGTGCGGGACGCGGGGTGGGTCGACGAGTGTGGAGACGTTGCGGCCGATGTAGCCCGCCTTCATAGCCCGGTTCAGGGCTCGCCGCAGCACAGCGTGGATGTACTGCACGCGGCGAGGCGAGAGGCCCGTCTCAATTCGCTCATTCAGGAATCGCTCGATCATCAGGGGTGTTAGCTTTGCCAGTTGTACACGTCCGAGCTTGGGGATCAGGTGTTTACGGACTATGGTTCGGTACGACACGAAGGTCGACGCCCGCAGCGTCGGCTTGGCGGAATCGATCAGCCAACTTTCCAAGTAGCGAGCCAGAGGCATGCGGCCCGTGATCGGGGCAATGCCCTGCTGCAGTTCGCGCCTAATGACAGTCAATTGCTCACGCACATCGCGCTGCGTCCTGCCATAAACGAATGACCTGCCGCCAGTGTCCTTGTGCGCCTGCCCCACCCAGCGGCCATCCTTACGGCGATAGATGGAGCCCTCGCCTGGCGCCCTTCGAGTCATCTGACGTTCGCCTGATCGAACAGTTGGTGCTCTTCAAGCTTCGAATCGACCCAGCTGTGGAGAGCCTTCAGTGGTATGCGCGGAGAACGGCCGACGCGGATCAATGGGAAATCTGCGCCGCGCATGACGCGGTAAAGGGTGGCGCGACTAATTCCCAACATCTCAGCTGCCTCAGCCGGAGTGATACAGACGCGTTCCATTCGAATCAAGCCAACCTGTTAATCCGAATTCGATTTCGGCTGGGCTTGTCGATGACCTGTAGCCAACGATGAGCTTGCGGGTGGCGCTCGAGGGGTCTCGAATAGCTCATGCTCGGGGCAGCTCCCTTGCGCGCCAAGGTGGTGTGGTCTCAGAGGTGCCGGGAACCGGTGCGGTCACATTCATTAGCCGCGCCGCCTTACGACGCACCTCGCCAACGAAGTCACGGTCCCGGTTGGCGAGATAGCTCCGAACCAGAGGCTCAGCATCTGCGAAGGTTTCGCCAAGGTCAGTTTGCCGTCGCATCGCTGCAAGGCTGGTGGCGTATCCCATTAGCCCGCGCACCAGCATCTCCTCGGACGCTTCCTCGATTCGCTGGCGAACGATGCCTGAGCTTGCGGGGGCCAGCGTCACTGCCCTCAACTGACTCCAAGCCGGATCCTCGGGCCAGTGCCCAGCCTGCACATCGCGCGTCGCCTTACGAAGGGAAAGCCAGCGCATCGTGCCGTATCCCCAGAGGTCCTGGATGCTCTGTACGACCTCGTCGATCCTCTGAAGGTGAAACTCGCTCAGCACGAGCCGCCGAAACTGAAACTCGAGGCGCCAAACAGGGAGGGTGGGATCGCCATCCTGCCAGATATCGCGCAGCCAGCCGGTGCCCTTCTTTCGGCACTCTTCCGTCTTGTCGTAGAGGCGCGCAGCTAGTCCTCCCTTTCCGAACATGAAACCGGTGAGCCGCCTACCGGTCACGAAGACCTCCTCAAAAACCCGTCGCTGCCGTCCCTGACAGACGAACCGATGCAGGTCATCGACCGTCGGGATCCAGCCCTGAAAGTCGACGTAAAGGTCGACTCGCGAGACGACCACCTCGGGTCTCGTCAAAAAGACGTCGTGTCTCAGCAGCAGGTCCACAAGGTCCCAGGCCATCGCCGGACCGCACGCGTGCAGGTAGGCGGAGTGAAACTGAATCAGGGCAGCTGGAAAACGCTCTCCCTTGCCCAAGACAAGCTCGAAATCGGGCGACGTGAGCCAGTACGTATAACCACGCAGGCCGAACGGCTTGATGAGAAACGCCTGGCTCGTTAGCGGGAACTCGAAGGGGAAGGGCTCTTCGGATTCCTGCGCCCGAACCTTGGCCTCCTCAAGTGCATTTCGCACGTTTGACTTCAACTGGCCTCGGGCGGACAGGTGAAGCGTGTCAATTCCGGCACCGAGAACCGCAATCGACATCTACAGGTCATTCCGCGGACGCAATGGAAGGCACGGTGTTACGCGTTCCGTGCCTGCCCTCTCGGCCACAAGTGGCGCGAGAGCAGCCTCGGCCGCAGGCTTGTCCAACCAGATCGACTGGAATCTCGTCTCATTGTCGAACTGCCAGATGCCGCGACCGGCCAGCGGAGGCAAGCTGGCAGCTCCTGTGTTGTCCTCGCCCAGCAGGATTCGGCTGTTGATCGCTGACCGAACACGGAACGCGACCGTTGCCGGAATGTTCGCCTTGATCTGGCCCGGCACCGCCTCGGCGTCAGGGCGTTGGGTCGAGACAATCACGTGGAAACCGGTCGCTCTCCCGAGCCGGCATATCCGAGACACCGAAGCAAGGGCTGCCTGTCGGCGCCCTTTCTCGTCTCTATTGCTCGACTCCACTGCGCTCAGTTCCGCCATCTCGTCGACCACGACCAGGACGTAGGGCAGGTGCCGGCCGCTCGGGGCGGTATTCCAACGTCGGATGCTCTCCGCACCTGAGCGGTCAAGCGCCGCTTGCCTGTGGTCCAGCTCGGCGAGGAGCACCTCCATCAAAGCAAGGCAGCCGGTCAGGTCGCGGGCGACCGGGTGGAGCATGTGTGGCAGGCGCTCGAAGACGTTGAACTCGAGCCCACCTTTGAGGTCGATCAACCCGAGGCGCAGGTCTTCGGGACCGTGCGTCAGCACAGCCCACGTTACCAGCTGGCGAATGAATGCACTCTTGCCGCTGTTCGTCTGACCTCCGACCAGGAGATGGGGCAGATCCGCCAGGTCCGCCCACAATGGCCCGTGGCGCGTCACGCCAATCCCGATCGGCAGCCGGCCTGCCGGCTTCGGGCGAGGCCGGGAGTAAAAGTCCGAGAACGCCACCCTATCTGGGAGCTGGCCAGCAGCTGCCCGCATATGGACGAGGCCCCGTTCGTACCAGAACTCTGCCGACACGTCGAGGGCCTCCTCGATCTCGTCACGACGGCGCAGCAACGTCGACACGCTCACGCCTGCTGGCATTCGCCACGCGAGATTCCAGGTCTTGCCACTGCGGCGAGCTCGCATGAGACGCGGCTGGCGACCCGCCGTTGAGAGTCCGATTTCGATCAGTGCTCGGGTAGCACGACCCGCAAACGACCATCGCCTGGCCAAGCGAATCCCAACCACAAGCCCGGCTGTAAGCGGCAATGCTGAAAGCACGAGGACTCCGTGCCACGACGAAGGCCAGAGGGGCGAACCCGCCCCCCTGGCCCGAATCAGAGCGGCGCTGGCTACAGCCAGTGCGAGGATGGCTTCTACCTCGACTCGCCGCTTGTGAGCCATGTCCTCTTCGACT
>Ga0070698_100000661_pt1 | contig 36847 bp, 30 predicted proteins | sample KBSK1502metaG_FD_65477 | JGI IMG/M metagenome (GOLD analysis project Ga0070698, IMG submission 65477) | Corn, switchgrass and miscanthus rhizosphere microbial communities from Kellogg Biological Station, Michigan, USA - KBS K1-50-2 metaG | ecosystem: Host-associated > Plants > Roots >... | reverse complement strand
TCACTTTTGAAGGAAAGGCAATTCATAATATTCAAAACTGTTTGCCGGCTGTTCTATCTACTTATCTTTTCCGTGATATTACAATTGAAGATATAAGAAGCGGTTTGCAAACTTTTATGCTAAGTGCAAACCTGACACCGGGTCGTTTGAACTTTTTCCATTTCAAAAATTTCACAGTGCTTGCTGACTTTGCTCATAACCCGCATGGTCTTAAACTTCTTTGTGATTTTGTAAGCAAGCTTGATTATCCTCTTCGTATCGGCATCATCAGCGGCACCGGCGACAGAAGAGATGAAGATATTCGTGAACTTGGAGAAATATCAGCAAAATATTTTGATGAAATAATTATACGTTGTGATAAAAATTTGAGAGGAAGAACTGCTGAAGAAATTATTGGCTTGTTAAAAGAAGGGATTGAAAAAGTAAATCCCAATATTCCTGTAATGACGATCCCAAACGAGGACCAGGCGCTGGATTATATTTATGAAAACCCAAAACATGGAGCTTTATACACCATTATGTGCGACGTAGTAGCAAGGGCTTTGGATAAAATAAGGGAATTGAAGGAGAGAGAAGAAAAAGGGGAAAAACCTTTTATTATCAGCAATTAATTTAAACCAAATTCCATTTGGCATAAAACAGTGCAAGCCTTATTTTTGCACCCCATTCAGAAATGGATGTAAGGCTGACCCATGGTGTAATGGTAGCACTACAGATTTTGGTTCTGTCTGTTAAGGTTCGAATCCTTATGGGTCAACGGATACTGCTAGTGATTGAACTTTGGTCCCCCGATTAAATCGGGGGCTTTTTGTTTCTATATCACATCTTGTTTAACTTTCCTGTATAAACCAACAACTATGAAATTATTAACCTCATTTTCTTTCCTCTTTATTTGCGGAAATCTTTTTTCCCAGGACTGTTCAAATTATTATTACCTCCAAAATAATAAGACCATTGAGATGACCATTTCAAATAAAAATGGAAAAGAAGCCGGTAAAATGACCTATACAGTTTCTGATAGCAAGAAAAGCGGCGCCACAGTAACTGCAACGATCAATTCGGAGTTTGTTGACACAAAAGGGAAAACAATAACAAAAGGAACCAATAATGTAAAATGCGAGAACGGTGTTATGCAAATGGATATGAAAGTTTTTATCCCGGCAGCTCAGCAGGAGCAAATGAAATCAGGAACAGCAAATGCCAGTGATGTTTTTTTGGAATATCCTGCAAATATGAATGTGGGAGATCAATTAAAGGATGGGCAGCTTAATATGGATTATGAATCTGCAAGCGGATTAAAATCGTCAATCGAGATCAGCATTACTGAAAGAAAAGTTGAGGGAAAAGAAACAGTGACAACACCGGCAGGTACATGGGAGTGTTATAAGATCACTTCAAAAAATAAGATCACTTCAAGAATTGCAGGTATTGGCATCCCAATAACATTGACAGTTACCGAATGGTTTGCACCAGGGTTTGGTGTGGTGAAAACAGAATCCAGAACTGGTAAGACAGAAATTACTTCAATTAAATAATTATACTCCTTACCAAAATACGGTGTACAACGCCGCAAGCACGCCACAAATAATTACTGAGCCAAGAATAAATGCCGGCGATACTTTGAATAGTGAAGTATCCATTTCGATCTTATGTGGATCACCTTTACTTTTAGGTTTCAGAAGGCTTATTGAAATCATTATTAAAGCAACTGCAAAAAATGTAATTGTCATTCTGTCCAGGAACGGATAATCAGGAAAAGCACCATTACTCCATGTTGGTAAAAATTTTAATACTACCGAGATCGGGATGGTTAATAAAGCTCCGGCCAGTGCGGCTTCCTTTGTTGTTCTTTTCCAGAACATGCCGAGTAAGAAAATAGCCAATACCCCCGGCGAAAAAAAACCTACATATTCCTGTATAAATTGATAAGCCTGGTCCAAAGATTTTAATGCCGGTGTTACAATTGCTGCTATCAACATGGAAATTATAACCGCCCATCGGCCTATCCTTACAATTTTCTTTTCCGATGCTTCTTTATTAAAATATTTTTTATAAATATCTAATGAAAAAATTGTTGAGATGCTGTTGGATTTACCTGCAAGCGATGCAACGATAGCTGCAGTAAGGGCTGCGAATGCAACGCCTTTTAATCCTGCAGGCAATAAATTCATCAGTGTTGGATAAGCATGGTCTGGTTTTAATGTTCCAGCAACATCTGTCATCTCCTGCAGGAACATTCCTTTGCTATGCAACACATACATAGTGATACCAGGCAATACGGCAATAACAGGAATAAGCAATTTTAAAAACGCTGCAAATAAAATTCCGCTTCTTGCTGTTTTCAGATCGGCTCCTAATGCTCTTTGCACTATATACTGATTGCATCCCCAGTAAGCAAGATTGTTTATAAGCATTCCGCCAATTAAAACTGAAAGACCAGGTAGTTCCCGGTAGTGAGGACTTGATCTATCCAATATCATGTGAAAATGTTCAGGAGCTTCTTTGCGAAGCACACCAAGTGCATGTAAAATATTGCCATCATACCCAAACTTATCAGCCAATAATGAAAGAGCTAAATAAGTAGTGACCAAACCACCAATAATTAAAACGAAAACCTGGATAACGTCTGTGTATCCGATTACTTTCATGCCGCCGAGTGTAACAATGATGGAAAAGATACTAAGCCCGACAATTGCTGCTTCAAAACTGATTGGTGAAATGGCGGAGATAGCCAATGCGCCGAGGTAAATGATTGAAGTAAGGTTAACGAATACATAAACCAGCAGCCAGAAAATTGCCATGATGGTGCTTACGGTGTCGCTGTATCTCTGCGCAAGAAATTGCGGCATGGTATAGATCTTATTCTTTAAATACATCGGTATTATAAAAATCGCAACGATGACCAAAGTGCCGGCCGCCATCCACTCATATGTAGATATCGCAAGACCGATGGCAAAACCAGAACCACTCATTCCAATAAAATGTTCTGCAGAAATATTTGAAGCGATCAATGAAGCACCGATTGCCCACCATGTTAATGAACCTTCAGCCAGGAAAAAGTCTTTGGAGCTTGTTTGTTTGGCTTTTTTTCTTTTATAAATATATATACCATACGCTGATACTAAAATGAAATAAATAAAGAAAACAATATAGTCGGCAGTTTGTAATTTATTCATAGCAATCGTTTATTGTCTGTCTTTCAAAAAGACCAGTGGCTGTTTTGGTTTATGAATCAATTATTGCTCAAACACATGATAGTGGAAAGATAAGCATTCATGTGTTTTATTTTTTATTCCCTAAAGTTTGCTTCTTTATTTATTATTTCTTTCGTTATACAAAAATCCCGGGGTCAAATAAACCCCGGGCTTGCTACGACTGCTTGTACGAAAACCAAAACTGCTACTAATAGAGTATGAATTAATATCCTGGGTTTTGAACCAGGTAACCCGGTATATTGGAAGCTCCATTTATCGCATTTAGTGGGATCGGAAATATTCTTTTTTGTTTATCAGTATTCGTTTTTTCCGTCCATGTGCCTTCATATTTTCCAAATCGTATCATGTCTGTGCGGCGCTGATGCTCCCAGTATAATTCAAAACCTCTTTCACGGAACAAAAGATCTAACGACATAGTTAATAATGCAGGTGGAGCAGTTCTTGCAGTTCTTGCGGCCCGCACAGTATTTACATCGATGAGTGCAGCTGCAGCGTCATTATTTTTTCTAAGTTTTGCTTCTGCACGCATCAGGAAAATATCTGCCAGACGAAGAATGATGATATCATGCTCGCCACGATTTCTTCCGTCAGTAGTAACGCTGCTGAATTCATATTTTTCCACCCTGTAACCGGTACTGTAATTACTTCCCGCAACTGTAAAATCAATCGCTTCAGTAAAATCAACCGGTAATGTTGGTTTACCACGGGTAACATTATAAAGTTTACCAATTTTATATTTGCCCGTACCGCAGGTTGTAAATGGGATATTTCTTCCTCCGATCAAACCATATTGTTGTCCTCTCATGATTCCACGATCTATTTTGAAATCAGTACCAAGAATGCAAGAGTCAACTGGTATATTAAGATTCTTTTTAAAAAAACGTGGGTCTGCGGTGGCGGGATCAACCGGTGAATAAGCGCTTACCCAACTTTGGTAAAATTCAGGAGTGATCGCCGGTCCGTCAGTTCCATTAGCAGCAGGTACTGATGGCAAAGGAAACTGGTCTCCCGATAATGAAAAATAGGCCATGCGATTGTGACCATTCAGATCAGACCTTTGATCGATAGCAAAAATGAGTTCCTTGTTATTATGATTGTTATTATCAAAAATGGAAAAATATTCTGAGGCTAATTGAAATTGATTTGAGCTGATGATCTTATCGCAGTATTCAATCACTTTATCCATTTCATCTGTCTTGAATGTAAAGGTTGCAGCATACCGATCACGCCATACAGCAGCATTCAAATACAATTTTGCCAATAATCCCCAAACGCCGGCTTTTGTCATTCTTCCGGGTCCGGTTGTATTATCAAGCAAAGGTTCTACCGCGAGCAATTCTGATTTGATATAATTTATAGCAACATCACCACGTAATATTTCTGATGTTGCATCCGGATCTTCTTTTTTAAATGAGATGCCAAAAAGGTCAAGCGACAACATGTTATAGTATGCACGCATGGCTCTTGCTTCAGCCAAAAAGGTTTTAGCATTTACATAATTATTTGTAGCCAGCGCATTGATGGCGGTTACACTTCTTGATATACTCTGTACGATCTGGTTCCATGTATTATTTACATTAGGATCAGAGCTTAAAGTCTCATGCCGGTGCAAAGACATATAAATACCATTATCACCCCAGTCAGTACCACCTCTGTATGGCAGTATCGCTTCATCACTGGATATCTCCTGTAAAGAAAACAGGTTGGTGTGTTGAAACAGTGTAGGAAGAAGTGCATAAACAGGCGCAATGTTTCCTTCTGCTATCTGCTGCTCGGTAAGACCTGTCACAGACGACTCATCAAGCACCTGCTCTTTCAACTTAGTACAACTATGAATTATAGAAATACCTGCAAAGATCAACACCAGGCTAAATATTTTCTTTATCATGATTAGTAATTTTTAAAATGAAAGATTCAATCCAAAAATGAATGACTTTGCCTTAGGGTAACTCAGGTAATCGATACCATAGGAAGTAACACCGCTAATATTTCTGTCCGCATTTACTTCAGGATCGTAACCATTGTAATCTGTGATCACAAAGAGGTTTTGACCCGTTGCAAATACACGTAAATTTGAAACCCATTTGCTAATGCCAAGTTTTGAAGGATTGAAATTATAACCAAGTGTCATGTTATTCATTCTCAGGTAAGCGCCATTTTTTAAATAACGGGTGCTTACAGGCGCTGCATTGCTAACCGATTCATTGGGTTCAGCAATCGCTTCTGCAGTTGTATTCCCATTCCTTGACAGGTTTACTTTAGTGAAAGAGGCATTGGCAGTAAGATCGTAGATCTTATTTCCTGAAACTCCATTCATATTGACATTGAAATCAAAGTCCTTAATTGTTATTCCACCATAAAAGCTATAAATAAATTTTGGCAAGGCTGTGCCGGCAACTATCCGGTCATTATCCGTATAGGTAGTACCATTTTTATCTTTATCAAAATAAACACTTAAACCATTTGAGCCAATACCAAGCCATTGATTCAAGTAAAATGATCCGATAGGCTCACCATTAATATATCCATTAAGTGTAGCGGATGTAAGTCCTGCCGGGCCTGAAGCATTACCCGATGCAATAACTGTATAAGGTGAATTTTCTACTTTATTTTTCATGTATGTAATGTTGCCGCCAACATTATATCCAAAGTTCTTTCCATTATGCTTATAGTCCAATTCCAGTTCAACGCCTTGATTGGTGATCGTCATATCTTTCACATTTGTCCATAATGTAGTTGCCGGCTGAATGGGATCAGCAGGTGGTACCACCAGCAAAATGTCATTTGTCACTTTTCTAAAATAATCCAGTGTGCCTGATAAAGCGCCTTTCATTAAAGCGAAGTCTAATCCCACGTCGATCTGTTTTGATGTCTCCCATTGAAGATCAGGATTTGCAAGTCTTGCATAGATAGTGCCTGCAGGGTAAGGACCATTTCCTGTTAAAGGATAGCTCAAAGTTCCCGCTGTAGATGACGTAAATAATGCTTGTGTTTGCTTCTCTGGAATTTCCTGGTTACCCGTTATACCCCAACCTGCTCTCAGTTTCAGATTTGAAAAAATTGAATTCTTCATGAAGTCTTCTTCTGATATTTTCCATCCCAAAGAGAAAGAAGGGAAGTATCCATATTTATTATTCTCACCGAATTTAGTAGACCCATCTGCACGGAAATTGATGGTTGCAAGATACTTGCTGTTATATTGATAAGTAACTCTGCCAAAAAATGATTGCAGCTCATTAATGAATGCATAACCACCCGGTCTGTTTGTTGCAAGGTCAAGTAACTGACCAAGCCCTGGATTATATTGTGGTTGAACAGGACCAACAGGAAACCTGTTAACGCTGTTATTTCTCCCTTGCACAAAAATGCGTTGATAAGAATGACCGGCTAATGCAGATACATTATGAGGGCTTTTCACCCAATTATAGGTAACATAATTTTCAACCAACCTGCTACGATTATAATTGTAGAAAGTTTCCAGTCGTCCTTCACGAAATGGTGTAACACTTGGTTTTGTTTGAATATCATTTGTACCATTGGCATTATCAATTCCAAAATTGAATTTATACACCAATCCTTTTACGATCTTTAAAGAAGTAGAGATACTGCCGAGGACACGATTGATCGTATTGAATTCTCTTTCGCCTTCAAGAGAGAACAAAGGATTATTAATGCCTGCCACAAATACCGGGTTTCCACTGGCATCACGTGCTGGATAAGTTGGGTTATTAGTGATCGCCTGGCCAAGTATTGTAGAAATAAACGGGCGGTCATTTTTTGTTGTAGTCACTCCAAGTGTAACATCTATCGTTAACCTGTCATCCCAAAATCTTTGGGTTGCGTTGAATCTTCCTGAATACCTGTCAAGATCATTTGTCTTCATGACCCCTTCTTGTTTTTGCATTCCGAATGAAGCGAAATAAGTAAGTTTGTCTGCGCCTCCACTTAATGTGAGATTATAATTCTGCGTATATGCGGTTCTGAAAACTTCATCTTGCCAATCTGTTGAAGCGCCTTTATCGTCAATTGTTCCTCCTGTCTTTGGAACTTCTCTGCGGAATTCGTCTGCCGTAAAAACATCATACTTTCTTGCGATCTTAGATATACCCAGGCTTGTTGAAAAGCTTAATTGAGACGTGCCTGCCTTTCCTTTTTTAGTTGTGATAATAACAACTCCATTCGCTCCGCGGGAACCATAGATAGCAGTCGCCGATGCATCTTTTAATACATCCATTGATTCAATGTCCTGAGGATTCAAAAAATTCAAGGGATCTCCGCGCCCGGTTACATTATTATCAAGAGGGATTCCATCTACTACAAACAAAGGAGTGTTACTGGTACGTACGCCGCCTGGTCCGCGAATCGTGATGCCAAGCTGAACGCCGGGCTCACCACTTACAGAAGTGACATTAACACCAGAAACTTTACCTTGTAAAAGTTGCTGTGGTGAAGTAATGATCCCCTTATTAAAAGATGCAGCTTTTAAAGACTTCACAGCACCCGTTACATCTTTTTTGTTCTGTGTGCCATATCCAACTACAACAACATCTGAGAGTACAACCGTAGTAGCATTCATAGTTACTGAATAAGAAGACTCCGAAGTAATTTTTACTTCAGTGGTTTCAAAAGAAATAGCGCTGAACACAAGTACATCGCCATCTTTTGCAGAAATTGTAAATGAACCGTTGTCGGCAGTTAGTGTTGAAGTTTTACTTCCTTTCACCGCAACTGTTGCTGAAGCAACAGGACTTCCCTTTCCGTCGGTTACTGTTCCGCTAATTTGCCTTTGCTGTGCCTGCACAACCAACATCATTAAAGAAAAGAAAAAAGTTAGTAAAGCAGGTAACACACGAAAAAAGAGTAATCGTTGGTTAAGTTTTTGCATAGCAGTTAATTTAATTTTAGATATAAGCAATTTTATACAAGCAGATTTGGTAGCGTTCAATAAAAAAAACTATTCCTGACTCAAAACTTAAGAGTTGACGGCAGATATTTTGCTACCAACTCTTCATAATAGGGTTTTAATTTTTTCCAATCTGGTGGTTCCGGGTTCTTTGAATAAAGATCATAAGGGTTAAATAGTTTGACCCATTTTAGCATTTCCCTGTCATGGTCGTCCAACAAATGACCATATGCCCCTTCACGATGCCATGAATAAAATGAATGATAGCGAAGCATGTACAGACCCGATTCAGGTAAATGTTCCTTCATCATCTGGTACACATATTCATCATGCCCCCATGACATATGAACATTTTTTAATCCGCAACCTTCAGTGTACACTCCGTATTTAGAATTATATCTTTCATCACTATAATCCGGGTTAAGATTAAAAAATTCAGGATAAACGATTTTATCTGAATAGGCACAGCCTACCGGGAATGTATCTCCAACAACAGCCCATTGTGGTTCGCCAAACAGACAAAGCACTTTGCCCATATCATGCATCAGCCCAACCAATACCATCCAATCCGGGTGACCATCTCTTCTGATCGCTTCGGAGGTTTGCAGCAAATGCTGGAACTGATCAAGATCTGTATCCGGATCAGAATCATCAACCAGTTCGTTTAAAAAATTAAAGGCATCCCAAACCGGCATTTCTCTTTTTGAAAAAGAAAGAAATTCCTCTCTCTTTTTCATTACAAAATCATAGGTCTGGTATTTATGATTCAAACGATAGAATTCTTTTACAGTATCCCGTTCAGGATTATCGTAATTCCTGTACTCATCAGTTTTTTTTGCAGATGCAATTGATTCTGGCTCAGGATAACGACGCAACAGATCGTCTTCCCATTCATCGAGGTTTTTAAGTGGTACCGCTTCAAAATTGTTTGTATTCATGTCATTCAATTTTACTAAATTAGGTAAGGCAACCTTGTTACCGCTGGTAGCAGTAATAAGGATATATTATCATTCGATTAATGACTGGTTATTTGAGAAATGAACTTGTTGGGAAACTCAACAGATGCTGAAGACAACTTGTATGGCCTTACATGAAGAAAGTTTTGAATTTCGTTTTTGGACATGTTGTTTAGCAATCGTTGGCGTAACCCGGGTACTAAAGTGACAATTTTAAACCGCAAACAAACAGAACGGGACATTTTTATTTACGAAACCGTTTTCGAAAATGTCATGTGACGAAATATGAGTATAAAAATTAAAGACCTCGCAAAGCAGTTAAATCTCTCTGTTGCTACAATTTCAAAAGCACTTAATGATAGTCATGAAATAAGCCCGGAAACAAAGCAAAGAGTTTTTGATCTCGCAAAAAAATTAAATTACACCCCCAATCCTTATGCAAGCAGTCTGCGTAACAGAAGCAGTAAAACAATTGCCGTTGTATTACCTGAGGTAGCAGACAGTTTCTTTTCATTGGCTATAAACGGAATTGAATCCGTGGCGCATGACAAAGGATACCATGTATTGATCTACCTGACACATGAAAGTTTTGAAAGAGAAGAAGCCATATTAAAAGAATTTCAAAGCGGAAGGGTTGATGGAATACTCATTTCTGTATCAGGTGAAACCTGCAACAGTGATCATATTAAAGAAGTTATTGCGGCAGGAATGCCGCTTGTTTTTTTTGACAGGGTCTGTGAAGATGTGGAAACAGCAAAGATCATTACGGATGATTTTGAAAGCAGCTATAACGCCACCTGTCATTTGCTTAAAGCAGGTTGTAAAAAAATTGCTTACTTGTCTACTTCCGCTGCTCTTTCCATTAATAATAAAAGAAAGGAAGGATATATGCAAGCTTTAGCAGATAATGGGGTAAAAAATACAAGCCGCATCATTTCATGTACGAGTGATAATGAAGGGAATTACAAGATCATTCGTGACTTGCTGAAAAAGAAAGATAGGCCTGATGGCCTGATAGCATCGGTAGAAAAACTAACTACACCTATTTACCTGGCATGTGAAGATCTAAAACTCTCAATCCCACGGGAAATAAAAGTGGTCAGTTTTACAAATCTACCGGCTGCAATGATACTTACTCCAACACTTACTACTGTAACACAACCGGCATTTGAAATGGGTAAAGCTGCTGCGGTGGTATTATTTAAATCATTGGAGAAAAGAAATTATAACCTGAAAAAAGAGATCACAATAATTCCTTCAGTTCTTACCATCCGCAACTCAGCGACATAGAAGAATCATTTATAATTACTATTGCTTCTTTATTTTTTCAATACAAATTGCGAGACTATTCTTCCAGTCTTTTAATTGTATACCGAATGTTTCCTGAATTCTCGTTTTATCAAGAACAGAGTAAGCAGGGCGTTTTGCAGGAGTGGGATATTCTGAAGTTGTAATGGGTTTTACATCACAGGGACAATTGATCATTTCCTTTATGGCAACTGCAAATTCATACCATGTAATTATTCCTTCGTTACTGAAATTATAGATCCCGGGTTTCCAGTCATGGATGATTTTTAAAATTACTTTAGCCAGATCCGCAGCATAAGTTGGCGAACCAACCTGGTCATTGATCACTTTTACTTCATCCTTCTCATTCATCAATCGCATCATTGTTTTTACAAAATTTTTCCCAAAAGATGAATACACCCATGATGTGCGAATGATAACGCAATCAGGGTTCAGTTGTATTGCCTGTTTCTCTCCTTCTAATTTTGAAGCACCATAAACATTTATGGGATCAGTTGGAAAATTTTCTGTGTAAGGATAAGTTCCCTGACCATTAAAAACATAATCTGTAGAAATATGAATAATCTTTGTGCCATGTTCTTTACAAACTGCTGCAAGCACACCAACCGCCTCACCGTTAACCTGGAAAGCTAATTCTTTCTCTGATTCGGCTTTATCAACTGCAGTATAGGCTGCACAGTTAATGCAATAAGCAGGTTTTAATATGTCGAAATAATTTCTTACTAATTCAAATTGATCAATCGGCATATCTTCCCGACTAAGAAAATAAAATTGGAATTGCAGATATGATGAAGATATTTCCTGTAGTTCTTTTCCTAACTGGCCATTGCCTCCCGTTACTACTATTTTTGGTTTGCCACTCATTTAGTGAATTGAAAATTATTCTCACAATCAGCAAAAAGAGGCAGCTTGCTGTCTTTTTCAGAAATTATTGCTTTGCCAGCCGGGATTTTCCAATCTATACCCAGAGAAGGATCATTATGCAAAATGCCGGCTTCACTTTCTTTATTGTAAAATGAATCACATTTATAAAGCACTTCTGCATGTTCACTTAAAACAGAAAAACCATGAGCAAATCCTGCAGGTATAAATAATTGTTTTTTATTTTCAGCTGAAAGCTCGATAGAAAAACTTTTTCCAAAAGTTGGTGACCCTTTACGAATATCTACTGCCACGTCCAATACTTTTCCCACTAAAACCCTTATCAATTTTACCTGTGGGTGTGGTTGAAGCTGGTAATGCAAACCCCTGATCACTCCATATAGCGATAATGACTGATTATCCTGTACAAAATTTATTTCGATCCCTTCAGCCCGGAAAGTTTTAAGATTAAATGATTCAAAAAAATATCCGCGACTATCTTCGAACACTTTAGGTTCGAAAACAAGCAAGTTCTGGATTGGGGTTTGGATAAACGGCATATTTATAAGCTCCAGTAAGTTCTGTTTTTAATTTTGTTACGGTATAATCCTTTCAGGTCATAAATAACTGCATGAGGCTTTGTGATTGATTCCAAATATGCCTCATCCATTTTTTTAAATGGTTCATGCGATACAGCAAGAATCACAGCATCATAATCTGTTCCATTTATTTCAGTAAGGCCAAACCCATACTCATTCATCAGCTCATCTGAAGAGGCATATGGATCATGCACATCTACATTTACAGAAAAAGATTGCAGCTCTTTTACTACATCAGCTACTTTCGAATTCCGTATATCACTTACATTTTCCTTAAATGTTGCTCCCAAAATCAACACTCTTGCAGACTGCACATTACTTACATTCTTTGTTATATATCTTACTACTTTTCTTGCAACATAAAGCGACATCCCATCATTTATATAACGACCGGCTAAAATAACTTTTGAGTCAAAACCAAGCTCACTTGATTTATAAGTGAGATAGTATGGATCAACACCGATACAATGACCACCTACAAGCCCGGGATAGAATTTTAAAAAATTCCATTTGGTACTTGCAGCTTCCAATACCTCGTAAGTATTAATATTCATTTTATCAAAAATGATCGAAAGCTCATTCATCAATGCAATATTGAGGTCACGCTGTGTGTTCTCGATGATCTTTGCAGCTTCAGCCACTTTTATTGATGATGCACGATGCACCCCGGCTGCAACAACAAGTTCATATACTTTTGCAATTTCTTCCAGCGATCCTGCATCACAACCTGAAACAACTTTTATGACCTTGGAAAGTGTATGCGTTTTATCACCGGGATTTATTCTTTCAGGTGAGTACCCAAGCTTAAAATCTTTTACATTCTTTAATCCTGATAATTTCTCCACGATCGGCAAACAATCTTCTTCTGTGCAACCAGGATAAACTGTTGACTCAAATACTACATAATCGCCTTTCTTTAAAACTTTGCCGATAGTTTCAGATGCTTTTTTTACAGGTGTAAGATCCGGTACATTATGCTGATCAACTGGTGTAGGTACAGCAACAATAAAAAACTTTGCTTCCTTTAGCTCATCAAGTTTTGATGTGAAATGAATATCACATCCTTTGAAATCTTCTTTAACTAATTCCTTGCTGGGGTCAATACAATTCTTCATCATCTCCACCCTGTTCTCATTTATATCAAATCCAATTACTGAAATTTTTTTTGCAAATTCCAATGCGATAGGAAGACCTACATAACCCAAACCGATCACTGCTAATTTTGCTTTTCTATCGATTAAATCCTGGTACATTTTTAATTTAGCGTTTAATAGTTTTCATATTTTATTTTGAAATTCATCTTTTACTCATAAACTCTTTTGGTTGTTTGATCAATTCTTCCGGCGAAAGTGACTTAAAGTATTCATAGGTGATCTTTAATCCTTCTTTTCTTGACACCTTTGGCTCCCACCCTAAAATTTCTTTTGCTCTTGTAATATCGGGTTGTCTTTGTTTTGGGTCATCCACAGGCAATGGCTTATAAATGATTTTTACTTTATTGCCCGTTAAAGAAAGTATTTCTTCAGCAAAAGCTTTTAAAGATATCTCATCAGGATTGCCAATATTTACCGGCATATTATAATCACTTTTCAGCAAACGATAAATGCCTTCTATAAGATCATTGACAAAACAAAAGCTTCTTGTTTGTGATCCATCACCAAATACAGTCAGGTCCTCACCTCTTAGTGCCTGGCCGATAAACGCTGGCAATGCTCTGCCATCATTTAATCTCATTCGGGGTCCATATGTATTAAATATCCTGACGATCCTTGTGTCCACTTTGTGAAAACTATGATATGCCATCGTAATCGCTTCCATATATCTTTTTGCTTCATCATATACTCCTCGTGGACCAACGGGGTTAACATTTCCCCAATAATCTTCATCTTGAGGATGCACAAGAGGATCACCATAAACTTCACTTGTTGAAGCTACAAGTATTCTTGCATTCTTTGCTTTTGCAAGACCAAGACAATTATGTGTTCCTAATGCTCCAACTTTTAACGTTTGAATTGGAATTTTAAGATAATCGATCGGGCTGGCAGGTGAGGCAAAATGAAGAATGTAATCAAGTTTGCCTGCTATATCTATATGCTTTGTAACATCATGTTCAATAAATTCAAACTGCTCAAGAGAAAAAAGATGTTCAATATTTCTAATATTACCGGTGATAAGATTATCCATTGCAATAACGTGGTAACCTTCCTTGATAAAACGGTCACAAAGATGTGAACCTAAAAACCCGGCAGCCCCGGTAATTAATGCAGTACCCCCTAACCCCCTAAAGGGGGAATCTTTTGTAGAAACGTGATGCAATTCGTTCGGTTTACTGTTCATTAAGATCTATTTTAATCCAGCTATTGAATCTCTTATCAACTTTCCTTGCAACACTCCGTTTAACTTCAACAATTCTACGCATCCGTTTTTTTCAGTTTATAAAACAAATAGAATACTTCATCCTAAGTTCCTCTGCCTCAGGCCGAGGACAGGGGGTTAATAGTTTTTCTGCCGATGCTCTCATAATAGAATCCAATCTCTTTCATTTGTGCAAGATCAAAAACATTTCTTCCATCAAATATCACTTTAGCTTTCATTCTTTCAGCCATCTTTTCAAACTCAGGAGTCCTGAACTCATTCCATTCTGTCGCAATTATCAGTGCATCGCAATTATTCAATGCATCATATTGATTCTCGGTAAATACAATTTTATCGCCAATAACTTCTCTTGCATTTTTCATTGCTTCGGGATCAAAGGCAGTGATCGAAACGCCTGCTTTTACAAGCTCTTCAATAAGATAAAGGGCCGGCGCTTCACGTATATCGTCAGTATTTGGCTTAAAGGCCAATCCCCACAAAGCAATTTTCTTACCATCCAGCTTATTATTAAAATATTTTTTGATCCGGGAAACTAAATAGACTTTTTGTGTTTCATTTACATCCATTACAGCGTCCAGTATCTTGAATTCATATTTCACATCTGACGCAGATTTCACCAATGCCTGCACATCTTTAGGGAAACAAGAACCCCCGTAACCAATTCCGGGGAATAAAAATCTTTTACCGATCCTGTCATCACTGCCAATACCGCGACGTACCATGTCAACATCTGCTCCAAGCAACTCACACAATCTTGCTATTTCATTCATGAATGAAATTTTTGTAGCAAGAAAAGAATTGGCAGCATACTTGGTAAGCTCAGCAGATCTTTCATCCATATAAATAACCGGGTTGCCCTGGCGAACAAATGGTGCATAAAGATCACTCATAATCTTTCTTGCTCTTTCTGATTCCGTGCCTATAACAACCCTGTCTGGTTTCATAAAATCTTCTACCGCTACTCCTTCACGCAAAAACTCAGGGTTGCTGACAACATCAAATTCGCATTCGCATTTTTTAGCGATCGCTTCACGAACTTTATCTGCTGTACCAACAGGTACTGTGCTTTTATCTACAATAACTTTATAATCCTTTAATATTTTACCCAATTCATCTGCAACTCTTAAAATATATTTCAGATCAGCAGAGCCGTCTTCACCAGGAGGGGTAGGTAATGCAAGGAATATAATTTTTGCATCAACAACGCCTTCGGCAAGATCTGTTGTGAACTTCAACCTGTCCTCACGTTGATTCCTTAAAAATAATTTTTCAAGACCGGGCTCATAAATAGTGATCTGTCCGCTGGATAGCTTTTCCACTTTAGCTTTATCTATATCCACACAGGTAACAGTATTGCCAGTTTCTGCAAAGCAAGTGCCTGTTACCAATCCAACATATCCCGTTCCTACAACTGCGATCTTCATGAGATGATTTTATCTGTTTATGTATTCTAAAACTTTTGTGGTTATAAATTCTAATTGCTCCGTGTCCATTTCTGTGTGTATCGGCAGTGAAATAACTCTTTCTGTAAGCCAATCAGTGATCTTTAATGAAACCTTCGCTGTTTCATAATGAGCAAACATTTTCTGCTGATGACCTGGCACCGGATAATAGATCATTGACGGAATTTTATGCTCTGCAAGAAAAGCATTCAACCCATTGCGATCTACTCCTTCAAGCAGCAAAGTGTATTGATGAAAGACATGACTGCAATAGGTAGCTCTGAACGGGGTCGTGATCTTTGAATTATTTGCAAATGCATTATCATAAAAATCGGCAACTGCTTGTCTTGCTTTTATGTATTCATCAAGGTGTTTCAATTTTATATTGAGTACAGCAGCTTGCATGGTATCAAGCCGGCTATTACAACCTACCATTTCATAATAATATCTTTTTCGCTGGCCATGATTGGCAACCATCTTCATTTTATCAGCAAGCTGATCATCATCAGTGAAAATCGCACCGCCATCTCCATAAGCCCCGAGATTTTTTGAAGGGAAGAAAGAAGTTGTTCCAATATGCCCGATGGTCCCGGTTTTCTTGCGAACCGCCACAGGCGGAGAAGCAATCCCATTTTTAGAATAATAGTCACCACCGATAGCCTGGGCATTATCTTCAATAACAATCAGATCATGTTTTTTTGCAATAGCCATTATTTCATCCAGCGGCGCAGCATGACCATAAAGATGAACAGGCACGACCGCTTTTGTTCTTGGAGTGATTGCTTTTTCCAATGCAGCCGGGTCCATGCAAAAAGTTTTTGGATCCACTTCAACAAAAACCGGCGTGAGCCTGAGCAATGCGATAACTTCTGTAGTTGCAATAAAAGTAAATGAAGGTGTGATCACTTCATCGCCGGGTTTCAGATCAAGAGCCATCATAGCGATCTGCAGTGCATCAGTTCCGTTGGCGCAGGGAATTACATGTTTTACTCCAAGATAGTTTGAAAGATTATTTGCAAATTCCTGTACCGGTTTACCATTAATAAATGCAGTGCTTTCGATCACATTCAGCACAGCTTCATCCACCTCGGTCTTAATTTTATGATACTGCCTTTTCAGGTCAACCATCTGGATAGGATGCATGGTAATTTCGGATTTCGGATTTATGATTTTAGATTGATTTTGAATTTTAATCTGGCTCGGTTTAATGGGCGCAAAAATAGTGAATTAAAGATAGTTTATTCATTTGCCTTTACATTTGTTATCTCACGCCGAAAGCTAATGGGGTGGGATAAATTTTACAAACTTGGCTTTATTCTTTTACAATACCTTTTTGCTTTTGTACCAGGCTGGAATTGGTATAGCATCATTATGGAATGCAAAAGCCAGGCTTTGGATCAATGGAAGAAAAGATATTTTCAATCGCCTGAACTCGGAACTCGGAACTAACGACTCAGAACTAATATGGTTTCATTGCTCATCACTTGGTGAATTTGAACAAGGCCGGCCAGTTATTGAAAGTCTTAAATCCCGAATCCCAAATTCCAAATTACTTTTAACCTTCTTCTCTCCTTCTGGTTTTGAAATAAGAAAAGATTATAAGGGGGCAGATTGGGTATTCTATCTTCCACTTGACTCAAAGAAAAATTCAAAACAGTTCTTTGATGCAGTTAAGCCTTCTCTTGTAGTCTTTGTAAAATATGATTATTGGTATTACTATCTCACAGAATGTAAAAAACGAAACATACCGCTGCTGATGATCTCTGCAATTTTCAGAAATGAACAACCATTTTTCAAATGGTTTGGAAGCTTACATAGAAAAATGATCAACTGCTTTACACATTTCTTTGTTCAGGATAAAGAATCAGCAGAATTATTAGCATCAATTAATATTAAAAACATAACCGTTGCTGGTGATACAAGGTTCGATCGTGTATCGGAAATTGCCGAAAATTTTAAACCAATTGAAGAAATAGAAAAATTTTGTGGCGTTTCACATGTTCTTGTTGCAGGCAGCACCTGGCCTGATGATGAAAAGATAATCAAAGAAGCTATAGCTGATCTTCCGGATCTGAAACTGATCATCGCTCCTCATGAGATCCCTGAAAAACATTTACAGGATTTGAGATCATTTTTTCCGAATGGAGTATTGTTTTCTGAGCTCTCCGAAGGAGTCCCTGCGGACACTACTCACCACTCACAACTCACATCCAGGAACTGCCTTATCATTGATAACATCGGCATGCTTGCAAGACTTTATTACTATGCAACCATTACTTATGTTGGGGGAGGTTTTAATAAAGGAATTCACAATACACTTGAAGCTGCGGTCTATGGCAAACCTGTTTTATTCGGACCCAATTATAAAAAATTCAAGGAAGCTATTGGATTGATCGGAAATGGTGGAGGAATTTCAGTTGCTACAAGCAATGAATTAGCTACACACCTGAATAAAATTTTAACTGATAAAAAAGAGTGGGAATTGCGAAGCAGGAGTTCATTTGAATTTGTAAAACAAAGTAGAGGAGCTACAGAAAAAATTATAAACTACATCGAAGCAAACCGTCTTTTAACCAGTTGATAGAAGTGCTTCACTATTTCTCTTGTATCATCCCATCCCAATTTGATCTTTAATTCACGGTTCATCCAATATTCAGCTTCCTGGTAAATATTAAAACTGTTGATAGTTTTTATGCTTCTCTCATACATCGGCTCGTCACCACGGAATAATTCATTGATAAATACGAAGCGGTCATTGATGCCAATTCCTTTACGAAGATCTTTTATAGGGGTATCTTTTAATGCGTGCATCAACTCTGTCCTGTTTTCTTTCAATCGGTCATTAAGGGATTCTTGTTGACCTACAGCCTCATTTATTTCCTTACCAATATTATGTTGTGAGAATGTCGGGATCTCATTCATTGGGTCAAAATGCATATCAAGTTGGCCATTATTCTTTTGCTTTGATCTTGGGGTTGATATAACAGCTGGTTCTAATTCAGGTTCCTTTTCAACAACAGGCACAGCTACCGGCGCAACTCTAACAGGTGTTGGCAATACAACCGCTACTTTTGAAGTACCAAGTGTCCTCGTGGATGATCTTTGTAATTGATTTATTTCTGATTGGAGTAATTGTACAGTCATCTGCATTTGAGCGACATCAGCATTTTGCTTTACCTGCTCCTGGAGGCGGTTGATCAAAGCCTGGATTCTTTCCATTTGTTTATGCTACTTTTGAACGGATAAAGGATTTTTTAAAGATTTTCAGGGGATAATTATGTAGTAAGCAATTTTCATGCAAATCACATAAGTCCTCCAAATCTTCTTTAAAATTACAAACTGTTTACCAACAATTATAATCATACCAGATTTTAACGATGTTTATTGAACCTAACATAAGAGGCGAACGCCGGGGATGGATCGAAGTGATCTGCGGCTCAATGTTTAGCGGCAAAACCGAAGAATTGATCCGCCGTCTGAAAAGAGTCAAGATCGCAAACCTTAAGGTTGAGATCTTTAAACCTGCTATCGATGTACGATATGACGAAATAAAGATCGTTTCGCATGATGAAAATGCTATCCAGTCAACGCCGGTTGACAATTCGCAAACAATACTTTTACTTGCTCAAGATGTAGACGTTGTAGGAGTTGATGAAGCTCAATTTTTCGACCCTGAAATAGCAAATGTTTGCGATGAACTTGCTTTTCGCGGCATCAGGGTAATTGTCGCAGGCCTTGATATGGATTATCTTGGAAATCCATTCGGGCAAATACCAAATTTATTGTCGAAGGCTGATTACATCACCAAGCTTCATGCTATTTGTGTTCGCTGCGGCAATATTGCAAACTACAGTTATCGTAAAGTACCTAATGATGACCAGGTAATGCTTGGAGCAAAAGATGTGTATGAACCAAGATGCAGGAAATGTTATAAAGAGGGTTAGATGATAGTGGATAGATGATAACTGATAATTCCAAAAGCACTATCATCTTTCAACTATCCGTTATCATCTCAAATATAAAGGAAGATGAATTCAATTAAACACATATCCACACTTATCAAAAAAGACTTATTGCTTGAAATAAGACAGCAATACAGTTTTTATGGAATACTGCTCTATATTATTGCCACCATATTTGTTTTGTATATGACGATTCAGGAACCAGAACCCAAAGTTTGGAATGGTTTGTTCTGGGTCATCCAATTATTTATTTGTATCAATGCTGTTGCCAAAAGTTTTTTGCAGGAAACCCGTGGCCGCATGCTTTATTTTTACTCAATAGTAAATCCAAGAAATTTTGTACTGGCAAAGCTTGTGTTTAATTCCGTTCTCATGTTGCTAATGAGTTTTCTTAGCATTATTCTTTTCTCTCTTTTTCTTGGAAACCCAATACAAAAAGTCCCTCAATTTATCGGTCTCGTATTGTTGGGTGGTTGGAGTCTTAGTCTTGTGTTTACATTTCTTTCAGCAATTGCCGCCAAAGCGCAGCAAAATGCAGCAATAATGGCCATATTGGGTTTCCCGATCATTATCCCTCAACTTATGCTTTTAATGAGCCTGGCCAATACAGTGTTTACTGATAAAACAGGAATAGCTGCCTCTACATTATTATTAATTGTAATGCTTGATATTCTTGTAGTAATGCTTGCGGTAATTTTATTTCCTTTTTTATGGAAAGACTGATTTAACAAGCAATGTGCAATCGGCAATTAGCAATAGTCAAAATCGGATTTTAAAATTGTCAATTGACCGTTGCCAATTGTTTCTTTCCCTTATTTTTGCAAACACTTTTGAAGATCGCTGCTATTTGTTGTGATCTTTCCTATGACCGGCCACAAAAACTATATGTATAAGTCCTGGTGGAAAATTCTGGCTGTTGTATTATTGGTTTACACCTTTACAGCGGGAATACTGATTGAAGTCCCCCGGAATCCTCAATTACAGGAAACAATTCGAAATCTTTTCTTTCATGTCTGCATGTGGTTTGGAATGATGATACTTTTTATCGTTTCAGTTATCCAGGCTATTAAATATTTAAGAACGGGAAAACATATCCATGATATAGCATCACGTCAATATGCAGGTGTCGGTATTTTATTTGGCTTGCTTGGATATATTACCGGTGCTATCTGGATGAGTTATACCTGGGTGGATTCAAACAAATCTTTTTATGATTCATTTGACAGCATTGCCCGTGAACCAAAGCTTATAGGTGCAGCCATCGCATTGCTTGTTTATGCGGCTTATCTTGTTCTAAGAGATTCTATAAACGATATGGATAAAAAAGCAAGGATCAGCGCTGTATACAACATCTTTGCATTCGCCATGCTTTTCCCTTCAATATGGATCATTCCAAGATTATTACCAAGCTTGCACCCCGGTGGCAGTGAAGGAAATCCTGCATTGAATTTCAAAGATGCATCCATGAATATGAGATTGGTGTTTTATCCTGCCATAGCCGGATGGACATTGATCGGAGTATGGATATCGACACTTAAAATAAGATTGAAGCTTCTAAACGAACAAAAAATGATACAATGAAAAGATTATTCGGCATTATAACATTGCTTTTTTATACATTGATCATTAAGGCACAGGGTACAGAAATGGCTGACCAGATGAAATCAAACGGAAAGATCTATGTAGTGATCGCTGTAATGCTGACAATACTTGCCGGTCTTGTTTTGTATCTTTTCCGTCTCGACAGAAAAATTTCTAAACTTGAAAAAAATAAATAACTGATTTTTTAACTAAATGCTTGCCGTATGTCTGAATATAGTTTTTTTGGCGCTGTCTCAAAAAGTTTTGATAAAGCCGCAAAGTTCACTAACTGGGATCCGGGGATCCTTGAACAAATAAAACAATGTAATGCTGTTTACAGGATGAACTTCCCTGTAAAGATTGGCGATAAGGTTGAAGTAGTAAAAGCTTATCGTGTACAACATAGTCATCACAAAGCTCCTTGTAAAGGTGGAATTCGTTTTTCTACAATGGTTAACCTTGATGAGGTAATGGCCCTTGCCGCACTAATGACTTATAAATGCGCTATTGTAAATGTTCCGTTTGGCGGAGCAAAAGGCGGGATAGCAATTGATCCTAAAAAATATACTCCTTACCAGTTAGAGGCTATTACAAGACGTTATACAGCCGAATTGATCAAGAAAAATTTTATTGGCCCCGGTACAGATGTCCCTGCTCCTGATTATGGCACAGGTGAAAGAGAAATGGCATGGATACTTGACACCTATACATCAATGAGACCTGGTGAAATTGATGCGGCTGGTTGTGTAACTGGCAAACCTGTAACACAAGGCGGTGTTCGTGGAAGAAGAGAAGCAACCGGTCTTGGTGTTTATTATGGTATTCGTGAAGTATGTAAGATGGAAGATGTAATGAAAAAACTCGGTTTGCCAACAGGTGTTGAAGGCAAACGTGTCATTGTACAAGGTTTAGGGAATGTTGGTTACCATGCAGCCAAATTTTTCCGCGAGGGTGGTGCAAAATTAGTTTGTCTTGCAGAGCATGACGGAGCTGTGCATTGCGAAGATGGATTAAATGAAGAAGAAGTATTTCAGTATAAAAAGAAGAATGGCACAATTAAAAATTTTCCAAATACAAAGTTCATCCCAACGAGTGCTGAAGCTTTGGAACTTGATTGTGATATTCTTATTCCTGCTGCACTAGAAAATGTGATCAATGGTGAGAATGCGCCAAGAATAAAAGCAAAGATAATTGGTGAGGGTGCCAATGGCCCACTTACTCCCGAAGCCGATGAAGTGTTCATACAAAAAGGGATACTGGTAGTGCCAGACATGTATTTGAATGCAGGCGGTGTTACGGTAAGTTATTTTGAATGGTTGAAAAACCTGAGCCATGTTCGCTATGGTAGAATGGAAAAACGTTTTACTGAAAATTTGAATGCACATATACTTGGCACAATTGAAGAATTGACAACAAAAAAAGTAAGCACCCGTGAAAGAGAATTCATAATGCACGGACCAGAAGAAGCCGATCTTGTTTATAGTGGATTGGAAGAAACAATGATCACCGCAACACATGAAATAATGAATCTTTGGAAAAGTAATCCGCAAATACCGGATATGCGTACTGCAGCTTATGTGGTTGCTATAAATAAAGTTGCGACAAGTTATGCAGAGCTAGGCATTTTCCCATAACAGAACCAATACCAACTGTCTGAACCTCTTCATTATTGAAGAGGTTTTTTATTTAATAAATTTTAATGATATCTACAGATAGCAAACTCTTATCTTAGCCCTTCAATTTTAAATAATGAAAAAAATTCTTTTTGCAGTTTTAAGTTTTGTTATTCTTTCTGCTAATGCACAAACGGCGGATGAGGTTATTCAGAAATATACAAAAGCAATGGGTGGACTTAGTGCTTTTAATGCCGTAAAAACAATGAGAATGTCAGGAACAGTTACAATACAAGGTATGGATCTACCCATCACTGTTCAGATAATTAATGGTAAAGCAGTACGTACTGATGTTGATGCAATGGGTCAGTCAGTGATCAAATCTTATAAAGACGGAAAGGGCTGGAAGGTCGATCCTTTTTCAGGTGCAGCTACCGCTACAGATATGACGAATGAGGAATTAATTGACTCAAAAGGTCAGACCATGATAGCAAACCAGCTAATGGATTATAAGGCCCGTGGTCATAAAGTAGAATTACAGGGACAGGCAGATGTGGAAGGAATAAAATGTTATAAAATAAAACTGACAAATAAGGATGATGGTAAAGTAACTACTTATTTTATTTCTGCTGCTGACAATACTTTGATCAAATCTATTATTACAAGAGATATACAGGGGCAGGAAATGGAAGTTGAAAATTTCGCAAGCAATATTAAAGAATTCGGCGGTATAAAATTCCCAATGACAAGAACTCAAAAGATACAAGGCCAGGTTTTCCAGGAAATAAAAATGACGTCACTTGAATTGAATATTACTATTGACGAAAAAGTATTTGACAAACAATAAATGAATTTTATCGTTAATATCCTTTCTCAGCCCGGGGAAGGATTTTTTATTTCCACACAGGCATTTGTTGTAATTCTTTTAACTCTCCTCCTGCTTTTTCCCATGCATAAGTAAAATGCCCGTTCGTAATGATAAGAAAAGATGCAGGCATCGAAATATTATATCGTAACACCTGGAAAAGAACCTTTTCATCAAGCTTTATCTCACCGGCTTTACATTCAATCAGCATCCACGGCTGATGATTACGATCATATACGAGGATGTCAAACCTTTTTTTCAGATCGCCAAGCTGAATTTCTTTTTCTAATGCAATTAACTCAGCGGGATATTTCATTTCCTGTACAAGAAACTGTACAAAATTTTGCCTTACCCACTCTTCTTCATTCAGCAATAACCATTGCTTCCTGATAAAATCAAAAATTAATTCCTTGCCTTTTTCTTCTTTGAAACGAAATACAGGTTCGGGATAATTGACTTTTATCATCGGGCAAATATAGACGATAGACCACAGACGACGGACATCAGACGATAGATCATAGACGATAGACCACAGACAATAGACGATCAGGAGAACCGGCAATATCGGTGTTTTAAAGTATATTGTAATTCGAAAATATTTTTCATGGCCTTTAAATTCGAAAATCTCAGAGTATGGCAAGTTTCACTGGAGTTTGGAGAACAGATTAATTCTCTTGCTGATGAATTCCCTAAAAAACAAATGTTCAACCTCAGTACTCAAATCAGAAGAGCAGCCGATAGCATTGGACTTCATATAGCAGAAGGGTCAACCAGCCAAAGTAATGCAGAACAAAAAAGATTTTTAATATTTGCTAACAGATCGACATTAGAAGTTGTTGCCTGCCTGATCAAAGCAAGGCTTAGGAAATATATAGATGAGACTGTTTTCGCCAACTTATATAGTGAAGCAGAAAAGCTTGCAAAGATGCTTCAGGCATTTATAAAAAAACTTGGCAATTAACTCTGTGGTCAATCGTCTGTGGTCTGTCGTCAAAAAACTAAACATGAAAACCAAAGAAGATATTATTAAAAACTGGCTGCCACGCTACACAGGTCAACAGCTTGAAAAGTTCGGAAGTTATATACTGCTTACAAATTTCAGTAACTACATTGATAAATTTGCGAGATGGAATAAAGTAAGAGTTGTCGGCAAAGGCAAACCAATGCAATGTGCCACTAAAGATGATATTACTATTATAAATTTCGGAATGGGAAGTCCGACGGCTGCAACAGTTATGGATCTGCTGGCGGCAATTCATCCAAAAGCAGTTTTATTTCTTGGTAAATGCGGCGGATTGAAAAAAAGAAATAAGCTTGGCGATCTTATTTTGCCAATTGCTGCTATTCGTGGTGAAGGAACAAGCAATGATTATTTCCCTGCAGAGGTTCCCGCATTACCTGCATTCGCATTACAAAAAGCGGTTTCCACTACTATTCGTGATTATGAAGTTGATTATTGGACAGGAACTGTTTATACAACAAACAGAAGAGTGTGGGAACATGATGAAAAATTCAAACAATACCTGCAGGATATAAGGTGTTATGCGATCGATATGGAAACTGCAACCATCTTCACTGTTGGCTTTTATAATCGGATTCCCACCGGTGCATTATTACTTGTCAGCGATCAGCCAATGGTGCCGGAAGGAGTAAAAACAGAAGCAAGCGACAGGAAAATAACTGCAAAATTTGTGGATACACATTTAAAAATTGGGATTGACTCTTTAAAACAATTGATGAATAAAGGATATACTGTCCGGCATCTTCGTTTCTAAACCTTATTTATGAAAATGTATTCTATTATACCGATCGTTATTGTTTTAGGAATAACAGCTAATAAATGTAAAAACAAAAATGAAAGCAATATTTATAAAGGCCGGCTTGAAGCAAAAGGCATGTGCATGAATTATACTATTAAACTTTTAGAAGGGAAATTAGATACTTCTAAAATGGTTTCAGAATGGAAAAATGAAACAACCGGTAAATTTCATAATAATGTTTTTGCTCTTGGCAGTGTTTGCAGTTTTCCTTCAACAATAAATGAAGGTGATGAGTTTTATTTTACAATTGACTCTACTTATGTCAGTAACTGCGCTGTTTGCCTGGCTTATTACCCAAAACCACCAAAAAGTATTGCGATCAAAGTAGTGAATAAATAATGTTGCCTTTACTACGAATACATAATCTTTCCATCGATTTTATTTCCGAATCAGGAATAACTTCTGCTTTAAAAAATATTTCATTATCAGTTGATCGTAAAGAAATACTTGCTATCGTTGGCGAATCTGGCTCGGGGAAATCTGTTACGGCCTTATCGATCTTGCAATTGTTAGCAAAGACGGCAAAGTTTACCAGCGGTGAAATATTTTTTTCTGAAGAGGGCAAAAGCGAGATCAATCTGCTACAATTAACAAAGAAGCAACTGGAACAAGTACGGGGCAATAAGATCGCAATGATCTTCCAGGAACCAATGACATCTCTGAACCCGGTATTCACTTGCGGCTACCAGGTTGCGGAATCATTAAAACTTCATAAAGATCTTTCTGCTGCTGAAGCAAAGCAACAAGCTATAGAATGGTTTAAAAAAGTAAAACTTCCCGAACCTGAAAAAGTTTTTTCCAGGTATCCGCATCAATTGAGCGGTGGGCAAAAGCAAAGAGTGATGATTGCAATGGCTATGTGTTGCAAACCTTCTTTACTTATTTGTGATGAACCCACAACAGCGCTGGATGTAACTGTTCAAAAAAATATTTTACAGCTGATAAAAGACTTACAGCAGGAAGAAAAGATGGGAGTGATCTTTATCACTCATGATCTTGGCGTGGTAAGTGAAATTGCAGACAGGATCGCTGTAATGTATAAAGGTGAAATTGTTGAAAGCAACTACGTGAAAGATATCTTCACAAACCCGCAGCAACCATACACAAAAGGATTACTCGCCTGCAGACCAATACTACATCAAAAAGGTGAAAGGCTACAGATAGTGAGCGATTTTCTTGAGACCATGGACGACAGACCACGGACGACAATAAAACAAGAAAACCCTTATGGCGCTCCCATGGTCCGTGGTCAGTCGTCTGTGGTCCTTCTTTCAGTTAAAAATCTTTCTGTCTGGTTTCCTGTTAAAAGGAATTTATTTGGAAAACCACTTGCTAATACAAAAGCTGTTGATGATGTAAGCTTCGAAGTGATAAAAGGTGAAACACTTGGATTGGTTGGTGAAAGCGGTTGTGGCAAAACAACTTTAGGAAGAACACTCCTGCGACTTATTGAACCTACATCAGGTAAAATAATTTATAATGGTATTGATCTGACAAAAAAAACGGCGCATGAAATAAAACCGCTTCGAAAAGACATACAACTTATTTTCCAGGATCCTTATTCATCACTAAATCCAAGATTAGCTATCGGAACTGCGATCGCGGAACCGCTGAAAATTCATGGAGAATTTAAAAACGAAAAACAACGAAAAGAAAAAGTGATCGACCTGCTTGAAAAAGTAAATCTTGATGCAAACCATTTTAGCCGCTATCCGCATGAATTCAGTGGTGGTCAGAGGCAACGAATTGTTATAGCAAGAGCGTTAGCGTTGAATCCATCGTTTATTATTTGTGACGAACCGGTATCCGCATTGGATGTAAGTGTGCAGGCACAGGTACTCAATTTGCTTAATGATATTAAAAAAGAATTTGGCTTTACTGCGATCTTTATCTCACACGATCTCTCAGTTGTCCGTTATATCAGTGACCGGATCATGGTAATGAATAAAGGAAAAATTGTTGAACAAGGAGAAGCCGATGAAGTTTATTACCGACCCAAAAATGAGTATACCAAAAACCTTGTTGCTTCTATAGCCGGAAAAAAGTTTATCTAATCCATATAACGTAGAGGCATTTCAGAATAGTCTGTTCTTTCATTGTAAAACATTCTTGCACTCTTCCTTTTTGAATAAATGATCTTCTTTAGCTGTTTTTCCATTTGATCTTTAACCGGCACGTCATCTTTTATCTTTTCATCGGTAAATTCAGTAAAAACTATTCTTTCTTTATTTGAAGAAAAATTCCAGCCTGGCACAACAGAAGTATAACTGAAATCATTATTCTCTTCATCATCATCTTCATAACTAAATTGATTTTTATCCTGTGATAATAATCCAACAGTTGCCAATTTCCAGGATGGATCATCCTTTTTTGTTTTATACTTGTAGAAGAACACAATCCCTTTCTTGTTCTTCACAACTGCAGGCAGGCTGTCTATAAATACTAATGAATCCGGTTTGTTATAATTTGATGATGAAAATAATTTGCTCTTAGCCAGGTCACGCTGATTTTTATATTCAGGTGGAAACTTATCAAGCATGTTCAGTTCTTTCATATCAGAGAATAACTCGTACCTGTAATCATCAAGTTTGGCAAAATAGGTCAGCATAGTATCCGGTACTGCAACTTTATGCCGTAAGAAAAGATGAACGATATTATACTTTAATCTTTTGTCGTTTGAGGAGAGCATTTGTTTAAGCACATCATTTACCACGGGATTAGTTTCTCTGAATGGTAATAACAAAGTGGCGTAGATCAAAAGATCAGTATTGCCCTTGTCCCCTTCTTCACGCCGGTAGAGAGATTCAGGCTTCGCATCTGTTTTTGCATTTTCGGCTTTTTCTATTGCTGATTTCTTTTCCTCTATCGCCTGCTTTTTCAATTCCTGTTTTGCCTCAATTAAAAACTTACTGAAATAGATCTCATAATCCTTTGCCTTTACAAGATTACTGTCAACCATTCTTCGAAGGAGCCGCATGAGCGGTTTTTTATAATCATCAAGTGTCATCAATGGCAATAACCCTGGTAAGATCGTCCTGGTCAATTGTAGTGAATCATACAACTCGTCAATAAACCCGCCATTAGAAAATCCTGAAGTGGTTGTAATACGACGATAAGAGAATTCTGATGATAAATAATTATTCCGGTAAGTATTATCATTTTCAAGAACAGGGGGCTCTGTTGTAATAATATCCCTGAAGAGATCAAAAGCATATTGTGTCTTCTGTTTCAGCAAAGCTTCTAATGCTGAATGCTGTAATTGCAAAGTATCACCTGCAGCGTAATAAATGTTTTTTAAAAGATCGGCACTGGCTTTTACCGGTATACCGCCAAGTTTACTTATAAAGGATATCTTTCTTCCAAGGTATTTCTTTTCACTCCATTTAAAAGAATAAATGGCCCTGGTTAAAAGAGAAAGATCGGTTGAATCTAATTCGATCTGCCAAACCGAACTGATAGCTCGTTTCCTGGCTACGCTGTCCTTTCCAAAAAAATCGTCAAAAAACATTTTTGATTTTTTTATATACGGGTTGATAATTTTTAAAGTATCCGCAGGATCGAAATTTTCAAAAAAGCTCTTTACAAATGTGGAAAGTTGTGAAAGAGTATCTGTTTCTGTGGTTAGCTGAAAGCTGAGTCCGTCCTTATAAAATGTTTTAACCAAAATTGCCCGGCTGCTATTTGTATCTGAAACCAATTTTTCAATTGTCTTCATTCCATTTGGAAGTTTTGCTTTCTTCTCCTTTCGAACTATCCAGGTAGTATCATAGCCGGGTAAAAACCTGTATTTATTTTTACTGACTTTTACGCTATCTGCATATTCATATCTTGATGTTCTTGAAAAACTAACAAAAATGGCTTCGCCTGTTGTATCATTTTTTACAAGCCTTGTCTTATAATCATCCTGGTCAAACGATCCATAATAACTTTCATCGTCATCATCATCCGGCATGTACGATTCCTCATCCGGCAGATCAATTTTATTCTTTTTTTCTTCAGGGAACCAGCTTGTTGCTACTGAGAAATACATGGAAGTGTCTTTTCTTTCCTTTATTTCTTTATAGGTGAAAGGAAGCAATTCGAATGAATTGAAAAAAATCTCTGAAGATGAATTCTCATTCTTTCCATGTGCAACTAGTGTATAATAATGCGGTCCCTGTATAATAAATCGTGCAGATAAAACAGTTCCATTTTTATGTTTATACCTGCAATCCAGAGCAGGATAACCTTTATATACAAACTGTTTGCGACCAATATTCTTTTCGATAAAATCCGCGGAGCCAAAACTTTCATCCATTAATGCAAGATCAAAAGTATCCTCTTCAGCAAATTTGTAATTATGAATATCAGTTCTTATAACCGAAAAATGTGTACCGCTTGCTTTGTCCTCTGCATCATATTGCACATTATTTCCAAATGACTCATAAGGCTGTTGTGGAAGATCAACTGAAAAGCCACCATAAGATGGCTGAAACTTTTTCCATCCGCCATTTTTGAATTCCTTTAATTGAATACTGTTAAAGAATTTTTTTGCCTCTTCACCATTTTTCACATATTCACCATTACCACCTGTTTTAAAAAAAATAACTTCAAAAGGTGTAACGAAAATATTATAGCGATGATAATCCCCTCGTCTTGTGCGGCTGGTTATATCATATCCTTTATAACCATTTTTTGTGATCGCAGTTTTATTTAAAATTTTTCCCGGAACATTCTCATACAATAAACTATCAATTTTTTTTGTGACGGTTTCTTCTTTATGCCCCCAGTAAAGACTATTTGTTTTTACCCTTGTCACCATATAAAAACTTCCATTGGCCATATCCGCATATTGTTCCTGGTCAAACAAAATACTTTCTCCAAATCGATAAAATTTACCGGGTATATCAACTTTATAAAATCCATCGTCGGCTGTTTGAGTTGTAAAAGCAACCGGCACTCTTACTTTTTCTACAGCATCTTTTTGTTTACTATCTCTTGTACCCATAAAAATGGGACGAAGTTTATAACCCTTCCTTCTTAGCAGCTCGATAACACCTCTGTCACCCGGTAGATGCGCCGCTCCTACTCCAACAAACAAGGAAGCTTTTTTTAATATCGAATCAATTGAATTGGCCTGTATCTCGTTTCTTTTATATAAAAATTTTTCATCGAATGCTTCTGACTGGCTGCTTAGTTTATTAATTGAATCCAACTGATCAAGATTACCTGCCCTGTATGCCTCCTGGAGTTTGGCCGGCGAATACTCTTCGTCAAAATCATAACTTTTTTCCTTCTTATTTTTGTCCTTTGATGCATCACGAAATGCCTCACTCATCAACCTCATACTTTCTTCGTAACGTTCAACACCGGCAACTTTTTTCCCAAGCTTTTTACCGGTTTGATAGATATAGAGATCGAGATAAGTATCTTCTTCAAAATCGCTTGTATAATCAGAGAGAGTTCGATAAAGAAGATTATTGATCATTGATGGCTTGCTCACCATTGCCAGCTCCAATTTCTTTTCATACTTGCCGACACGTAATGATCTGATACTGAAAAAATCATTTGGCATGTCGCTATTATCAAAACCGGAATTTCCATAGTCAAGAGAACCGAGGTCAAAATTGTTCATGTCTTCCTGCCATGTTTCAGGGTTTGTTTCAAGAGCTACAACTTCAGAATTTTTGATAGCAGTATAAAATGAATCGGAAAGGTTAAAGGCGATCTTGCTGCTTACATGCATGGTGCCAAACAGGTATGATGGCTTTTTCAAACCATTGCCACTTATCTCCCAAAAAAGACTTGGGTATTTTTTTATTTTAGATTTTACCTGGCTTTGGGCGGAAAAACAAAAAACTATGGCGGCTATCAGGATAAAGTATCGCTTCATAAAGTAGAACGTAGTCCGGTTTTTATTACTCAAAAGATGTTGAATATGTTTGAATGCATAAAATTAATCAAAACCTGCCGGGAAAGAGAATATGGCCTCAGCCTAAAGAATGTGAAAAATTATTAATAACTAAAAGGCCAAATCCATTACCTTTGCCCACTTTAAAACTGAGTGAACCGCCCGGCGCCGTAAGGCCGGATGGGGATCTAACCACCCTTCCCCGGATTGCACGCCTCCCGGACAGTCACCAGTAAATTATAAACATAAGTCCAATAGTATTCATGTTGATGAAAGGAGTCCTTCGGCAAGCTCAGAATAAACTTGCAAGGGACGTTGATCCATGATCGTCAGCTGGTAAACAAAAAAACAAATTAAGCCCATGAAGCTTTCGCAATTTCGTTTCGACCTTCCATTAAATCTTATTGCTCAGAATCCGGCCAAAAAAAGAGAAGATGCCCGCATGATGGTGGTGCATCGTCACACCGGGCAGATCGAGAACAAACATTTTCGCGACATCCAGGATTATTTTGATGACAAGGATGTGTTCATTGTTAATAATACAAAAGTGTTTCCTGCACGGATGTATGGCCGTAAAGAAAAGACCGGCGCTAAGATCGAGGTCTTTCTTCTTCGCGAACTGAACAAGCCAAACCGCCTTTGGGATGTTATTGTTGATCCCGCAAGAAAAATTCGTGTGGGTAACAAACTTTATTTCGGTGACAATGAAGAATTGGTAGCTGAAGTAATTGATAATACAACCAGCCGTGGCAGAACAATTCGCTTCCTTTGGGAAGATACTGAAGAGACTTTTCGTGGTATGCTTGAAAGGTTGGGTGAAACACCCCTTCCCAAGTATATTAAACGCAAACCTGATGAAGAAGATAAGGAACGTTATCAAACTGTTTATGCAAAGCATGAAGGTGCGGTTGCGGCTCCTACTGCGGGTTTACATTTCAGCCGTGAGTTAATTAAGCGTCTTGAGATAAAAGGTATCCGTTTTGCTGAAGTTACCTTGCACACAGGTTTGGGTACATTCAGACCAATTGAAGTGGAAGACCTGAGCAAGCATAAAATGGATGCTGAATATTACCGGATAGAAGAAGATGCTTGTAAAATTGTAAACCGTGCAAAAGAATATGGTCACCGGATATGTGCTGTTGGTACTACCACGATGAGAGCGGTTGAATCTTCTTTTACTGCACAAAAATTATTAAAACCTTCAGAAGGATGGACAAATATGTTTATTCATCCGCCTTACGAATTTAATATTGCAGATTCCCTGATCACTAATTTTCATTTACCAAAAACCAGCTTGCTGATCATGACCTGTGCTTTTGCCGGTTATGACCTGATAATGGAAGCTTATAAAAAGGCGATCAAAGATAAATATCGTTTCTTTAGTTATGGTGACGCATTGCTGATTGTCTGAACCATGATAATAGGATTAAAAAGATTTTGAGGAAATTAATTTTTAAAAACCCCGCTGATGCGGGGCTTTTTATTAGTATAACTTTAATGCTGCATTTCCACTTCATATTAAAACAGTTATTTAACTTAGTTACATGCAAGTCATCACTACCAAAAAACTTTTATCCTTCTGTATTTTACAAGTTGCTTTCCTTATTCAATTATCATCACAGCAAAGCCCGGTATCTGCACTAAAAAAATTATATGATGATTATCCTCAGGAGAAGATATACATATGGTTCAACAAAGCCGGCTATGTAGCCGGAGAAACTATCTGGTTCAAAGCATATGTGTTTTCTGGCTATGATGTTTCTTTTATTTCATCTTCACTTTACGTGGAATTCTATGATTCAGAAAAAAAACTGATCAGTAAAAAACTTTTACCGGTTTTATCGGGTGTAGCTGAAGGAAGTATGGATATTGACGCAAAACTTAATGAAGGCGTTTACTACGTAAGGGCCTATACGCAATGGATGCTGAACTTTAATGAAGAATTTCAGTATATCCGGCCCGTATTAGTGTATAACCCTGCCTCAGTAAAAAAACTTACACTCAATAATTCGTTATGGAAGGCAGCGGCTGTTCCTGAAGGCGGCTCGCTGATAGGAGGTATTGAAACCAAAATAGCCGTAAGACGAATCGTAAACCCGACATTACAAAATAAATGGAGCGGATATCTTTATGAAGAAAGCAACCCTACGGTTAAAATAAAAGAGTTCTCTTCTTTGGATGAAAATGCAGCTTTATTTTCTTTTACTCCTGAAGCAAGAAAAAAATATTATGTACTTGTAAAAGACGAAAATGAAAATTTCCAGGTAGCGACTCTTCCACTTGTAAAATCGGGTGGGGTTGCTCTTTCAATCGTTGAGATCAGTGATTCGATAACTTACCGGCTAAAGTTTCAAAACATACCCGATAATGGAAATGGTTATAGCGTCCTTGGTGAGGTGCAACACCAAATGGTATATTTTGCGCAATTGAAAAAGACTGCTTCGGAATTATTAATGAAGATACCCGCCAACGTTCTTGATAATGGTATTCTGCATATCACGGTGTTTGATCCGGATAAAAAATCTGCAGCCGAAAGATTGGTATTCCTTAATTATTCAAAACTGAATTATGATAGTTCGGTCTTATTTCAGCAATCACTCTCGGCACAGCGAAGATCAGGAAATGAGTTGCAACTGACCGTTGATTCTGTGAGCTGGTTAACCTATGCTGTGTCCGTTTCTGACGCCGCAGCTCCTTCATCAATAGAAGAAGAAAATATTCTCAGCGCTTTGTGGTTAACAAGTGATCTTACAAATCCAATACAAAACCCGGCAAAATATTTTATTGATCCTGACGAGAAAAAAGCTGAAGCTCTTGATGCTGTCCTGATATCAGAAAAATGGCAACGTTACGACTGGAATGAACTACTTAATAATAAATTCCCAAGGGTAAAATTTGCATCTCTTAATTATCTTACTTACACAGGCAAGGTGACCAAAGGGAATAAGCTAAAACCAAATGAAGATGTAAACTTGTTCCTTTATACCCCTGATTCAAGCTCACAATTAATACTCACAAAGACCGATAGTGCTGGAAACCTCTTTATAGATAACCTTGCATTTTTTGGTGATGCCAAGATTTTTTACCAGCTCAACAGCAAGAAATATAGCGCAAAACTCATTGATGTAGATTTTGAAAGAAATAATCGTTTTGTTCCGTATTCAATTTCACTTCCCGAAACATCTTATTTCCTTTCTTTACCCGCATCAGCAAATAAAACTCCTTTGTGGGTTGACAGGGCTGCCGGCAGTGTAAAACTTGAAAAAGATATCGACGACAAATACAAATCACTCCAGGAAGTAGTCGTACAATCAAAACTAAAAACAGCAAAAGAACAATTGAATAATACACTTAGTTCAGGTTTGTTCAGAACCATGAGCGAAATAGTTTTTGATTTTGTAAATGAGGAACAACATGCAATCGGTTATACCAACATTCTTCAATGGCTGCAGGGGCGTGTAGCCGGGCTAACGGTTCAATATCAGGATGGCGATTACGTACCGTATATACGTGGCTCCGAGGCAACTATTTACCTTGATGAAATGCGTGTCGAAGCAAACCTGGTAAATTCTATATCAGTTAGTGATATTGCAATGATAAAAGTGATCAAGGGACCTTTCGCTTTAATGACCGGAAGCGGAGGCGGCACGATTGCTATTTACACAACCCGTGGAAATCTGCGACCGGCACAGAAAGAACCCTCTTTACCTAATGGTAAAATAAATGGATATGATACAGTAAAAAAATTCTTCTCACCAGACTATGATAACAAGTCAATAGCACAACCTGATAAGGATACAAGAGATCAATTGTTATGGGAAACATTATTACAACCAACTTTAGCAGTTGATAGATCAAAAGTCAATTTTTATAACAATGATAATACAAGACGATTCAGAGTAGTTGTACAAGGATTTACAGAAAAAGGGTTCCCGGTATTTTTTCATAGAATAATTGAACCAACCATAAAAGGATTCTAAATATCAACCGAGTTCCTTCCTGATCAATTCACTGATCTCCTTTCCCCGGTTGTAGATCATCAGATGTGTGCCGTTTTTTATTACATGATCTGCTTTGAGTTTTTTTATAGGAAATATCTTATCCCTTTCGCCATGTATATGAATGATGTTCTCAGGAAGCCATTCGTTTTTCCAATTCAATACTTCATTTATTGCCCATTCGAGATAAAAAGGATCCGCCGATCTGCGATAAGCCTGTACCATTTTTAATTCTTCTTCATTTGAAACACCGATACGATCATTGTCAATTTTTTCAGTGAATTTATATGAACGGGTGGGTAAAAATTTATTCAACTGAAATTGGCCGACGTATCGCATCCATGCAGGAAGTTCTTTTACATTTTTGATACTTGAAACAATGATGAGCTTTTCTAATTGGATCTGCTTGGCGATCTCGATCCCGATCATTCCGCCAAAAGAAACACCAAGTAATATCGCAGGCTCACTGATCTGCTGCCGCATTCGACTTGCGTATTCTTCAATCGTTTCTTTTTTATTTGGTCTTAACCAGGGAATATGCTTTAGATCATGCCCGTTCAATTCAAGGTTACTAAAAACCTTTTCATCTGCACCTAAACCACTAATGCAATAGATCACTTTACTCATGGAAAAAAATTAATTCACGAATTCGCCGAATCTATCTTTAAAAATAGTCAGATACAGCAAATAATATATCAGCCCGGTCATTAAAAAACTGTCAAAACGATCAAGAAAACCTCCTTGGCCCGGCAACCAGTTACTATAATCTTTTACATTTACTTTTCGCTTATACCATGATGCAAGTATATCGCCTGCAAAAGAGCTAAGCCCCGTTAGAATTCCAGATAAAACTGCAATAGTTAAAGAAATATTTATCCAACCGGAAGCAAGAATCGCGGCGATTAAACAAAATAACCAGCCACCGGCCAGGCCTTCAACAGTTTTTGCAGCGCTGATCTTTGGTGCTAATCGATGCTTTCCAAATATTTGTCCGGTGATCTGGCAAAATCCATCAAACACTAAAACCTGGAAATAAATAAATAATAAAAATGAGGGGTGAAAATTTTTTATAAATAAAATAAACCCGGTTGCTATAATTGCAAATACTAAAATTGAAAGTACACCTTGCAAAAGTAAATTCTTGTTTTGGAAAAAATTTACTTTAAGCAGTTCAACCAAAGAAGCTGCAACGATAAAAATTGCAATTACGAAAATGAAATCATAAAAAATTCCAAGAACAACTGCTCCTGTAATAAAGATATAAGTGAAATACTTAAGCCATCGCTGATTTCTTACTTTCCGATCCGCTTTCTTGTTTGCAATTGACATCCCGATGGCACCAATAGCAAGAAAAATGATGATATAGTAAACGATCGGGTGCAAACTGCTATTTGTTTTTTTGCCTGTTAGTTTCATTTAAAACCCAGTACAAACCTTTAACATTCGTTCTTGGCTTCT
>Ga0070698_100000660_pt1 | contig 36944 bp, 29 predicted proteins | sample KBSK1502metaG_FD_65477 | JGI IMG/M metagenome (GOLD analysis project Ga0070698, IMG submission 65477) | Corn, switchgrass and miscanthus rhizosphere microbial communities from Kellogg Biological Station, Michigan, USA - KBS K1-50-2 metaG | ecosystem: Host-associated > Plants > Roots >... | reverse complement strand
CCACTTCGCCGTATTGAGCAAGCGTTGCATCCCATCCGGCGTCGCTTCTCCCGCCAGCTCGGCTAACTGCCAGCCGTTCTTGCGCTCGGTGATGCTTACTAACCCACGCAGATACGCCATCACCCGCTGGCGTGGCTCGGCACGCTCAAAGTATGGCGCTAAACGGTCTTGCACTTCTTCTAAACGATCTGCCCAACTGCGCAGATCTTCGATTGAGGGAAACACTTCCATCTCTTCCTCCTTGTACTACTTTCCCTCTTATTCTATCACATAAGTGCGGCTGTAGTACTAGGTGAACTTTTAAATTCCTGCCAATTTAAGCCAGTTGTACAGTTGTTTTCACTGATTTCATTGCACTCTCTACTTTTTCTGTTCTGTTATTCTGCATACCCCCTCTTGTAGCTGAACGTTTCGCCTACGTGTTTACACCCCCAACCCAGCCTCATATCTACATTGAGAACACGAGAAGCAAGACTGTTTCATTTCTTGATCCCACAGTGGCCTGACCAGTAGGCTCAAGTCTTTAAAATACGGTAAGAAATTTGAAACCGAAATTTACTCCTTTCCACCGTCAAATGAGTAAGGATACTCATATGCACATGATCTTGTATCTAGTAGATGAGACAGCTCGAGCTAATGGAGGCGCGATATGTCATACATGCTGGCGATGTCGTCGAGGATCTGTTCTCGATGGTCTAATCTACTGCATCAGACGACTACATAGAGACGTTCCATAGCGAGCAATTTGATACGGGAGCGTGCCGATGGCAGAAAAATATAAGAAATCACAGCGAACTCGCTCTGAGCCAATACTTTCGCCTGTCTCACTATCTGCTCCAATCGTTGGAAGACAGCGGGAATTGACACTGTTCATGGGCCACTATGAAGCGGCTAAAGGAGGGCATGCCCATGTGCTGCTTCTGGCAGGAGAGCCAGGCGTTGGGAAGACGCGTCTGTTGGACGAAATCGCTGTGCGTGCCGCTCACGATGGAGCCATTGTGCTGCGAGGTGGGGCATCTGAGGCCGAGGGCATGCCTCCTTATCTGCCTTTTTTGGAGGCGCTTGGCCGCTACATTCAGGAGGCTCCCGTGGACCAACTCCGCACGCAGGTGGCTGCCACCTCCCCACTGCTCGCTAGCATCTTGCCAGAGCTGGTCGTCCGCCTCGGAGAGCTTGCTGTCCCTCACCCATTACCTCCTGAGCAAGCGCGCTTTCGCCTCTATGAAGCGATTGGAACCTTCTTGCAGTCCATTAGCCTCCCCCATGAGCTCATCCTCCTTTTCGATGATCTGCACTTGGTGGATACTGCCAGCCTGGATCTGTTGTGTCACCTGGCACGCCGCCAGTCGCATGCCCATCTGCTCGTCGTGGGCGCTTACCGCGATAGTGAACTGGATCGCAACGCCGCCTTCACCCACACCGTCGCTGAACTCTCCCAGAGACGCATGCTCACGACTGTCGCCATCGAGCCACTCTCCTTCCGGGAGATTGAAGCACTTGCCCTTCACTTGCTCGGTAGTCCTCTCAGTCCACCTGTCAGTTCGCTCCTCTACGCGCAGAGTGAAGGCAACCCTTTCTTTGCCGAGGAACTTCTTCACGGGTGGATCGAAACAGGAGACCTCATCCAGGAACACCAGCAGTGGGTCGCCGTTGCCCCTCTGGAGCGGACGTTCCCTCCCAGTATTGTCGGCGCTCTCCGCCAGCGCTTCGCACGACTCTCGGCAGAGAGTATCGATGACTTGCGAGTGGCCGCGATCATTGGGCGCACCTTTGATCCCTCGCTGCTTGCTGCCATCCAGCAGCAAGAGAGCGAAGCGGTGGAGGAACGTCTCCTTGAGGCGGCACACGCTCATCTTGTGCAAGCCGACCGAGAGGGAGGCTTCACCTTCAGCCATGACAAGATCCGTGAATGCCTGTCTGCCGAAGTCAGTACGTCTCGACGTCGTCGGCTGCATGGACTCATTGGGCACCTCCTTGAGGAGCGCGCTGAACAGGAAGAGACCATGAAGCACATGTACCAGTTCGCTGAGCTCGCCTTTCACTTCGTACAGAGTGATGATCGGGAACGAGGCATCGCTTACTCGCTGCGTGCTGCGACACAAGCTTTGCGGACTTTTGCCGTCGAGGAGGCGCTGTCTCACCATCGCACGGCGCTCGCACTGCTCAGGCTCGATGACAAGCGGCGTGGTGATCTCTTGCTCCATCTCGGTGAAGTGGCACTGATGGCTGGCGAGGATGCAGAAGCAGAGCGTGCGTACGAGGATGCGTACCAATGGTTTGCGCAGAGGGAACACCACGAGACGCTTGCAAGGGCGGCTCATGGGCGAGGACTGGCACTGTGGCGACAGGATAAGCGAGCAGAGGCACGCGCTGCATTCGAGCACGCGTTAGAGATCCTGGGCGAACGTCGCTGCGCGGAGACGGTGAAGGTCCTGGCTGCTCTCTCTGTGTTGCTGACGGTCTATCTGGGAAAGCAAGCAGAAGGGAGCGCCTACTCACAGCAGGCGCTAGCCATCGCGCGCGAACTCGGAGACACAGACCTGGAAGTGCATGCACGTCGCATGGTCGCGAGCAACCTCGCCTCGCTGCACGGGGATGATCTCGGTACTGCTGTGCAGTTCGTCGAGCAGGCGCTCTCGCAGACAGAAGCCAGCGGTGACCTCAACGAGGCAGCTGAGTGTTGTCTCAACCTGGCGGTGGGGTCCTACTGGATGGCCGAGATCAGGCATTCTCACGAAGCGAGTGCTCACCGCATTGCGCTCGTGGAGCGATGCCGACAGCCGCACCATCTGCGCACGGCGTATACCTGGCAGGTGCTGCTCTTCGCCTCACAGGGCTTGTGGACGGACGCCGAGCGGGTGATCGCACTGGCCCATCCTATCGTGGACACTCTCTCCGATCCCGTTCCTGCTGCCTTCCTCCGTCAAATGTGCGGCTTTCTGGCCTATCAGCGGGAAGACTACCTCGTTGCGGAGTGCGAGTTACAGGACGCCCAACTGGACCAGAGCTTGCAGAGTGGGCTGGGCGATCTCATGTTCAATCTGGGGTTGTTGGGTCTGGTGCAAGCGACGATGGGCAAAGAGGAGGAGGCACGTGCGTACCTGGCGCGGGTCGAGGCTCAGCTGGCACTCCTGCCTGCAGGTATCCTTCCGACGGCTCCGCTTTTGACCTACCTCGCGCTCACAGCCATGACGCTTGGTGACCACGAGCAAGCGACGCGGCTCTATCCCGAGTTGCTCACCTTTCGTGGCCACTACTACTGGTTCCTGGTGGATCGCGTGCTGGGCATGCTGGCGCTCCATGATGGGCAGTGGGAAGCGGCAGCAAGGAACCTGGCCGCTGCGGAGGCCACGGCCCAGCGCGAGGGGCTGCGACCTGAACTGGCGCGGACACTCGTTGGACAAGCGGACCTCGAAGTGGCACGAGGGGGTCAGGGAAGTATCACACGCGCCCGGCAACGGCTTCAGCAGGCACTGGCCCTCTTCGAGGAGCTGGGCATGGCCGACTCAACGAGCCGGGTGCGCCGCCGATTGTGTGCGCTGGCCCATCAGGCTCGCGACCCCCTCGCTCCGCCGCTCCCGGCTAACCTGACCCGGCGGGAGGCTGAGGTCCTCAAGCTGGTTGCCCAGGGGAAGAGCAATGGGCAAATCGCCCAGGAATTAGGGCTCAGTGAGAAAACAGTGACGAATCACCTCACCCACATCTTCAACAAAACGGCCTGTGACAACCGGGTTGCGGCCACCACCTTTGCCATCCATCACGGCCTGGCGTGATCCCCTCATCGCTGCACTCGCACTCGCGACACATAGGGCGTTCCTCCCATATCGGGTGGCACCGGATCTCCTCATTGCCGCACCAGCACTCGCAACTCTAGGAGCTTTCTCCCATATCGGGTGCCCTCTTCCACCATTTGACAACGCTTTTCAAAAATGGGAGAGTTCTCCGATGTCAGAGCGGGTGAGAGAGGGTACACTTCTGCTATAAAGGACGGGCGATGTGCGCTCTGGTGTCCTCACACCTGCATTCTAAGGAGCGTAGGTTCTTGGTAGAGCAAAGGAGAGCGGCTATGTTCGTGACCGTGTCCACCTACAAGGCGAAGGCAGGCGAAGAAGACGCGATTATCGCCCTGCACGAGGACTGGCAACGCCATCAGCAACCACATGCCAGGGGCTACCTTTCGGGGGAGCTACTCAGGAACGTCAAGTCCTCCCGCGAGTTCATCGCCATCATGCGGTTCGAGAATCAGGAGGCCGCACAGGCACTTACAAACGACCCGGAGCGGGAGGCCTGGTATCAGCGCGTCGTTAGTCTTACCGAGAACGTACCTACGCTCACTGAGTACACAAGCGAATGGCCCTGATACTGATGCACAGTTCAGCGTCTCTATGTGGCCGGAAAGGAAAAACTTTAGACACACATCGCCAACTTCATTCCCTCTTCGATTCACGTGAAAAGAACGTCACACGGGGATCAAGCCATCAAAGGGAGGCCGCGAGGGAATCAAAGCGACCTTCACGGTCGCTCTCGACTGAGTGTTCTACGGAAAATCTGGTTCTCGCATTGGTAACCAGTCATACTCAGAAACAAAGGAGGAAAACCATGTCTGAGAATCCTAACGAATCTGTTACTGAACTTCAAGACATCCCCGACGAACTGAAAGTACCGGATGGAAATGTTTTGCTCCTGCGAGCATACGGCAAAGGAGTGCAAATTTACGACTGTCCCTTTGTTGAGCCGCCCAAAGCGACGCCGCACGCGATCCTGCTCACGGGCGATAGGGATGAAGGGGACCTGGTAGCTATTCACTTCAAGGGACCCAGCTGGCAAGCCATGGACGGCAGCATAGTCGTGGGTGACGCTGCCAACGCGAAACATGTGGTAGCTCCAGATCCCGATGGCGTTGACTGGCTCTTGCTCCCTGTCAAATCGACCACAGGTAATGGCTTGTTTAGCAAGGTGACCTACATTCAACGACTGTTTACGGATGGTGGGAAAGCGACTTTAGCTGGCTGCCAGCAAGTGCAAGACCAGAGTCAGGAACTGGTGGAGTACAGTGCGCAGTACCTGTTCTACGTCGCTTCAACTGAACCGCAGTAGTACTGCGGTTGCACTGACGAGGGCGTACTGGTTGTCTGGATTGTCGCTATACGCTACATCATAGGCATAGATCTGTAAATTCTACCAATGATCATCTTGACCATCAGTGAGTTCCGCAGTGATCAAGATGATTATTGGTGACCAGTGTACATAACATACCGTTGCTAAAAGATAGAACTACCCTACCATGCCAAGGAGCATGACAAGAGACTGCTATCTTCTTCTGTAGGCCCGTAAGCCTCTTGACGGCAACCGTAGCGCCAGATCTCTGCCCATAGAGGACAGAGGTTTATCACCCAAGAAAACAGGTGATGCATGCGTCCATCGACGCATTGACTAGTACGGATATTCTAACATACTTCTCTCTTGTAGTCAACAGTTAGCAACCCCTTGGATATGATTATCCTGGAGGGATGAATGGATTCATCGCTTTCATCTAATCAAGGGAGTCTCACATCTGCATCCGAAACATCCTCCTCGGCCTTCCTGCTCGAACGTGGAATACGCTACACTCAGCAAGGATGTTATGCTGAAGGAGTAATATACTTCGCACGCGCTCGTGAACGACTTTCTCCCGATCAAATGCATTTTGCTGTTGTGCTTGATGCGTTTATACAAAGCTATGCTCGTTACTTGCAGGCGCAACAAGCACTTCATATGGCGAGCAAGCGATTTGTTGAGGCCGATGCCGAGCAGCAAACACAACTGGTTGCCTTGGAAAAACTACTACCCGCCCTAAAGGAAGATACGGATAGGGTGCCTCAGCCCCATACCATAGCCAAAGCGCCTAAAGTCTCCTGGGGGTATCAGTCGCCTCAGTCACTACAACTGCCATCCACCGATCCCACCATTGAGCAGCCGTCACTGCTACCACACTCACTTCTCAAAGACGGCGATGCCTTACCTGCGCTGTACTTCACCTGCTTCGGACATTTTGAGGTCAAACGGCTTGGTGAGTCGGTTAGTCTTTGCCAGAATCGGAACGGGCAAGTAGTATTGCGCTACCTGGTGACGCAGCCGGGATATCGCGCGACAATGGATATGCTCATGGCTGTGTTGTGGCCTGAAGATGAGCCAGAAGTAGCCCGCCATAAAGTACAGGTTGCCACCAGTGCGCTACGCCGTTCTCTTAATCATGGCTATGCCCCTGATCCAGGCGGCGGCTATATTCTCTGTAAAAATGGCGTCTACGAGCTCAATCCTGCGGTCTCACTTCGGTCTGACGTAGACGAGTTTTTGCTGTTGTATCAAACAGGGCGACAAAGTGGTGGAGATGAAGCGGCCATTCTCTACGAAAGAGCCTGTCAGCTCTACACCGGCCCTTTCTTAGTAGAGGACTTGTATGCTGATTGGTCGTTTCCCCGCCGGGAGCAACTGGGTCAGTACTTTCTGATAATGTGCAGCGCTCTGGCTGAGCACTACCTGGGGATTGGACGCTACGAAGACACCGCGAAATGGGCCAGCGCAATCCTCAAGGAGAATCGCTGTGACGAGGAAGCGCATCGACAGCTCATGCGGGCATACACTGCCCGGGGCCGCCGTAGTGAAGCGTTGCGTCAGTACCAGCGCTGTGAACAGGCGCTGCTCCATGAATTGGGTGTGGCACCAATGCCCGAAACAGTGAGTTTGTTCGAAACTATCCTGGTTTGCAAACAAAATCCACATTTAGAAAAAGAAAACTCCTCATTCGCAAAACGAAAATAGAGCGAAAATAGAGCGAAAATAGAACTCCTCATGCTAAGCTAGGTAAGCAGTGGTGGTATCAAAAGCACAGGAAGGTAGGAACATGCTCCATTTTCTCATCTTATCTGGGTGCGGCATCGCCCTGCGCTGGCAGCGACACAATGAGCGGTGAGACCTTCTCCCTCATAGTGCGGTGCTGGTATGACCCACAGACTGATACTACTCAGGTACGGGTGGTACGCATCGATACTGCCGAGGAAGTGCATCTCAACGATGGTAGCTTTCTGCTGCGCATCTCATCGGATGAAACTGCATCAGTCGAGCGCTGCTTTATTCGTCACATCGCCAGTGGCCGCGAGGCCTATGTGCAAGGTGGTTCAAACCTGCGTGCTTTTGTCAAAGCCTGTTTAGTAAACAGTGGTGAATCCTGAGAACGGAGGATATCTCATGCCCGTCCAACCTACCTACCCAGGCGTCTACATCGAGGAAATTCCTAGCGGTGTACGAACGATTACGGGGGTTGCAACCTCGATTACCGCCTTTCTTGGACCGACTTTACGTGGCCCGGTCAATCAAGCGGTCCGCATTTTTAGTCTTAGAGATTACGAACGCTACTTTGGCGGCCTATCTGCGGATTCGCCGTTGAGCTATGCCGTCAGCCAGTTCTTCCTCAACGGTGGCAGTGATGCATATGTGGTGCGGCTTGCCAAGAATCCCAAACCCGCCTCTCTGATCTTAAAGGATGATGCCGGGAACCCGGTGCTTGCCGTCCAGGCGGTAGACGAAGGCACATCGGGCAATGATATCCAGGTGCTAGTTGATTACAACACTATTGGCCAGGGTACTTTTAACATCACTTTCGCCTACGTCTCTCAAGACAACCCGGCGGATATCAGAGTAGAGACATTTAAGAACGTATCGTTGGATCCACAAAGTCCGCGCTACATAGACGACGCTGTTAACAACGTTTCGCAGCTAGTGACCGTCACAGAAAACCCGAGTGTATTAAATCCACCAGCGTCAAGCTCAAGCGGGTCAGGAGCCGGAGGATCGGGCGGAGGTGCAAGTGGGTCAGGAACAAAAGGGTCAGGTGCAAGTGGGTCAGGCTCAAGTTCAGGAGGCTCAGGCAGCACAGCACTGGCGACGACAGGCCCAAAACTGCCTGCCCTTCTGGGACCTGCTGGTGGAAGTCTCACCAGCGCTACATTTGGAGCAAATGACCTCAAAACACTTCCAAGTTCTTCGAGCAACAGTTTCATGATCAGCCTTGACGGGGAAACCACCCCTTCCCTAGTGACAATTGACAGCAGTAAAACCGCTGCTGGCAGCGATTTGAGTACACAGCTTCCCGATGTTGCCGCGCGCATCCAGCAGGCTGTGCGATCGCTCAAACCCGCCCTGCCTGCCTATAGAGGCTTCACCTGTACTGCTGACGTAACAAATAAACAGCTTGTACTTGCTTCAGGTACTACTGACGCCAATTCATCTGTTGCAGTGACGGCGGCGACATCGAACGACATCGCCCAGGCGCTACATCTTCTCAACGGGACGACCAAGGCAGGAGGTACCCCAGCGCTGCAAGGTGGAACGGGGGCCCCGTTCACACAAGATGATCCTGATGCTTACAGCATTTTCAGCGGAGATCCTATAAAACGTGAGGGGATTTACGCTTTTGAGTCGGTTGATTTGTTCAACTTGCTCTGTCTGCCGGGCATAACGAATAGCGGTATATTGACAGCGGCGCTCCAATACTGCCAGCAACGCCGTGCCTTCCTGATCATTGATGCCCCGCTCGATGCAGCTAGTGCTACACCGAAAAGCAAGGCACCTGCTGATATGGTTAAATTTATCAATGATCCGAATCTCCCCAAGGCTGATCTTGGAACCTATGCTGCACTCTACTACCCCTGGGTCCAATTACCCGATCCGTTGAAAGGCGGCAAATTGGAATTGTTCCCGCCGTGTGGGATCATTGCAGGATTGTATGCGCGCACCGACACCACGCGCGGCGTCTGGAAAGCACCTGCCGGGACAGATGCCAACCTGGTTGGCGTACAAGGGATCGATTACCTGCTGACAGACGCTGAGAATGGCGAGCTCAATCCGCACGGCGTCAACTGTCTGCGTGTCTTCTCTGTGTATGGCGCAGTATGCTGGGGCGCTCGTACAGTGAGCGGCGATGATCAGATCGCTTCTGACTACAAATACGTGCCTATCCGTCGCCTGGCCCTCTATATTGAAGAGAGCCTCTATCGTGGTACCAAGTGGGTGGTGTTCGAACCGAACGATGAACCGCTCTGGGCACAGATTCGCCTCAACATTGGGGCTTTCATGCATAACCTGTTCCGCCAGGGCGCATTCCAGGGTCAGACGCCCAAAGATGCCTACTTTGTCAAATGCGATAAGGAGACCACAACCCAGAATGACATCGACCTGGGTATCGTCAATATCGTCGTCGGCTTCGCTCCGCTCAAACCTGCGGAATTTGTAATCATCCAACTCCAGCAGATAGCTGGTCAGCTTCAGGTATAGAGGGGGATCTCATGGCACAGTTCACCGTCAATGCACAACGGTTCGATCCGTACAAGAATTTCAAGTTCCGCATCAAGTGGGATGGTCGCTATGTTGCTGGTATCAGCAAGGTTGGCGCTTTGAAGCGCACGACCGAGGTGGTCAAGCACCGCGAGGGGGGCGATCCGAGCAGCAGCCGCAAATCGCCCGGGCGTACCGAGTACGACGCCATTACGCTGGAGCGCGGCGTGACGCACGATACCGAGTTCGAGAAGTGGGCGAACAAGGTCTGGCACCAGGGCGCGGGCCTGGGCCAAGAAGTCTCGCTCAAGGATTTTCGCAAGGACATCATCATCGAAATGTACAACGAGGCAGGGCAGCTGGCAATCGCCTACAAGGTCTATCGTTGCTGGGTCTCTGAGTACCAGGGTATCCCGGACCTCGATGCCAATGCAAATGCTGTCGCTATCCAGCATATCAAGCTGGAAAACGAGGGTTGGGAAAAGGACGAGGATGTGTCTGAGCCGTCGGAGCCAAGTTTCACTGCGCCGTCGTCGTAGTCGTAGCTCTCTCCCTGACACATTGGTATGTATATTATGCATGCTCTGTCTGGACAAGAGATACTGCGCATCTGGGAGGTTGGCCTGGGACAGCATCCGCTTGACCGCGCTTTGACGATGTTGGAGATGGCCTTCCCAGAATACTCGCAGGATGAGTTAACTGAATTCAGCATTGGCCAGCGTGATGCGCACTTATTGGCTATACGCGAACGAACCTTTGGGTCGCGACTGGTGAGCATGGCTGAATGTCCAGCTTGCCGGGAGCGTTTAGAGTTCGTTCTCAATGCGAATGAGCTGTACGTTGGGCCTGGCACAGGCATTGAAGACGTTGAGCAGAAGGTGCACGTGATGACGATCGATGACTACGAATTGCATTTCCGGCTGCCCAACAGTTTAGATCTGGCAGCAATTGCTGGTTGTCGCGATGTCGCCGCTGCTCGTAGTCTACTCGTGCGATGCTGTGTCTTACAGGCGCTGCAAGACGGTGCGGAAGTGGCAGTGGAGAGCTTGCCAGAGATAGTTACCGGGGCATTAGCCGCGCGGATGGCCGAGTATGATCCTCAGGCCGAAATGGGTCTAGAACTTACATGCCTCGCCTGCGATTATAGCTGGCGAGCGATCCTGGATATTGTGGTCTTTTTATGGGCTGAGATCTGTGCGCAGGCGAAACGCTTGCTAGGCGAGGTTCATACGCTGGCCCGGGCCTATGGTTGGCGTGAAGCAGACATTTTATCGATGACTGCCGCCCGGCGGCAGTTCTACCTGGAGATGGTGTCCTGATGGCCGATTTTCTCACCGTGCTAGCTGAGCGAACCCTTAGTGTAGCACCTACGGTACAACCAATTATTGCCCCCATGTTTGCGCCACCATCTGCTGTGACCGAGGATTGGGCTGCGGTTGATTCGACGTTGGAGGCTGAGTCACCTGGCAGTGAGGGGAGGGTACATCCTGCTCATGCAAATGCGGAGGCTGGGGAAAGGTTGAACTTTCTCGCTGACACTCTTCAATCCAGAAGGGCGACCTCAAGGGCCGCGCGTCCGGGGGACGATGAAGCGCCCTCCCTGCCCGCCCCCGCCCCTATTATAATGGATGATGGGGAAGATGAGGATGGTGTGGACGTGAGGAGGGGTAGAGCAGCTATGAATGATGCAGATAATGTATCCTCATTGATGCCTTTTGTCCAGAGGCAGGAAGGGTATCCTCAGCAGGGGATGATGCCATCGCCTCTGGATAGGGCGACCCAAGGGCCGCGTGTCCGGGGGACGATGAAGCGCCCTCCTTATACAGGTAAGTTCTTTGAAGGAGCCGCTTCAGAAGCCAACATACCCCGTAGGGGCGATGATGGAGAGGAGTGGCTGGGAGGGCCTTTATGGTCGCCCGCTGTGGGGCCGGTGAACAGCGAGCAAGCACAAGACCCTTCCCCCCTAGCCGCTCCGCCCCTTGCCCCTACGGAACTCCGGAACCAGGTTACACCGGAAATAGAGGGGGCGCAGGTCCCGACTGCCAGCAGAGAACAAACGAGTCTGGTACCACCAGGGGAACGAAGGGCGACCCAAGAGCCGCGCGTCCGGGGGACGATGAAGCGCCCTCTCCACTCGACTCCACGCGCGCCGCTACAGGAAGCTCATCATGTTGCGGTGGTATCCACCCAGGTGGCTGCACCGACGCCGCAGTCACCCGCAGCAGCGCCCACGATTAAGGTAACTATTGGTCGCATCGAGGTGCGGGCTGTTCCAGCCGCTTCAACTGCTCTACCTCCCGCACCGCCAGCACAACCTAAGTCTGCCCGGCCCGGCCCGAAACTGTCTCTGGATGACTACTTGAAGCAGTACAATGGGAGGCAGCGATGAGCAATTTTCTGGCAATAGCCACGGTTACCGCAACGCTGCGCCAGACCTTACAGAACATCCTGGATAGCGAGATGCCTGCCCCCGTACCCGGCGCACGGGTCATCACGGCCCGGCCCGAGGACTTAGCGGGCACTACAACAGACCCACGGATCAACATCTACCTCTACCAGGTCACTCCTAACGCCGCCTGGCGCAATGCCGATTTGCCCACGCGCCGCTCCGATGGGGCGGTGGTACAGCGTCCACAGGTGGCTCTGGACCTACACTACCTGTTGAGCTGCTACGGCGACGAGACGCGGCTGGAACCACAGCGACTGCTGGGCATCATTACGCGGACCATGCATGCACAACCCGTGCTCACACGACAGGCGATCAGCAATGCCATAGACGCCTTAATCCGTACCGACCGGGGAACGTTTGATTTCCTCAGCGAATCGAACCTGGCCGATGCGGTCGAACTGGTCAAGTTCTCGCCCCTGCACCTGTCGCTTGAGGAGTTATCCAAAATCTGGTCGGTGTTCTACCAGGTGCAGTATGCCCTGTCGGTCGCCTACCAGGGCACCGTCGTGCTGATCGAGAGCGATGACGTGCCACAGAAGGCCCTGCCGGTACGGGATCGCACCATCTCGGTCGTGCCGTTCCACCCGCCGGTAATCGAACAAGTTATTTCCCAAACGGAGGCCAATCAGCCAAAGACGGGCGGGCCGCAGCCGATCTTTGCCATTAGTACTCTGGTCATTGTTGGACAACGCTTGCGAGGCGATCCCACGCCGGTTCAGGTCGGCGGCACAAGCGTGCCGCGCGAGATTACGCTGCTACGCATTGGCGGGAGCGATGTGCCACCACTCCCACAGAATGTCAGTGATAAACAGATCAGCCTGGACCTCTCGACCGTTCCCAATCTACAAGCCGGGGTGCAGGGGGTGCAGGTGATCCACCAGATGCTGCTGGGGATACCACCAGTGCGCCATCCCGTTGGAGCCGAATCGAACCTGGCGGCTTTCGTCTTGCATCCAATTATCCAGCAGCAAAGCGATGGTACGTATGAGATTACTGTCGCAAACGTGCAGGGCGGCGGGAATAATCCCCGCTCGGCGGACGTGACCGTGAAAGTCAATCCTCCTGTGGGCAAAACGCAGCGGGTGATACTGCTGCTCAACGAGTTCAATCCTAACCTGGATCCGAAGCAGCCGTTCGACCCCTCTGCGCCCCCAGCGCGGGCTTATAGCTTCAATGCTCCCTCGAGGAATCAAAGCGGGGCGCCGGATACCACCGATACGATCACGATTCTCATCACCGGGGTCATGGCAGGACCTTACCTGGTACGCGTGCAGGTAGATGGTGCGGAGAGTCCGCTCAGCGCTGATGCCAATGGACAGTACAATGCGCCGCCGGTGGTGATCCCATGAGTACGACTGCAACCAACACCACCAACACCTGGCAAGAGGTCAACCAGCGCTACTTAGCAGCGGCGTTAGCTGTTGTACGCGATAGGTTAGAGGAGTATGTTAAGAATGTGGAGAAAGGTTCTGTAGGGGCACAATTCATTGCGCCCACCTCTCGGGGCGTGATAAATCGCGCCCCTACGGGGGGGGATTTCAACGTATCGCCCGAAAATGTGCCTGATATCATGCCTGCGTCTGAACCAAAACCAGAATCAGAACCGGCCATACCTGATATGGATACGACGCTATCCATGCCTCCTGCATTGGAGATGCTCTGTGTGGCGTTCGGCCTCTCGCCGTTTGAGCGTGATATGTTGCTCATGTGTGCCGGTATGGAACTCAATTCTAGCTTTGCTTCGCTCTGTGCAGCCGCGCAGGGGAATTCCATGCAGACGTACCCAACCTTCAGCCTGGCGCTGGCTGCTCTGGCCGAGCCGCATTGGGGCGCACTCGCTCCGAACGCACCTTTGCGTCGCTGGCGACTGATCGAGGTGGGGTTGGGCAGCGTGCTCACCCGCAGTCCATTGCATATCGATGAGCGCGTATTGCACTATCTTCTTGGCGTACAGCACCTGGATGAGCGGCTGGCAGGCATCGTCGAACCTTTGCGGTCAGCAGGTGACCTGGTGCCATCACACAAGGCATTGGCTGAGCGACTGGCGGCAATATGGTCCCAGACGGCTGGTACATCGGCCCTGCCTGTTGTGCAATTGTGCGGGAATGAGCTTGCCAGCAAACGCGCCATTGCAGTAGCAGCCTGCGATATGCTGGGACTGAACCTGAGTATGATCTCAGCGCATGTGACGCCACTTGCCCCAAGCGAACTCGATGCTTTGATCCACCTGTGGGAGCGTGAAGCGGCCTTGAGTACGAGCGCTCTTTTGTTGGACTGCGACGAAATGGACCCGGCAGATGCAGCACGAGTCAACGCTATCACGAGCCTGATCGAGCGCACGCGCGGGGGCATCATCGTGACTCATCGCGAACGGCGATTGGCGCTGCAACGTCCGATGCTCACCTTTGATGTGCGCAGGCCGACTGCAAGCGAGCAGCATAGCACCTGGCAAAGCGCGTTGGGAACTGCCGCACACACATTGAATGGGAAGGTGGAGACGTTGGTATCGCAGTTCAGCATGAGCGCTTCAACCATCCAATCTGTCGGCAATGAGGTGCTTGGCAACCTGGTATCGATTGACGCTCAACAGCCACCAACCGAAGATGAGCTGTACGGGATGTTGTGGGATACCTGTCGCGTGCAGGCACGCCCGCACCTGGATAACCTTGCTCAGCGCATCGAGCCTGCTGCCTCCTGGGATGACCTTGTCCTGCCGGATCTGCAACGGCAGACGCTGCACGATATCGCGGTGCATGTCCGGCAGCGTGCCAAAGTATACGGGACCTGGGGTTTTGCGGCCAGGAGCACGCGTGGCATGGGTATCAGCGTGCTATTCGCGGGCGCCAGTGGTACAGGCAAAACGATGGCGGCGGAGGTGCTTGCCAACGACCTGCGCCTTGACCTGTACCATATTGATCTGAGCCAGATAGTAAGCAAGTACATCGGCGAGACGGAGAAGAACTTGCGGCGTGTGTTTGATGCGGCGGAGGAGAGCGGGGCAGTGCTGCTGTTTGACGAGGCTGATGCGCTCTTTGGCAAACGCAGCGAGGTCAGGGACAGCCATGATCGCTACGCCAATATCGAGGTGAGCTACCTGTTGCAACGGATGGAGAGCTACCGGGGACTGGCGATCCTGACCACTAACATGAAAAATGCGCTGGACACAGCTTTCTTGCGCCGCATCCGTTTCATCGTGCATTTCCCATTTCCCGATGCTGTGCAGCGTGCCGAAATCTGGCGGCGCATCTTCCCAGCGAGTACACCGACCGCGGGGTTAGACGTGAATAGGTTGGCCAGGCTGAACGTAGCGGGCGGGAACATCCGCAACATCGCGCTGAACGCGGCCTTCCTGGCAGCAGATGCTGGAGAGCCGGTAGGCATGAGTCACCTGTTGCATGCCGCCCGCAGCGAATATGCCAAGATGGAGAAGGCGTTGACGGAGGCAGAAATAGGAGGCTGGGTATGAGACCAGGGAATATAGAACTGCACATCGAGGAACTGGTGCTACACGGTTTCGCACCTAAAGATCGCTACCAGATAGGTGAGGCGGTACAGTGTGAATTGGTACGGCTCTTGAGCGAGCGGGGGGTGCTGCCATCAGTGGTACGAGGTGGCGAGATGGGACGCCTGGATGGTGGATCATTTAAGGTGAGAATGGGGGCTAAGGCAGAGGTGATTGGTGTTCAGGTGGCGCGAGCGGTGTATGGAGGGATGAAGCGATGAGTAAGGAATGGGAGAAAAGAGAGAAGAGTACGTCGGTACCGAAACCGTCCTTCAAGCCTGCGCCGGGCAAGCTTTTGCAGCGCAAGTGCGCCTGCGGTGGTTCTGCTGGTATGGATGGGGAGTGTGCTGAGTGCCGCGAGAAACGGTTGAGCATGCAGCGTATGGCGGAGAATCAGACTGCATCTAGGGCGGTACCACCTATTGTGCATGATGTATTGACTTCACCGGGGCAGCCGCTCGATGCTGAAACTCAAGAATTCATGGGGTCGCGCTTTGGGCATGATTTTAGTGAGGTGAGGGTGCATAGGAATGGGAAAGCGGAGGAGTCGGCACGGGAGGTCAATGCAGTTGCTTATACCATAGGGCAAGATGTGGTATTTGGGGCGGGACAATATGCACCGGAGACGAGTGAGGGAAGGAGATTGATGGCACATGAGTTAGCGCATGTGGTGCAGCAGGGAGTGGGGACTTCGGCACCTTCTCCTTTGCCCGGCTCGGCACTCGAACAGGGAGCTGAGCAAGCTGCATCTGCCTTGATGCAGGGCAATGGCCCTGTACAAGTTGTCGGAACCAGTGGCTCTGGGCTGGCTCGAGAGGTCAATCCACGTTCTCTCAGTCAAAGTCTGAACCCGGGTGCGTTATCGGATGTAGAACTTGAGCGAGAGATCGACTTAATCCAGCGATGGTTACTCAACAATCCCAGTGGCAGTCCAGAGCGTGGTCAACTTCTAGGAGCACTGACAGTTTTAGAAAAGAACGCGATGCAACGCCCGAAAGCAAAATCGGCTAAAAAGCCCAGGAGACGACAGAAAACAAAATCGGATCAGACGCCATTTAAGCCAGATTTAGAGCGCGGCCCGTGCTCGCGTATCCATGTGTTTAACTTAAAACTGAGGCGACCTTTCGTGGATTTGACGCCGAAGACTCCCCCGAAGACTCCTCCCAGTGGTGGGCCTCCCCCATCCCCACCTCTAATCATCCCCTTGCCGCCAACAGAAAAACCAAAGGCCCCACTAACAACGGACGTTGAAGGACAGGCTGGTTTTGGTGTACAGGGGAGTGCTACCAGTAAACAACATGAGTTTGGCTATGTCGAGATCACGGGGGAGTGGACCAACCCGCACCCGTTCACCATTCAGGATCTTAAATTGCTGAGTGTTTACGACTTTACGTTGCAGTTCCATCTCTTCGGAGACGATCCAAAGGCCGTTGATGCACAGGTAATGGTGAGTCTGCTACAGGAGTCCTTCAAAGTCGCCAAACGTGAACTGGAGCTTAGCTTACAGGCAGGTGCAAGTGAGAGCGATATTGGCAAGGGTATGGATCCAAGAAAATTATCACCCCAGGTCGCAGGTGAGGCTGAGTATAAGCTGTTTAAACGAGGTCCATTTAGCATCTCAGCAGTCATTAACGCTACTGTTGTGTGGCAACGAAAGCCGGGTCAGCCAACACAAGCAGATGCCCAGCTTACGGGAGAACTAAAGGTGTCTATTGGCAGTATACCAAGTACTATCTCCCCACTGGAGCCTTAATGGTAGTGACTTTAGAAGGAGAATCGACTTCGTGATGCAGAGAGGTACGGCAGAATGAGCGAACGAACCTTCACACAACCGAAAAAAACAGTAGCGCAGAGCTTCACGCCTGTACAGCACGGTCGTCTGTTGCAGCGCAAATGCGCCTGTGGTAGCTCGCCCGGCATAGATGGAGAATGCGCTGATTGCCGTAGCAAGCGACTAAATTTGCAGCATCATTCAATGAATCAGACGGAACTTCCCACTCTATCAAATAGAGTACATGATTTCAGCCAGGTACAGGTGCATGTCAATGAGCAAGCCGCAGAGCCGCTTCTATCAGTGAATACATTGGTCTCGGGTATTGGGCGGGGTCACAGACAGCACACTTGGTTTGACCCGCGAATTGACTGGCGCCTGCCTGATTATACGCCGGCATGGACAGAGAACGGAGAAATCCACCTAAGTGTTCCGAGCCTCTTTATTTCACCTTTTGAAAGACAAAAGATCTTGCAACACGAAGCTATCCACAGCCTACACCAACACCTTGCACCTCAAAGCGAGACAACAGCCGCCCATATGCATGCGGAACAACTGGCAGCTCAGGGCGAGAACAATATAGGTAAACTTCACGCTACCGACTTTCTTCACCCCGTTCCAGCTTTACTTGCGTACCCACCCCAAAAGTATAGTCCGTGGACTCAGGTTTGGATTGGAAACGGGGGGCTGGTTGGCGAAGTCGAGGAAGCAGGTGTCAAAGTACGCATCTTCAAGCCCTTTGCGGATATAAATCAAACTGGCCCTCAAAGCTATGTATGTGGTAAACATGACAGACCCCCCATACCGGATTTAACAAATAAAATGCGAAATACAGCAAGAAAAACAGCAGCGCTGAATGCAAACATTCCTGAAACTGCTATACGACAACGTGTTGCTCTGGTAGTAATTCTAGCCAATATTCCTAGTAAGTATGCTGAAGCCAATAACCAAGGATTGATTATGCTCAAAGAAGAGGATTTCGAGAGGGGTCTAGATACAGTTGCGCATGAAGGTGCACATGCTGTCTTCGAGTACCATCTAAGAGGTTCAGACAAGCAGAAACCCGATACATTTGCTTTACGCATAGCTGATCTGTTCAAAAGGCTTAGCCAGACGAAATTTGTTCCGATACCAACAAGGAAGTTTGATCCAAAACACCCTCCAGAGAAGGCACCAGGGCAGGTACCCTCAGGGTTGGTCATGGTACAAGACGTTTTATGGAGCGGAGTTAAAGGTAGCGGGCACTCATCGGAAGATGCAGATGAGTTCTTTGCAAGTGCCTATGCTGGTTTTCTACAACAGCCACAACTGTTACGCCAGAGTATCAATTTCTATCAGTCAATCGATCCAACTATTAAGCCTCTGACAGAGGAATTGTTTAGCCTTCTGGCGTTGGTTGCTAATACAAAGGACCAGGAAAAATTAGCAGTCCCTGCGAAACCGGAGATAGCACAAGAAGAGCTTAAAAGAGTTAAACCACCAACGCAGGAAACTGCTGATTTTAGTAGACTTGGCTTCCTAATTGAGCCAGGTAGTATGCCAACGCCAGACTCTGTCCTTTGTACAAAGCCAACACTACCTTCGAAGAAGTCAAGCAAAGATCCGTTCGAAGATATTCCCTAAAAGAAAGATGGCGCAATTTATGAATAGAGAGATAGAGTTTTGATATATGAGTAAGCAACAACAGACCAAGATACAAGCCACAACAGCACCAAATATCACTCCAAAGTGTACTAGGCTTCTGCAGCGTAAGTGTGCCTGCGGTGGATCGCCCGGCGTCGATGGAGAATGTGCCGAGTGCCGCAACAAGCGACTTGCCTCATCACGGAGTTTGATTGACATACCAAACATTCAGACCAAATTAACGGTAAATCAACCAGGAGACCGCTACGAGCAGGAAGCCGACCAGATGGCTGAGCAGGTAATGCGGATGCCCGAACTAACATTCTCTCGATCTGAAGAGTTACAAGGACAATCACTGAAAGTTGAGGAAAAAGATAAAGAGACCACACAGATAAAGAAACTCCATAGGAAGCCAATAGAGCATGATGAGGAAGAGGAAGAAATTCTTCAGGCCAAGGAAGCTCCGGGCCACGCTCCTAATGTCACCCCGAAATTGCAGAGTCGTATCAACTCCATCAGAGGAGGTGGTCAACTTCTTCCTGAACCGACTCGCACTTTCTTTGAGAAGCGCCTTGGACACGATTTCAGCCAAGTGCGTATCCATACTGATAGCTATGCAGGAGAAACAGCGCGAGCGGTAAACGCTCAAGCATTTACTCTAGGTCATGACATTGTATTTGGAGCCGGGCGATACGCCCCAGAAACTACAGCGGGAAAATCGCTACTTGCGCATGAGTTGACGCACGTAGTACAGCAACAACGAGCATCTTCCCTGATCCAGAGGAAGGATAACGATCAAGAGAAAAGCAGCGTTGCATCAAGTTGGACAGCTATTGTGCATAACACCAAAGCTGCTCTCGCACACCATGACATGAAAACTGCCGAAAAACTATATCGTGATGCAATCGTTACTGCCGCAGCGAATGCAATCTTTCCGGCCGGTATAACTAAGCTCGAACCTAAACCTGAAGATATTCGCCTGGATTTCAATCTGTCCGCAGGTATCCGTTCGCGGTCCGAACTGTCGGCTTTCGCCGAAACCAGACCTGACGAGATTCCGAAAAACGAAACCAACTACTGGCACTGGATTTACTTTGGTCCTGAAACCCTGATGGAGAGCCAGGCTCATACTGAAAGCGTGATTAGCCATGAGCTGATCCATGTCCGGCAATATCAGAAATTATGGAATGACTACAAGGCGAATAAGTCTCCAGACAAGGGAACCTGGAAAGATTTTCGAAAGCCTTTCGACTTGTCAGCTCGCGCGGAAGGACCGGATGAACTTGAAGCTGAGATCACCAGCCTGGCTTTCTTAGGAAGACTCAACCCCAAGGAGCAGGAATTGGCGTTGCGAGGACTACTCGTCGCCTATATCAATACATCCGTTTACATCCCTCCTAAAGGCGAAATTCCAGCTATAACTACAATAGTAGCTCTACCTCAGATCTTAGACGCTTTCAAGCGTGCTGATCCGAGCTTACAAGGGCGTATGGGTGAGGCTGTCTGGTGGGCATTGATGAAAGTCAACCCATCTAAGGACAGGTGGCAGAGTGTTCTGCGCGAACTGAAACCTTTAGCAATTAAGGGCTATAGTGACCCAACATTTAAGCAGATTTACGATCGATTCCTTGGACTTACGGGACTGACATTTCGCGAAATTGTCGGCGGTCCTTAGCCGCATAAAGATGAGATTTAAGGAGTAAACTATGACCACATTTCCAGGTTCCCCTCGCCTCCTAAAAGGCGCAATCATCGGGATTGACCCATTCAATCCGCTGGCGAGCGTCATCCTGTTTCAATACAACCCGGACACACTTACGCGTAGGCTTACTGCCCAGGTGGCAGGCTCCGGTGGCTATGGCGGCTATATCGATAGAGGTGAAGCACTGCGCTTCAAGGGGCCGCCCGATGAGTCGTTCTCGCTCGAGGTGGAGATTGATGCTACCGACCAGTTGGAGCAGGGCGATGCCAAAGCCACCAGTATGGGCATCCATCCTGTACTCGCGTCGTTGGAGATGCTGCTGTACCCAAAGTCGGCGGTGATGATCGCTAACGATGTGCTGGCCGCTATTGGGGTGATCGAGGTGATTCAGCCGGAGGCCCCGCTGACGCTCTTCGTATGGGGGCAGAAACGGGTCTTGCCTGTGCGCCTGACCAGTTTCAGCATCACCGAGGAGGCGTTTGATCCCCATCTGAACCCTATTCGCGCCAAGGTCAGCCTGGAATTGCAGGTGCTGAACTACCAGGACCTCGGATTGGCGAGCGTTGGCGGCGCCCTGTTCATGGTGCACCAGGTTGCCAAGGAAGCCATGGCGACGGCCAGTGGCGTCAACAACCTGTCGCCATCGTCTGTATTCTCTTTTGTATCCAATCTCAGCCTTGGAGGGTAGCACTATGTTTGACTCGACCAGCCGCTACTACACTATCACCGTCGCGACCCTGGACGTGACGGATAGTGATGGCCTGCCGCGCCAGATTAACTACGTCCAGCGCCGTATTATCCCGTCCATGGATGACATGACCACGGTCATCCAACATACCGTGATCCAGGCGGACCGACTTGATAATCTCACTGCTCGCTATATTGGTGATCCTACCCAGTTCTGGCGGGTGTGCGATGCCAACAATGTCCTGGCTCCGCATGAACTCACGGACACTATTGGGCGAGTAATTAAGATTTCGTTGCCGAATCTGTAATATCCATAGGCATTCAGGCGGGCGCGATAATGGCCGATAAATCGGCGGTGGGCGCGATCAATCGGCCCCTACACTCATCTGAATGCTGGGAAATATAAGAGGAAGATATGTTAACGAATTTGCTTGGCATTCGTCTCATGCTGCTGATGGGCAAAACTGTGCCGACACCTGCTTCTTATGATGTGAGTACAGCGCTCACCACCGTCGAGGTGACCAATAGCACGGAGCAAGGTGATGGCTTCCAGTTGACCTTCACACTGGGCAAGGATAAGGCGAAGGAGTATGGTCTGCTGCAAGGGGGCACGTTCGACCCCTCCACGCGGGTAGTGATTGGCGTGCTCCTGGGTGCTACGCCGGAGGTGCTAATCGATGGCATCATCATGCATCACGAACTCACGCCAAGCTATGAGCCAGGCATGACCACGCTCACCGTTAAGGGCAAGGATGTCAGTGTGATGCTTGACCTGGAAGAGAAGAACGATAAATATGAAAACCAGCTGGATTCGGTGATTGTTACGCGGCTGATTGCTAATTATGCAAAATACGGCCTAGTCCCACAGGTGACGGCAACGACCGACGTGCCAATTGTGACGCAGCGCATCCCACGCCAGCATGAGACCGACCTGAAGTTTATTCAACGCCTGGCGAAGCGCAACGGCTTTGTGTTCTACATCGAGCCACTTTCATTTGGCACGAGCACGGCGTATTGGGGGCAGGAGAATCGCCTGGGCGTCCCGCAGCCTGCTTTGACGATGAATATGGGGCCATGGACCAACGCGACCCTGAACAACTTCTCGCAGGACGCGCTTGCGCCGGTCGAGGCCAAAGGGGTCTTTGTCGAGCCTATCACCAAAATTAGCATCCCTATTCCATCGCTGCCGTCATTGCGCATACCACCCTTCGCATCGTCCGCAACACCGCCGCTGCGCACGGTGCTCCTGCGCGAGAGCGCGAATCAGAACGTGGCGCAAGCGGGGCTCGCGGGGCTGGAAGCTTCGATGAGTGCGCCTGATGCGGTGACCAGTGGCGGCGAGGTCGATACGGTGCGCTACGGCCATGTGCTGCGCGCGCGCAAGCTGGTCGGCGTGCGCGGCGTTGGGGCTTCCTACAATGGCAACTATTATGTGAAGAGCGTGACACATAACTTTGATCGTGGCAAATATACGCAGAAATTTGAACTGAGCAGAGAGGGCACCGGCTCGTTGATACCGGTGGTACTAGCATGAACGATGACAATGCTTTTTACGGCAAATATCGCGGCACCGTTACCGATATCGAGGATCCGCTGATGATGGGGCGCATAAGGGCCAGGGTACCGGACGTGATGGGCGATCAGGAGAGCGGCTGGTCGATGCCCTGCGTGCCTTTCGGTGGTAATGGTATGGGGTTCTTAGGACTGCCGACCGTCGGTGCAGGGGTATGGGTTGAATTTGAGCATGGCGATCCAGACTACCCAATCTGGACTGGCAGCTGGTGGGGATCGTCATCGGAGCTGCCATCCGAGCTGCTTGACCCACCTTATAAAAAAGTGCAGATCAAGACCGATGGTGGTCATACCATCATACTCGACGACACACCTGGCATCGGCGGGATCACGCTCCAGACAGCCGATGGTATGAAAATCGTGATGAACACTACGGGAATTGAGATTAACAATGGGCAAGGCGGCACGATCAAGCTTACCGGCCCGCAGGTTTCCATCAATGATGGTGCATTGGAGGTGATTTAATGGGCCGTCAGGGCACCCGCAAGGGATGCCCCTACATCTATTCGCTATCGTTTATGGCACTTTGGAGGTGATTCTATGCCGGGTTACTTATTGCATATGGGGGCGACGGTGCTGTGTGCGCATGCAGGGCAGGCGATACCGGTTGTTCCCAGTACGCGCGTCACGGTGGGAGGTCAGCCGATTGTGACGATGGAGTGCCCATATACTATTGCGGGCTGTGCATTTCCTCCGCCGCCCGTGGCGAATGGGCCATGCGTCACTGCCCAGTGGGTTATGGGGGCGACGCGGGTGCAGGCTGATGGAGTGCCGGTGTTGCTGCAAGATAGCCAGGCGATCTGCGCTCCGACCGGCACGCCATTAAATATCGTTATGACGCAAATGCGTGTGAAAGGGACGTGAGGTATGCTACAAATCGACTATCCATTGCACTTTGATGGGCGTGGACATACTGCTATTACCACTACCGAAGACCACATCCGCGATATGATCGAGCAGGTGCTGTTCACCTCGCCGGGCGAGCGCGTTAATCGCCCGACGTTTGGCTGTGGTTTGCTGCAACTGATCTTCGCGCCGAATAGTGATGCGCTGGCGGCGGCCACACAATTCACAGTGCAGGGCGCGTTACAACAGTGGCTGGGCGAACTGATCCTGGTTGAAGGGGTGGATGTAGAGAACGAAGATTCGACGCTGCGCGTGGTGGTGCGATACATCATCCGGCCTACACAACAGCGACAGGTGGCGCTGTTCACGCGGGGAGGGCCATAGCTATGCTCTACTTCTGCTGTGATGAACGCCGACGCGCTGCTGTACGTGCTCACCCTACGCTCAACGGCATTGACTTCCTGGATGTGCTGGATAGTCCGAAAGTTCGAGACGATCAGCGACAGCGCAGGTTATTCGTGCATTTCATCAAGCCCTTAGAGGGCGATGCACTCACCCCAAAGAACGTCGTCATCGAGGGGGGCGAGCGCATCCACGACGTGGCGATCACCAGGGTAGAGGCTGGCAAGGGCGCACAATCTAACCTGCTCATTGTAGATGTGAACAAGCCCGGTGATTTCTCGACCTACACGTTGCGCCTGGTGCAGGATGCCCAGGATTCCAGCGGATTTGATCTGCTCCTGTCGGCAATTGATTTTTCATTCAAAGCGGAATGTGATAACGACACGGATTGCCAGGCAGGAAATACGTGCCCACCTGAAATGGAGTCTATGCCGGAAATTGACTACCTGGCTAAAGATTACAATAGCTTTCGCCAATTGATGCTCGACCGCATGACGGCGTTGATGCCGCAGTGGCAAGAGCGCAGCGCGGCTGACGTGGGCATCGCCTTGATCGAACTAGTAGCCTATGTCGGTGACTACCTGAGCTACCAGCAGGATGTGATAGGCACAGAGGCGTACCTGGGCACGGCACGACGTCGTGCCTCTATGCGGCGCCACGCCCGGCTCATCGATTACTTCATGCATGACGGCTCTAATGCCCGTGCCTGGGTGCAAGTGCTGGTAAGCAACGATATCGTAAAGGAAAAACCGGCTGACCCATCACCTTTACCTAAGGGCACGCAACTGCTCACGCGCGTCCCTGGCTGGGAGGTGCGCATTCCATCTGTAGATGCATTGGTCTACGATCAATCCCTGGCTACCCAGCCAGAGATATTCGAGACGATGTACGCGGTCGACGAACTCTACGAAGAGCACAACGAACTCTCCTTCTACACGTGGGGAGCACGTGAATGCTGTCTTTCCGCAGGTGCCACGCATGCCACATTACTGGGCAACCTCCCAAATTTGAAGGAGGGCAGCATACTGATCTTTGAAGAAGTGCTTGGCCCACGAACGGGGCAACCGGAAGATGCTGACCCCGTCCATCGTCATGCTGTGCGGCTGACAAAGATCACTCCTACAAAGGATCCGCTCGGTAAATTGTTCATCCCAACTGGCCCCAGCAACGGCGCAGATGTAGGGATACAATCCATCGCGCCCGCAGAAGCCGTATCGGCGCCCCAGGAGGGCATAAAAGCATTGAAAGATGCCTCGCAAGAGGGAGCCGTAGGGGTACCCACAAGGCATACTCCTACGCCGGGCGCCTCTGCATCGCCTGAGGGTGAGGTTGGCATAGCCCAGTCACAGGAGGGCACGATGGATCGGGCCCCTACGGATACGGGCAAGGATGAAACGAAGAAAACAGGGCGAGTTGCGAAAGGCACAAAGAAGAAGAGGAGCAAGTCCAGGAAAAAGGGGGCCGCGGAAGATGCTGCCACCCTGGGTGAAGCCAGGAAGGCTGATCGCGCTTTCAAAGAACCTGTGGACACGGGCAAGGCCGGGTCAACGCAAGATACAGAGGGTCTCGAGAATATCGAGGATGCTGAAGACATCGAAGAAATAGAGGATATAGAAGAAATAGACGAGACTGAAAAGCTCGATCCAACTCCGGTGGAAGAAGACTTCATAGATGAAGAGATAAACATAGCTAACCAGGACACGGTGAAGCTCAGAGCTATTGTGATGGAGGATACGAAGGGTGAAAGCGAGACTGTGGGCGTTGAGGTCATTGCAGAAAAAGAGACCGCAACGGGCAGCGAGGTCGTGGATGTCGATGTTACCCAGGTCAAAAAAGGCAAAGAGGAGCATGAGGACGATAAGAACAAGGACATCGATTATGCTATAGATGTCACCGAGATCGAATGGCATGTTGAAGATGCGCTGCCCTTTCCGTTGTGCATCTCCTCAAGGACGGACTTTGGGCATGGCCAGCAGTACATTGAGGGTGTGAGCGTCGCACTGGGCAATATCGTGCTGGCGGACCATGGTCACTCGGTTCCCCTGGAGGCGCTTGGCAGCGTCCCGCCTGTAACCCTTTACAGTGTGCCAGCGTTAAATGGCGACCGCTGCCAGGAAATCCAGCCAATGCCGGTGCCGCCACGCTTTCGACCGCAGTTGAAATTTGGGCCGTTGACGCAAGCTGCGCCATATGTCGAGCATAATCCGCCTGTATCAGCGAACGCTGTTATGCAATGGGCGGTCGAAGACATCTTGCCGACGATTACGCTGGAGAGTGCACCAGGCAGCAGCACCTCTACCTGGTATCCCAGGCGCGACCTGCTCAACAGTGATCCATCCAGCACCGACTTTGTTGTCGAGAGCGAGGCCGATGGAACAGCCTACCTGCGCTTCGGCGATGGTCAACATGGTCTGCGTCCCGCGCCGTGTACAGCTTTTACGGCCAGGTACCGCGTTGGCAATGGTGTGTTAGGCAATGTGGGAGCGGAGGTACTGGCGCATATTGTGAGTAATAACCCAAATATTGTCGGCGTGTCTAACCCTTTACCGGCGCAGGGCGGTGTCGAGCCGGAGAGCGTTGAAGATGTGCGCCAACAAGCGCCGGGAGCCCTGCGCACCCAGGAACGTGCAGTGACGGCAGGCGATTACATAGAGGTGGCCGAACGTCATCCAGGGATACACCAGGCAATGGCAGATATTCGTTGGACGGGGGCGTGGCTGACGGTTTTCCTGAATGTGGAGCGTGTAGGAAGAGCGCCTGTTGACCAGACTTTCAAGGACGAGATGGTTCGATACATGGAGCAGTTTCGCATGGGTGGCTACGACATGGAGATTGGTGGTCCGCGCTATGTGCCCTTGGAAGTGGCGATGAGTGTTGTGGTAAAACCGGACTACTTCCGCGGAGATGTCAAGACCGTCTTGCTGGATATCTTCAGCAGCCAAGTTTTGCCAGATGGCCGACTTGGCCTGTTTCATCCCGATAACTTTCTCTTTGGTCAACCGGTCTATCTGAGTCCTCTCTATGCGGCGGCAATGGCGGTGGAAGGTGTTGCCTCTGTCCAGGTGATGAAGTTCCAGCGCCAGGATGGCATAGGGCCTGATGGCCTCACGAACGGCGAACTGGTCATGAGACGAATCGAGATTGCGCGCCTCGATAACGATCCAAATTATCCCGAACATGGAATCTTCCGTTTGAGACTGGAGGATGGTAAATGAATAAAGCACCTAGGGGAGGAACAAGCCGAACGCGGGCGACCACGAGGACCCTCACTCAGCCGAGCACCACTCTCGTCCCTACGGAAGGAAATCTCCGTGGCCTAAATGATTGTGGCTGCTGCGATGGGCTAACTACACGAACACCGGTCGAGATGACCAATCGGCCAGGTTTGTCGACGATTTCGTATCGTGTTGGTACATACACGCAATTTAAACAGAGCATGCTGGCACGTCTCTCTGCCGCGTTCCGGCTAGAATCGTGTGACCCGGGTATGCAGAACAGCGATGACGCTACGGCTTTGTCTGCTATACACGGCTTGAAAACGCGCAATGATGATGACTTCTCCATCGCCCTACTGGACTCCTGGGCCACGGTCGCGGATGTCTTAACGTTCTACCAGGAGCGTATTGCTAACGAGTCCTACCTGCGCACGGCCCGAGAACAACTTTCGCTTTTACACCTTGCTCGCCAGATCAGCTACGAGTTGCGCTCCGGTGTGGCCGCCAATACCTACCTGGCTTTTACAATAGAAGATGCTCCCGGAACTCCAGGCAGGGCAACAATTGACGTTGGCAGCAAAGTGCAAAGCCTGCCCAACCCGGGTGAGCAGCCGCAGATCTTTGAAACCATCGAGACTATCGACGATGCGTACGCCGAATGGAATGCGATGAAACCACGCATGATTCAGTACCAGCAGCATGTCCTCAAACCGGCCGCGGCACAGCAGAATTCCGCCACAGGTAATACAACAGCGCCCAGCAACACAAGTTCCGGCAAAGGTGGAAGCCTGGCGGGGTCAACCCCCTCCCCTACAACTGGCACAAGCGATACAAGTTCCACTCAAAGCTCCAATCGTGTGCTCTTCCTTAACGGCCTGGCAATCGGGCTGAAAGCTGGAGATGGTCTGCTTATTGTATCGAAAGCTGGCGGTAATCCCCCTTCGATCTTCTGCCAGGTAGTAAGCGTAACGCCTCAGCCTAAACAGAAGTGGACGAAAGTGGAACTCCAGGATGTGCCATACAAGCAGGCAGCTCCGGCGCGAGGCACACTGGCGTCATCCCTTACTGCACCAGCAGCGCCCGTTGGGCAACTCCAGGCACTAGTTAATGCACTGCCGCAGACGCCACTTTCTCCACTATTGCAATGGATAATCAGGCTGCTGCCGCAAGGGTCGTCTATGAAGATACCGCCGTCAGTACCTGAAAAGCTGCCGGAGACGGTGCTCGCTGCACTCGATCAGACGATAGTGCAGATGTTGCCGGAGACAGCGCTTGCTTCATTGCCCCCTGTAACACTTGCCCTCCTGCAACCCCATTTGCCTTCTCTGGGAGCTTTATCCTCTGCCGCGGCTGGTGTTTCTGATGCGACGAAGCAAGTGCTCATTAACAGTCTCGTCAACGGTGCAACTGCGATGAACGTCAAAGCGAATGGCGCGTCTTCAGGCGGAGGTGGCGGGCAATCAAATGGCGCATCTCCAGATGGCACATACATGGAAAGAACGATTAGCTCGGTTGATCTGCACGCTTTAGCGCAGCTCCAGAACTTTGAAGCGCAAGAAGTCATTGATAATATCAAGGCCAATACGCCGGAAAATACTACCGTGTTTGCTTTCCGTATCCGGGCTTCGATTTTTGGAAACAATGCTCCCAGATTTGATGCACTGTCGACCAGCCAGCGTGTTGGCGATGTTATACCTGATCCAGACCAGATTGCAAAAATACCGCCGCCACTTAAATTTGTCCCAGGCCCTTTTAATAAGCTGAATCTTGATGACAGCACCTGGGTCGATAAGCTCACCCTCGATACCTACCCTACCAGTGAGCCGGTGCTCGACCCTGACTTACCTGCACCTAAACCCCCTGCTGCTTACCTCTATCTCGATAATGCTTATCCAAGTATTGTCAAGGATAGCCTGGTGGTCTTGAGAGATAGTGATAGCCCGGATGGTCCTACTGTCTGGCCGTATTGGGTTACAGAAAGCACAGAGATTTCAAAATCTGACTTCACGCTCACGGCAAAGGTGAGCCGTCTCAAAGTGGACGACAATGCTGGCCTTACGGGGTTCAAAGTTCGCGAGACAACCGTCTTTGCCCAAAGTGAGGAGCTCAAACTGGCCAGTGTGCCACTGGTAGACCCCAAGACTGGCCAGCCAACCGTAGATCCTATCGCTGGACGGCCACTGGTAGACCCTACCACAGGCGAACTACAGGCGGATCCGATTCAGGGCCAGCAAATTGACATCGAGGGCTGGATAGATCATCTCTATAAGGGACAAAAGGTTGTGGTCTGCGGCGAATTGCAGGGTAATAGTGGCAATTCCGCGTGTGAAGCGACTACCATCATCAAAGTGGACTACATCTACCTACCTGCGGATGGTGCGCATTTCACACGTATTACGCTGGCTTCCGCACTAAACAACGCATACATCAACAAGACGGTCACGATCAATGCCAACATCGCCCTTGCTACCCATGGTGACACGGTGCAGTCAGAAGTGCTCGGTAGTGGCGATGCCAGCCAGACCTATCAGAGCTTTACTTTGCGCAATGCACCGCTCACCTACATCACTGCGCCGACGGCAAGCGGGGCGAAATCGACGCTCAAGGTATATGTCAATAACGTTGAATGGCACGAGGTACCGGCGCTGCACGGACATGGGCCACGCGAGCGCATTTTTGTGACCCGCAGCGATGACAACGGCAAGACCATTGTGCAGTTTGGGGATGGGCGCACGGGGGCTCGCCTTCCCACGGGCCATGAGAATGTGCGTGCAACCTATCGCAAGGGCAGTGGCCCGCAAGGAACGGTCAAAGCCGGGCAGCTTAGCCTGCTCATGACGCGCCCGCTTGGCGTAAAGAGTGTCACCAACCCTATGGGCGCCGCCGGGGCTGATGCCGGTGAAGTCGGTGATGACGCCCGGCGCAACGCCTCGCTTACCGTGCAGATCATGGGACGCCTGGTCTCCCTGCAGGATTACGAGGAGTTCGCTCGCGCTTACGTGGGCATTGCCAAGGCGCTGGCCTCCAGGCTGTGGTTCGACCAGGCGAGCAGTGTCTTTATAACCGTGGCGATTCCCGGTGGCGACGCTATTAAGGATGATGCCCCTCTCCTCAACGGTCTGCTCGTGGTTATGCAGAGCATGAGCGCACCCTATGTTGCTTTGCGTATAAAATCGTATCGCAGAGCGCTCTTCAGAATGGCCGCCAGGGTCAAAGTGGACCCAATCTACCCGGCAGGGGAGGTGTTGAAGGCCGTCCTGCAAGCGTTGCAAGCGCACTTCTCATTCGATGGGCGCTCCCTTGCCCAGCCGGTTCTGCTGAGCGAGATCATCGCCACCATGCAAGATGCGACGGGGGTGATAGCCGTGGAGGTATACCGCCTCTATCATTATTCCACCGGTGATCCATCTGGAGCGCTTCCACCACCTGATGCAGCTTTCTCACCGGACTTTCCGCCGCCGCCGCAACGCCTCGATGCAGCGCTACCACATGTGAATATAGATGGCAGTGTGTCAGCAGCGGAGCTGCTCATGCTGGATGTAGCGCATCTAGAAATCTGGGAGTGACATTATGAGCTTCGACCTTGAGACTTTATATAAACTGCTACCGGCAATTTATCGTATCCGCGATACGGAGCAGAGTGAATCATTAGAGGCGGTGCTATCGCCAGGTGTCAAAACGGACCTGCCATTAAAGGCGCTTCTGGCGGTGATTGCAGAGCAAATAGCCGTCCTCGAGGAGGACTTGGCGCAGCTCTACGATAACCAGTTCATCGAAACCTGCGCCGAGTGGGTGATACCCTATATTGGCGACCTGGTTGGCTACCATACCCTGCACGGCACCATCCCAAGTGTGCGCAGTCCACGGGCGGATGTTGCCAATACACTCGACTATCGACGGCGCAAAGGCACCGCGCATATGTTGGAGCAACTGGTGCGAGATGTCACGGGCTGGCATGCCCGCGTGGTAGAATTCTTCCAACTGCTCGCCACGACGCAGCGCATGAACCACCTGCGCCCCGGCAATCTGTCTATGCTCGATGTGCGGCACCTGGAGCCATTGGAGCGCCTGGATACGTCATCTGATAGCTCTGCTCGTACTATATTGAACACGCCCTTTGATACCCTTGCTCATAGCGTGGATGTGCGCAGCATTGTCAATAGACAGGGGCGCTATAACATGCCCAGCGTTGGCATTTTTATATGGCGCCTGAAAGCCTACTCCCTGACCGACTCACCAGCCTTCAAGCTCGATGAGCAGCGCTATATGTTCAGCCAATTGGGTCAGAATAGCTTACTGTTTAACCTACCACAGGCTGAGGACGAGGCCACCTTTTTTGCGCAGCCAATCAACCTGCCGGTACCGATCGGTCGCCGCGCGCTGGATCAACATTTGAATGACTACTACGGCAGCGGTAAAAGCTTCTCTCTGATGGTAGATGGCCAGCTTGTTGACGCTGACCAGGTCGTCGTACACAACTTATCAGATACAGGTGAAGATCGTTGGGCCAACATGCCGCGAGACGGGAAAATAGCGGTTGACCCGGTACTTGGCCGTATCGCCTTTGCTGAACCGCAAAAAAACCCTGTTCACGTGTCCTTTCATTACGGCTTCAGTGCGGATATGGGTGGTGGCGAATATGATCGTGCCGATACGTTCAATGATCAACTACAAGCCGTGCAACAGGTACCCGTGCCTCATGCGAATATACAGGACGCGCTGAACGCGCTTGGTGAGTGTGATGGTGCCATAGAGATCACCGACAATGGGCGCTACGAGGGTTCACTGGCGATACAGGCCGCCGCCAACCAGCACATCGAACTACGGGCCAGCAATCTGAAACGCCCGATTTTAGTGCTGGACGAGGCGGGCAAACATGAGCAGAGCGCAGAAATATCGATCAGCGGTGATGATGGGTCTGAGGTTACGTTGAATGGCCTCGTGATCAGTGGAGGCCGCTTGCATATCAGTGGCAAGCTCAGTCGCTTAAACCTGCGTCACTGCACACTCGTGCCGGGACTTGCTCTCTCCAGGAATGGCATGCCGCGTCATCCCTCTAAACCCAGCCTGGTTGTTGGAACAGAAGACACGACCGTTGAGATTGACCATTGCATCGCTGGCATGCTGCGTGTGATGGACAGTGCTAAGGTCTATATCACGAACAGCATCGTGGATACCAGTTCAGAGGAGACAGAGGAGGAGGAGCTGGGAGAAGAGGAGAAGGAGTCTCCTCGTAGGGGCGACCCTGGCGGTCGCCCTGCCTACGCCGCACCCGGTGATAGGTTCGACCCAGGGGGTGAGCTGCATATCGAGAACAGTGCCATCACCGGTAGAGTCTCTACTGTCTCGATGGTGATGGCATCGAACAGCATCTTCATGGGCCAGGTACACGTCGAAAGAAGGCAGGCCGGTTGCGTGCGCTACTCCTACCTGCCCCCGTCATCGCGCGTACCGCGTCGTTACCTGTGCCAGCCAAAAACAGAGAGTGATGCCGGACGTGTACGCCCGCAATTTACCTCTCTGTGTTATGGCACTCCCGGCTATTACCAACTGGGGCAGGGATGTGCCACCGAGATTCTCCAGGGAGCTGATGACGAGGCCGAGATGGGCGCATTCCATGATCTGAATCAGCCCCAGCGAGAGATAAACCTGCGCGTGCGTTTGAACGAATACCTGCGCTTCGGCCTGGAAGCCGGGATCTTTTATGCCACATAATAAACACCTTGAGGAGGTCTGCGATGAAGGGTGACTTCAGCCGACAAACATTTGATCCAAAGAAACATTACAGCGGGGTTTTGATGCAGCAGGGAAGAGTGCAGGTAGATGCCGACTGGAACGAGCAGCAGGCAATATACCAGTACCGCCTTGAAGCCCAGACCGGCGATATACTGGGGCCTGACGGTACGCCTATGCATGACAATGGCTTCAGGATAACAACCGATAAAGATCGTGATAACTTGCTGATCAGCAAAGGGCGCTATTACGTAGATGGCCTTTTGTGCCAGAATGATGCGGATGTCCTCTTCGATAAACAGCCCTACCTGCCAGGCTATCCCCATGTAAGGACAATCATTACCCAGCATAAGAAGAAAACCCTGCTGGCGCTGCTCTATCTCGACGCCTGGCAACGACATATCACCGTGCTTGACGACCCTCACATCAGCGATACAGCCTTGGGCGGAGCAGATACGACGACGCGCACACAGATCGCCTGGCAGGTGAAGGCATTGCCCATTGAACCGGCAGAGTACGTTCAGGATTATATCGATTCGCTCACAAAAGCGCTGGAGCAGGAAAAAGCGTCGAAGCAACGAGACGCTAAAGTCCAGGAAAGCCTGAACGCGATTAACGCATACTACAGGAAAATAACGTGTAATACTCCATTCCCCGAATGGAACAAACTCACCGAACCCTCTACGGGAACGCTGAAGGTACGTACGCTGCCCACCGGTAACACGGATGACTGCCTGATCCCGCCGAGTTCTGGTTACGCGGGGCTGGAGAATCAATTGTATCGTGTAGAGATTCACCACGGCGGTGATAAGCTAAAAACCATCACATTCAAGTGGTCGCGGGACAACGGCTCCGTTGTGACTGCGATCAAGGGGTTCAAAGACAATACTGTGACTGTCGAAAACCTTGGGGTCGATGATGTCCTGGAGTTTGCCCCTGAACAATGGGTGGAATTAGTGGATGACCAGGTGGAGTTGCAAGGGGAACCCGGCCAGTTGCTACGTATCAGCAGTGTAGACCCCGTAGCGCAGACAATCACACTGGCAGCAACCCCCAAAACAGTTGCGATGGAATTGAAACCCAGGTTACGGCGCTGGGACCAGGTGGGAGCCTCTGCAACAGAGCAAGGTGTACAGGTAAAAGGTGACTGGCTCACGCTAGAAAATGGCATTCAAGTACGGTTCTCAGAGGGAACATATAAAACTGGCGACTACTGGCAGATTCCAGGGCGCACGTTAACAGGCCAGGTGGAATGGCCGACCGAAGGTGAAGGAGCCAAAGCAGAGCCTGCAGCCCTACGACCACAGGGCATTACCCATCATTACAGCCGCCTAGCCCTCATACAGTTAGATCCTACGAACGACACCTTAAATCTGCATCAAGATTGCCGCAGGTTGTTCTCGTCCATAGCATCTCCAGCCATGCGCATTGTCTGGACGAGTTGGTGGAATGACGCCGTCATGGCACTTCCCACGTTTATTGACGAGGGATTGCGTATCGCGTTTGATGCTGCACCTGATCCACTTTCCATCAAGTCGGCAACGATGCTCGTCACACTGGAAGTGCTTGTACTCGTCGGCTTAGATGAAGGAATGCTGCCCCACTCCAACTCTACCCTCACCGGTTCTATTACTGTTGAGGAGCATGCGGACAACTTTATTCATTGGCAATGGCTGCACAGGGAAGAAAAAGAGAGAAAGATATTCGCATGGCTCAGCAGGCTGCTGGAAAAAGGGCATACACTTGTACGTGCACGTGTGACCTTGAAAGGGCATGCGGTCTGGAGCAGGCAAGAACATCAATACCTCTACTTAGATGGACAGGCCTTTGGATACCCTGTCGAGCGCTCCGAAGACGAGAAACGCTTTGAGTCGCTCGAGGAACACCGCAAGAGATTGATCGGGGAGGCGCGTACGCACTTGATTTTACCATCTGGCGCTGGTGCGCGGGCGAGTGACTTCGAGAGCTGGTTCTATCTGGCTTAGTAGAGAAACCACCAGGAATAGCAATGAAGGCGGGATCCCTCAGAAAAGCTAAACGTCTCAAACGAGACGCTAGCAACAGCCTAATAGGTGCGAGATGTGCCTCCGCACCCTGTTTATGCCAGTTTGGCTTCCCGCTATTAGGGTTCGTTACGCTCTGACAGGCAAAGAAGGGACAAGGAAAGTGCACTAATCGGCTTTGAGCCCGTTCGGAACTAATCCCCATCTGATGATGAAAGTGCTTTGAGCGAGGTCTGCCTTTTCAGCGAATTCGAAAACTGAGGCGCTAAAACTCTGGGGAGGTATCGCCTTCGTCTATCTTGCAATACATGGGCTTGTAATCAGCGCGTGTTATACTGGTAAAAGAGTGACGCGAACGGATACCACCTGACGGAGTTGAAAAAAGTAGAGAAAAGAACAGATTATGACTTCTACTGCCGACAATCATCGAGGGATCATTTTCGTAGATGTCCACACAATGCAATATAATACCAGATACGCGTCGCAGTACTGCTCGCCCAGATACTGGCAATAACGAACGACCTGTATGGCAACGACCTTCACGCCGGTTGTCCAGTAACATCTGCAGGAGCGTTGAGAGCGCGCGGGTTGTCGTCTACGAACACTTTGCGGACCGCGCAAGGCAGCAGAAGCCATTCATGCAGAGCGTTTTTCACAATCGGTAGAACCGCCCTCAACTGATGAGCAAAACTCGACCGGCATCTATATAATCCTTTCTCGCTCGATGAGGAACCTTTAGTCACTTCAATAATGCACATTGACAAATTAATACGGACATGCTAGACTGAGGGAGAACAAACATTCTAATCCTCAGGAGACGTTTCATGGTATCCCCTTTTTCCGTTTCGTTTTCTCCTGCCCAAGTGCAGGAGTTAGAACAGGTGCGCGATCACCATCCCAAAGCCTACGTGCGCGTCAAAGCCGCTGGCATTCTGAAAGTGTGGGCGGGTGCCTCGCGGCGACAGGTGGCCAAGCAGGGGTTGCTCAAGCCGGTGCGACGCGAGACGGTGCAGCGCTGGATCGTGCGCTAGCAACAGGAGGGCGTGGCCGGCTTAGTGGTCAAGGCAGGACGCGGGCGTAAGCCCGCTTTTTCCCCCTGTGCATGCCAACGCACAGAGCGCCGGCACCGAGGTGCAAGAGGTGGTGCATCGCAGCCCGCGCCTCTTCGGTCTGGCGCGTAGTAGCTGGCGGCAGGCGGACCTGCGCCAAGTCATCACCTGGATGCACCCGCTGAGCCTGCCGGGCATCTGCCGCTTGCTGCGGCGCTTGCACCTCGTCTACAAACGTGGACGCGCCAGCGTGCATTCGCCGGATCTCGCCTACAACCAGAAGTTGGCCGCCATTGCTCAGGCGCGAGCGCGCAGCCAGGCCGAGCCCGAGCGCTTCCCGTTCCTGTATGAGGACGAACTGACCTATGAACTACGTCCGCGCGTGAGCCGCGCGTATGCGCCGCGTGGACGGCAGGTCAAGCTGGCCCGCCAGGCCGCCGACGCCCAGAAGCGCCGCATTGCCGCCAGCCTTGAGGTCAACACCGGCGTCGTGATCGCCCGAAAGCCGTGACCACTTCACCGTCCAGGAGATGTATCGCTACTTCCGCTTGGTCGAGAAGCGCTTTAAGCAGGCCGAGCGCATCACGATCGCCCTGGATAACTGGCCAGTGCATTTCCATGCCTTTGTGTTGGAGGAACTGGCCAAACGCCAGAGTCGCATTGAGTTGCTGCCCTTGCCGACCTATGCGCCGTGGACCAATCCCACGGAAAAGGTCTGGGGGCTGCTGGCTAAGGATGTGCTCAACCAACATGAGTTCCTGGAGGACTGGTCCGGCCTCAAACAGGCCGTCACCGACTGGTTGGCGCAGTATGACCAGGGCTCGGTAGCCCTCTTGCATTCCGTTGGGTTATGTCCGCAGTAATTTGTTAATGTGCATTATTGCATCATCCGTCCGTTTTGCCGATGACATGAGATCACAGTGGCAGGCTTCGTGATTCTAAAGTTGCGAGGGAAATATGGCTCATACGCACTTTGTGTGGTGCCTGGATCAAGCTCTGCGGAGGACGCGCGAGCGCAGCAGTTCGAAGCGAGCTCGCCCGTACATCTGTCTTTTCAGCAATTTCAAGCGCGTGATCT
>Ga0070698_100000659_pt1 | contig 36953 bp, 32 predicted proteins | sample KBSK1502metaG_FD_65477 | JGI IMG/M metagenome (GOLD analysis project Ga0070698, IMG submission 65477) | Corn, switchgrass and miscanthus rhizosphere microbial communities from Kellogg Biological Station, Michigan, USA - KBS K1-50-2 metaG | ecosystem: Host-associated > Plants > Roots >... | reverse complement strand
CGTAGGCGGGCACACGCAGTTTGCAGCACACCCGCTGGTATGATCGGCGGATGCGCGCGGGGGCAAACCTCGACCCGCGGTTCGAGCTTGTCGACGAGCTCGGGCGCGGCGGAATGGGCATCGTGTATCGCGCTCGCGATCGCGAGCGTGGCGGCGAAGTTGCGCTCAAAGCACTGCGCGAAGTGGGCGCGAGCGATCTGCTGCGGCTCAAGCGCGAGTTTCGCGTGATGTGTGACGTGCGCCATCCAAACCTCGTGCGGCTCGGCGAGCTCGTCGAGCGCGATGGCGGATGGTTCTTCACGATGGAGCTCGTCGATGGCGTCGAGTTTCTCGAGTGGGTCGGCGCGCGTCGCGCGGCGATCGATTCGAGCGTCGTGACGACGAACCGTCGCGGCGGCGACGATGTCACGCGAACGTCGGTGAAGCACCTGCGCGTCGCGCCCGCTGCGCCACCTCCGCCGCAGCTTCGGCCGGCACCGCAGTTCGACGAAGGCCGCCTACGCACCGCGCTTCGTGGTGTCACCGAAGGCCTCGCGGGATTGCACCGCGAAGGGCTCGTGCATCGCGACGTGAAGCCATCGAACATCAAGATCGATCACAGCGGTCGCGTCGTGCTGCTCGATTTCGGCGTCACGATTCCGTTCGCCGACAGCGGTCACGAGATCGCCGGCACGTTCGCGTACATGGCGCCGGAGCAAGCGCACGGCGAGGTGACGTCAGCGACGGATTGGTACTCGGTCGGCGTCATGTTGTTTCAGGTGCTGACCGGCTGCTTGCCGTTTCCGCCGACGCGCGCCGGGCTCGCGGCGAAAGCCGACGTGCCTGCGCCCTCGCCGGATGCGTTCGTGCGCGATCTTCCGCACGACCTCGTCTCGCTGTGCCGCGACTTGCTCGCGATCGATCCCGCGAGGCGCGCGACCGAAGCCGAGGTGCGCGCGGTCGTCGGGCTCGCGCTGCCGCTGCGCGTGCCCGCGCCAACGCCGGCGCCGTTCGTCGGGCGCAAACGCGAACAAGAGCGGCTCGCGTCGGTTCGCGCGCGTCAACAGGCGAAGCAAAACTGCGAGGTCGCGTTGATCCTCGGGCCATCGGGCGTCGGCAAGACGTCGCTCGCGCGGCGCTTCCTCGACGAGCACGTGTCAGCGCTCGTGCTCGAGAGCCGGTGCGACGAGCGCGAGACCGTCCCGTTCAACGCGCTCGATGGCATCGTCGATGGCTTGGCGCGTGTCGTGTCGCGTCATCGCGAAGGGTTGCCGGTCACGGTGCGCGATGCGCTGTCGAGCCCGAGCGCCGCTGAGCTTCGCCGGTTGTTTCCGGTGCTCGCCGAGCTCGAAGCGCCGTCGCCGTCGCTATCGCTCGAGCAGTCGCGCGCGACGGCGACGCGCGCGCTGCGCGAAATCCTCGGCGCCCTCGGCGAAGCGATGCCGCTCGTACTGTTCATCGACGATGCCCAGTGGGCCGATGCCGACTCGGGCGCACTGCTCGCGGAGCTGCTCTCGTCACCGGCGCCACCGCTGCTCGTCGTAATCACGGCGCGCGGTCCAGAGCCGCCGCCGCTCATCGCCGGGCTCACGGTGCCAATCGACGAGCTCGAGCTCGGTGGTCTCGATACGAACGATGCGATCGAGCTCGCGACAGCGGTCGCCGCAAAAGCGCCGATCGATGCCGTCGCGATCGTGCGTGAAGCCGACGGCCACCCGATGTTCATCGCGGAGCTGAGCCGGTTTGCAGCCGAACGTCGCGCTGGCGCGGGAAGCCTCGACGAGGCTGTGTGGGCGCGCGCGTGCGATGTATCGACGACAGCGCGCCGCTTGCTCCACGTCATCGTGACCGATGGCGGCGCACTGCCGCGCCAGATCGCGGTGAGCGCGTGCGGGCTCGCGCCCGGCGATGCGGCGAATGCGATCGACGAGCTTCGCGTCGCGCGACTGATTCGCGCGGGCGATGATGTTGTCGAGCCGTATCACGATCGCGTGCGCGAAGCGCTCGCCCATCGCCTACCGAGCACCGAGCGCGCTGCGCTTCATCTCGTGCTCGCGCGCTCGCTGCAGGATTCCGGTGCGCCGCCGGAGCGATTGGTTCATCACTGGGCGGGCGCCGGCGATAACAAGCAAGCGGCGATGTATGCCGAAGCTGCCGCGGCGCGTGCCGCGGATGCACTCGCGTTCGAGCGCTCGGCCGATTGGCTCGCGATGGCGCTGCGCCTCGGCGATCACGACGGCGCGCACCGTCGCGAGCTGTTGCTCGCGCGCGCCGATGCGCTGACGCACGCAGGGCGACCGCGCGATGCTGGGCTCGCGTTTCTCGAAGCATCGCGCACCGGCGACCCGAGCGAGATCGAGCAACGCGACCTGCGCCGCCGCGCCGCGGAGCGGCTGCTCTCCGGCGGCTATCTCGAAGAAGGCATTGATGTCGCGCGCTCGCTGCTCGCCGAAGTCGGCCTGTCGTGGCCCGTGAGCCGCCGCGCCGCGATCCGCGCGCTCGTGTGGACTGATTTCAGGATCGGGATCAGCAGGCTGCGCTGGCGACGACGCGCCGAAGAAGATCTATCGATCGAGCAGAAGCTGCGGCTCGACACGTGCTGGTCGACCGCCGTCGCGCTGTCGATGGCCGACTCGATGCGCGGCCTCGGCTTTTGTTTGCGCACGCTGACGATGACGCTGTCTGCCGGCGAGTCGCGACGGATCGCGTGCGCGCTCGGCGGTGCGGCGTTTGCCGCCGGCAGCATGAACCAAGAGCGTCGCTTTCGTCGGCTCCTCAATGCGATCGAGCGTGCCGTCGCCGAGACCGATGCGCCGGAGGCACATTGCTACGTCGCGCTCGCGCATGCGGCGCGCGCGTACTTTTCCGCGAACGATTGGCAGGCGACGCGCGACATCTCGCAGCGCGGTATCAAGATGTGGACCGCCGCCGGCCGCGGTCACACGTGGGAAGTCGATCTGTTCGAGCAGTTCATCGGCTGGGCACTTGGCACGTCGGGCGACTACCGCGCGGCCGCCGATCACGCCGAGCGCGTGTTGCGCGTCGCGCGCCGTCGTGGCGATCGCTTCATCGAGGTCGGCTTTCGCGTGCAGTTTCCGCAGCGCTACTTGCTCGATGATTGCCCCGACGATGGCGTGCGCGATGTCAACGATGCCTTCGCGAGCTGGCAAGTCCCCGGCGAGCTCGAACCGATCACGAACGCGTTCTACTGGACGTGGCGCACGCGCGTGATGTTCTCGCTGTACGCCGGGCGCATCGAAGCCGATGCCGATGTGATCGAAGAGGGTGCGCGGCAGATCCAAGCAGGCCTGCTGTGGCACATCCCGGTCGTGCGATTCGATGTCGCGGTGTGGTCGGGGGCGTGCTCGCTCACGCGCGCCGCGGAAGCGAAACGCAGCGGGCGCGGCAACGTTCGAGCGCATCTCGCCGCGGCGCGCCGTCGCATGAAGCTCGTCGCGAAGTCGCCGCTCCCTGCGCGTCACGGGCTCCTCGCTTCGTTTCGCGCCGTCATCGCGCACATCGAAGGCGACGACGAGAAAGCGATCGACGCGCTACGCGCCGCGCTCGCAGACTTCGAATCGTACAAATCGATCGGCCCAGCGATGGGTGCGCGCTGGCAGCTCGGTCGCCTCGTCGGTGGCGACGAAGGTGCAAAGCTGATCGAGACCGCGCGCGCGTGGCTGCGCGACATCGACGCGGTGAACCCCGAGCGCATGGCCGCCGTCGCGATGCCGGGCTTCGGCTAGCAGTTCGGGCCGCCGACTTTGCGACAGTTGTCGTAGTCGGGGAAGTTGTGCGTCAGCGCCGACGTGATGATCGCGGCACCGACGCCGAGCACGAGGATCGCCGGGCCAGCGACGTACCAGCGTCGCCACAGCGGCGGATCGACGTACTCGACGCTGTCGCGGCCTTCGGGCTTCGCGCGCACGTCGTGCTCGACGATCGGATACTGCTTCATCGAGACCTGGACGTCCGTTGTCTTGCCGTACGTGACTTCGACGAATTTGACGAAGTTGTGATACTGCGGGTGCGTCACGGTCACCGCGTGCGTGCCGACGGGAAGCGCGAGCTCTTTCTTCGGCGTAAGCGCGACCTTCGTTCCATTGACGAGCACCGTCGCGTTCGCGACATCGAATGCGAAGCGCACGTTGCCGCGGTACTTGTCGGGCTCGAGTAGGCGCACGGCGGCGCCGAGCGGACTGTCGAGCGCGCCTTTGGCATCGATCGATAGCGTCGTCGAGCGCACCTCGCGTCCGGCGCCGACATCCATCGCCTTGAGGTAGATGACCTTCGACTCGCCGAGGCCGCCGATTTCACCGGTCACGATGAACTGCGCGCCGACGAGCTTCCCGATCTCCGCGGCGCACGCCGGATCGCCTTCGCATTGCTTGAGCTGCGGCTTCTTCGCGCGATCGATCGCAGCGGTGACTTGCGTGTTCGGCACGACCTTCGTGCCCGGCAGCGATGCGATCGCCTGCTCGATCTGGCCGAGCAGCTTGCGCGTGCCGGCGGATTTATCCTCGGCGCCGAGCGTCGAGAGCGGCGTCACCGCGACGACGCGCTGCGCGGCCGCCGTCGCGGTCGCGAGCACGAGCAAGAGGGCGACTCTCACGGGCATGGCATTGTCTCGTCGCCGTTGAGGTAACAGGGCACGTTGCCAGCGCGCAGCCCGACGAGCACGCCGACGCCGACGGCGACGACCGCCGCAACGCCGATGAACCACGGCTTCGTGTAAAACGGCGAACGCTCCTGCTTGATGACGCGCCCGCTGCTCACCGTGCCGGCTTGCAACAGGCGCACGATCACGGGGCTGACCTTTTGGAAGTGGACCTCGACGTCGCTGTCGAACGCGTCGTAGCCCTGCGCCTCGACGCGCAAGCGATGCTTGCCGAGCGGCAGCTTGTTGATCACGCCGCCGTTGGCCAGCGGCGTCTTGCCGAGCTGTTTGTTATCGAGCGTGACCGTCGCGCCGACGAGGTCGCTCTGGATCTGCAGCGCGCCATGGATCTGTTGCGGCGCGAGCAGCTTGTATGCGGCGACGCGTACGCCTTCGATCATTTCATCGGGGCTGCCACGCAGCGGGTCGCTCTGGATCTTCTGCGACTTGCCTGTCGCGACATCGACGACCTTGATGTTCAGCACGTAGTTATCGCCGAGCGAGCCGACGGTGCCGGTGACGACGTAATCGACGTTGAGCCGCTTGCCGATCGCGGTCAGGCACTTCTCCTCGCCGGTGCAATTCTGCTCGGCGGTTGTCACCGAGCGCTCGATGTCGCGCCGGCTTGGCTGCGGCACGCGATCGAGACGGTCGAGCTCCATGCGAAACAACGTCTCGAGCCGGCCCACGATCTCGGCGTCGATGCCGAGCGCGTCGAAGCGCCACACGGCGATCTTTTTATCGAGTAGCTCCTCCGGCCCGGGTTGAGCCTGAACTACCGACGACAGCGCGAGCACACCTAAGAGAAGCGAGGCGACCCTGGCCACGATGCATCGATCCTATCATTGCTTAGGCGTGCTGCGTTGGTGATAGCCTGCACACATGGCTTGGCTTCGTGGGCTCGTGGTCGCGGCGTTCGTCACGTCGTGCTCGTCGATTTCGACGGTCCGCGTGCAATCGGAGAACGTACACGTCGGCCCGAACCTGCGGCCGATCGCCATCGTGCACGCGCAGGTGACGAGCGCGTATTTCTTGTTCCTCCCGATCCCCGGCAGGATCAACCTCGACTACGTGGTCAACCGCATGCTGATCCACGCGGCGAAGCAGATGGGCGCCGACAAAGTCGTCGACATCAGGGTCGACATCACGCCCGGCGACGGGATTTGGACCTTACGCAAGCTGCTCGGTTGGCGTACCGCCGAAGCAAGTGGTGTTGCGGTCGTCGTCGAAGAACCCGCGCCGTCGGTTCCGGCCGCGCCGCCCGCGCCGCCCCAGGCCAAGTAGGCTATACACCGCTCGTGCTCGATGTGTTGGAACGCCGCCTCATCCTCGTCGTCGGCAAGGGCGGTGTAGGACGCAGCACGGTCGCGGCGGCGATCGCCGGGCAAGCGGCGCAACGCGGCCATCGCACGCTGCTGTTCGAGACGAACGCGAACGATCGCTTCGGCACGTACTTCGATAAGCCGTCCGTCGGAACCGAGCTCGTGCAGCTCGCCGAGAATCTATGGGCGGTCAACACGAATCCGGGGCACGCGCTCGAAGAATACGGCCTGATGATCCTCAAGTTCAGGTCGGTCTACGAGATGGTGTTCGAGAATCGCGTGACGAAGGCATTCTTGCGCGCGATTCCCGGCCTCGACGATTACGCGCTTCTCGGCAAGGCCTGGTACCACACGACCGAGGAGAAGCGCGGCAAGCCGATCTGGGACACGGTCGTGTTCGACATGCCGGCGTCGGGTCACGCGGCCTCGATGCTGCGCGTGCCATGGGTGATCACCGAGACGGTTCCCGAAGGACCGCTCACGCGCGACGCGCGCGAAGTCAAAGCGCTGCTCTGTGATCCGATGCGTACAGCGCCTGTGCTCGTGACGCTCGCCGAGGAGATGCCGGTCAACGAGGCGATCGAGCTCGAGCAGAAGCTGACGGCGCTCGGCATCGTGCCGCAGCACATCGTCTGCAATCAGGTCTACCCGCAGCATTTCCCGGCGGGCGCGCCGGTGACGCGCGTGCTTGATGCGCTCGCAGCGGATCCGAAGCTCGTCTCGCCGCTACGCGAAGTCGCCGAGCACGCGACGCTCTCGCGCGATCGTCGTCTGCTCAACGAGCGCTACCTCGCCGAGCTGCGCAAGCGCGCGAAGACGCCGATCCACGAATTGCCGATGGTGTTCGCGCCGTCGCTCGACGCAGCGCACGTGCGTGCTCTCGGAGAATTGCTGTAGCGCGACTTACTCGCCTGTCGCGCGCATAGGGAACAACGGCTCGCCGTGAATCTCGAGACGATAAACGCTGTTCTCCGTCTCGACGTAAATCATCTTGCCGCCGGGCTCGCCGAGCACGCGCTTAACGGGCGTCGTGATCATGCGATGACCATGAGGGTCACGGAAGATCACCATGCCTCGACCAATGTATGGGTACGAGATCAGGTAACCAGTGTAAATTCTGCCGCTGGCCCCACCGGGTCGCTCGGAGCCAAGCTCACGAATCTTCCGTGCAGTGACGCTAACCATGGAGACGGTTAGCTATAGTCTAAGAGATAGAAATGGCCGCGTCATCCTGTTTGCGGGTCAGCAATGGGTGAACCCACTGTCGAATCCCTGTACGAGCAGGTGCGCACGACCGTCCCCACCACGCCCAGTGAGGTTCCCGACACGTTGCTCCCGGTAGCGACGGGGATTCGCGTGCTTGCACTGAGGACCCCGACACTGCCGCCGGCTGCGCACACGAATTCGTATGTGGTCGGACCCGACCAGGGTCCGCAGGCGCTTATCGATCCGGGATCGCCGTACCCGGATCAGCACGAGATTTTGGATCGCGCACTCGCGGCGGAGGCGGAGGCGGGCCGGCCGCTCGCACTCGTGCTGCTCACGCACCATCACGGCGACCATGTCGGCGATGCGGCTCGCGTGGCGCGGCGCTGGGGCGTGCCGATCGCGGCGCACGCGAATACCACGGCGCGGTTACGTGGCCGGGTGCCCGTGTCGCGCGGGCTTGCCGATGGCGAAACATTGGATGAATTCGGCATCACGTGCGTCTACACGCCAGGCCACGCCGATGGACATCTGTGTTTCGAGCATGGCGATGCGTCGATCGTCGGCGACATGGTCGCGGGCCTCGGGTGGATCTTGATCGATCCCGTCGAGGGCGACATGGCGCATTATCTGGCGTCGTTGCAGCGGTTGCTCGCGCTGCCCGCGAAGACATTGTTGCCGGCGCACGGCCCCGTGATTACCGACGGGCCGGCGAAGCTGCGCGAATACATCGCGCATCGCACGATGCGCGAAGATCGCGTGGTTGCTGCGCTCGGCGATGCGCGGTCGCTCGATGAGCTCGTGCCCGAGGTGTATGCAGATACGCCGAAGCCGCTGTGGCCGCTCGCCGAGCGTTCGCTTCGTGCGCATCTCGACAAGCTCGTGCGAGAACACCGCGCTCGTGAGGTGGAGCCGGGGCGATGGACGAGGGGGTAAACCCCGCTATAGTCGGCGCGGTGGTTCGGACGTTCGATACGATCGCCGAGGTGGCGCTCGCGCGCGACCTATTGCGTCGCTGGTACGGCCTCGAGCTCGGCTACATGGCCGCCGACGGCAGCGGCTTCGAGCGCACGTCGCACGAGACCTGCGCGACGTTGCGCGCGCTACCGAGCGGCGCGTGCGCGGCGGCGATGAAAGATGTGGCGGCCGCGCTCGCCGACAAGCGCGAACCGATCGTGCAGCGCTGCCACGCGGGGCTCACGATCGTAGCGGCGCCGGTGCGCGGCACGACGGCGCTTGCCGGTGTCGTGTACGCAAGTGGCGGGCGGTTTGGTGTCGAGGTTGGCGATGTCACCGCGGCGATCGCAGGCGAGACCGGTGCTACGCGAGAGGCCGGCGAGATGGCAGCCGTCGCGCCAGCGCTGACCGACGCGGATATCGCGCGCGTGCGCGATCTCGTCGCATCCGCGGCCGCGGCGGTCGAGCGCTCGCAGCCCGCGACGATCGCGCCCACCACGTTCATTCATCCGTTCAACGAGATCGTCGGCGATGCGCCGGCGGTGCGCGAGGTCGTCAAGCTGCTCGGCAAAGTCGTCAAGAGCGAGGCGACGGTCCTCGTCCACGGCGAGAGTGGCACCGGCAAGGAGCTGATCGCGCGCGCGATCCACTATCACGGTCCGCGCGGCAAGAAGGCGTTCGTCGTGCAGAACTGCTCCGCGTTCAACGACAACCTGCTCGAGAGCGCGCTGTTCGGTCACGTGCGCGGCGCATTCACGGGTGCCGTGAAGGATCAGAAGGGCCTCTTCGAGGTCGCCGACGGCGGCACCTTCTTCCTCGACGAAATCGGCGACATGTCCGCCGCACTGCAGGTCAAGCTCTTGCGCGTGCTGCAAGAGGGCACGTTCATGCCGGTCGGCGGCACGAAGCCCGTGCGAGTGGACGTGCGAATCATCGCGGCGTCGCACAAGGACCTCGCATCGATGGTGCAGCACAAGCAGTTCCGCGAAGACTTATTCTATCGCGTGAACGTTTTGAAGATCACGGTGCCGCCGCTGCGCGAGCGTGTCGCCGATATCCCGCGCCTCGCGATGCACTTCGTGCAAAAGCATTGGCGCGGCTCGGGCCCGGCGCCGCGTCTCTCGCAAAGCGCTCTCGCGCGCCTCGTCGCGTATCAGTGGCCGGGCAACATTCGCGAGCTCGAGAACGAGGTCGAGCGCATGCTCGTGCTCGCGGGCGATGCGCAGGAGCTCAACGGCCAGATGGTCTCGTCTCGCATCGCGGGTGCGAGTGCCGATGCCGGTCGTCCTCTTCGCGACTCGCTTGCGGTCGCCGAAGCAAACACAATCGTCGCAGCGCTTGGTCGTCACAATGGCGATCGGGATGCCGCTGCAGTAGATCTGGATGTCTCGCGCAGCTATCTCGATGCGCGGGCCGCAGCGCTCGGACTATGAAGAAGGGCCGTTGTCCAACCTGCCGCCGTGAGGCGATCAAAGCCGGCAACAAGCTGTGGCCGTTCTGCAGCGAGCGTTGTCACCTCGTCGATCTCGGCCGCTGGCTGAACGAGGAGTACCGGATTCCCGACGAGCCAGATACGTCGGGAGGCGGCGTCGAATCGGTGACGCCGCCCGATGACGAGCGGTAGTGCACCTCGGCTGCAGCAGGTGCGGTCGCGTGGTGGTGCGTGCGCGTTCGCGCGGTTGCAGCGGGCATGCGCCTTGCTGAACGCGCGCGTATGAAGACACTCGCACTCGTTCTTGTCGCTGCGTTGGCCACTCCTGCGTTCGCAGGCGATTACGTCTGCAAAGACAATCGCGTCGAAAAGAGTGGCAGCACGCAGTTCACGATTCGCCGCTCGGGCGGCAACATCACGATCGAGAAGGGTGGCAGCACGAAGGGTGTCGCGGTCCAGCGCGGCAGCAAGCTCTACGTCGAAGTCGGAGGGAGCACGAAGGCCACGATCGAGAACGGAAAGATCGAGAAGGGCGGGTCGAGCTGGAGCACGACCTCCGATGCCCAGCGCCAGTTCGACTGTGATGGCAACGTCGCTGGCACCCTGTGGGTGCTCTTTCAGATCGGCGTATTGCCGTAACCGCTCGCGCGACGAATTGCTTCAGTTAGCTTAGCTGTTAGCCTTGGGACCGATGCGTCCCATTCCGCTAGGTCTGGTCCTCGGTGCCGCGAACACCCTCGTGATCGCGCTCGGCATGAGTGCGGTCGCCGGCGAGTTTGGGGTCGCGCTCTTCGTACTCTCCATCGGCATCATACCGGCGGCCGCGCTCGGCGGGATCCTCGGCTGGACGGCGGATTCGATGAAGCATCACTGCCCGTGGCTCCGCCGCGTGATCCTTCTCGTCCCCGCAATCATGCTCGTCGCGGCCCTCGCGGCGCAGTTCGCGCTCCAGCAGTTCGTCTTGGTCGCGTGTATCCCGACGATCGTCGCCGGCCTCGTGCTCGAGCGCAGCACGCGCGCGACGGCGCCGCCGCCGCCCATCCCGGTCGCCCGCAAGTTATGAGTGTGCTCGATCACCTCGGTCTGCAAGCGCGCGAATACGACGAGGCCATTCGCAAGTACATCCCACACTACGAGGAGATGATCGCAAGTGTCGTCGGTCTCGTCCGCGGCGACGTGATCGATCTCGGCACTGGCACCGGCGCGCTCGCAGCGGCGATCCTTCGCGCGCACACGCGTGCTCGCGTGAAGCTCGTCGACATCGATCCCGCAATGCTGGAAGTCGCCGGCGCGCGGGTCGCATCGTATGGCGAGCGTGCCGAGCTCGTGCACGGATCCTTCGAGGCAACGCTACCGAAGTGCGATGCGGTCGTGGCATCGCTCGCGCTCCATCACGTAGCCGACCTGCCGCGCAAGCGCGCGCTGTACACGAAGGTCCGCAAGGCGCTTCGCCCCGGTGGCGTGTTCGCGATCGCGGACGTGACAGTCCACGAACAGGGCAGGGAGCGCGAGCTCATCTACGAGAGCTGGTCGATGTGGATGGCGACGCACGGCATCCGGCGCACCGAAGCCGACGCACTGTTCGCGAAGTGGACCAAAGAGGATCGTTACTGGCCGCTGACGACGGAGCTGCGCCTGTTGGAGGAAGCTGGTTTCGAAAGGCCCGAATGCTTTTGGAAGCGCGGCCCATCGACCGTGTTCGGCGCGTTTCAGATGGAGTGAGCTCGGCCAGCGCAGCGCTGCTACTGGCAGCTTGCGGCACACATGTTGTCCATACAATCGATCAGCGTTGCCCATTCGGTGTTGTTGCCGGGCAAGCTGCACTGTGACTTGCAGGTACCTTCGGCGCCGCCGGCGATGATGCAGTCATAGGTACACTTGCACGGCGTGTTGGCGTTGCATGCAGTGAGTGCGGTCCCGCAGCTCGTCATCACGCAGCTCGCGCAGCCGGCATTCGCGCCATCAGTCGCAGACGACGAGTCGACGACGGCCGGTGCATCGCTTGTCCCGCCGGTATCGCTGGTGCCGCTGTCCTGCCCGCTGCTCTTCTTGTCGGCGCACGCGAACAGCAAACATGAAAGCAAGGCTATGGAGGTCTTCATCGAGCGATCGTCGATCACGCGCGCGTGAACGTCAAAGCACGAAGCTTGCGCATGTGCCGCGTGGTGAGACGCAATCGGCGCTTTCGCGCGATGGCGGCACACGCAGTGTGCGCGTGATCGCACGCGGGACGCGGCGACGCATCACGCGCGTGCCACGGCGGAGCGTGGCGCATGTCGCGCGCAGATATCCGCGCGAGCTCGTCTACGAAGTGGGCCAAAGAGGATCGCTATAGCCGCTGGCGACGGAGCTGCGCCTACTGGAGGACGCTGGTTTCGAAAGGCCCGAATGCCTTTGGAAGCGCGGCCCATCGACCGTGTTCGGCGCGTTTCAGACCGAGTGACGGCCCAATTGGCGATCGACGCCACACACAGTGACGGCTGACCGCCCGTCGGCTCTTTCGAGGCGAGCCTCAACCGCATCCCTGTAAGCAGCCCGCTACAAAATTGCTACAATAAAATACGGCGCAATCAAGATTTCAGTGCTATCCATCCAAGATGGCGAAAGCGAAGCAGCGCAAGCGACACGTTCAGCAAGCGTTCGAATTCCGCACGTGGGGTGGTGCGCGTGACGGCGCAGGTCGCAAGCAGGTGAACGAACGCAAGAGCGAACCGCACCGCAAGCGACAACCGTTCAAGCCTAATCAGGCAGCCCATGTCGTTCTACGCACGGCGCCGGAGCTCGCGCGTCTTCGTCGGCGCGATGCATACAAGATCATCCACAAGGCGCTGCAGGTCGTGCTGCGACGGTCCGACTTCCGCATCGTGCACGCGAGCATTCAGGCCAATCACGTCCACCTGCTCGTCGAAGCCGACACACAGTACGCGCTCGCGCGAGGTGTGCAGGCGTTCGCGATCTCGGCTGCGCGGCGGCTGAACCAAGCCGAGGCATCGGTTCGCGGAAAGGCGCGTCGAGGCCCCGCGTTTCCCGATCGCTACCACGTCAAGATCATCACGAACCCGCGCCAAGCGCGGCACGAGCTCTCGTACGTCCTCAACAATTGGCGTCGCCACAAGGAGGATCGTTCGTCGGCGGTGCGCCACTGGTCCCTCGACAAGTACTCCAGTGCGATCGGTTTCACTGGGTGGCGCGAGCGCTCGTCGTGGTCGATTCCAGCCGATTACGATCCGCTTCCCGTCTGCGCGCCGATGACCTGGCTGTTACGCGAAGGCTGGAAGCTCCACCCACCGATCAGTATCTACGAAGTTCCCGGCCCACGTTGATTCGCGACGTTCGGCCACGCGCGAGCATGTCGTCGTCGAGAATCATCGTGTCGTGCCCGCATTCGTCGTCGCGAAGGCACGTCGTTGTCGCGAGTGAATTCGAGGTCGAGCGCGCATCGTCGTCGGAAACGCCTTCAGCGGTGTCCTGGCCGTCAATCGCGGCAGACGGAGCGGCAGCGGTCACAGGCTTCTCATTTAACCAATGCGAACGGATAAGCCTTGGCGAGCTCGGTCCTCGTGCAGACTGTACGCCACGCGTAAGTAGGCCCTCTCGACGATGCTGCTGTGCACACAGTGACGACCCTGCTGCGAAGCAGCGCATCGCGACGCGAGTGGGCCGGGGCAACTAGCGACACGAGCGCCCTACGAATCGCGCGCGTGCCACGGCGGCCACCGGTTGGCGTCGCGCGACACCATCCGCACGAACTCAACGCGCAGTAGCCAGGATTCCGGCGAGGTAATCACGTAGGCGAAGGGCATCGTCTGGATCGCGGCGCGGACGTCGGAGCGCGTCGCGAGGATCCGCATCCGGTAGCGATCGGGAAACGCCGCGCCGTGGCGGCGAACCTTGCGATTGAGCGCACGAGCGGCGGAGACCTGGAAGCCCTGCATGCCGCGCGCGAGCGCGAGCGCATGATCGGCCTCGACGATCAGCTCGACGCGACTGCCGCGCACCAACAGGTGCCTGATCCGGAAGTTATCGCGCGCGAGCGAGAGCGCGACGGCGCGGCGCAGCGCGCGATAGACATCTCGCGAATAGAGGTGGTGAAGCGCGCGGGAGAGGCGCGCGGTGACACGTACCGGATGTCGCGCCGATAGCCGCGGGCGTCGCTTGTGCGGCTCGCTCGGAATCGGCCCCTTCGCAGGTCGCCCTGCGCCGGTGCGTGCACCACCCCAATTCATTCGATCGGGATCCGTACACCAGAAAAATGAAATCGCCGAGATCTCTCCGTGACATTTTTAGCGCATGAAGACTTGCCAAGATTATGTAAGCACTTCTAGGGTGAGAGCACGGGAAGCTGGGGCCAAGTGTTACGCGCCGCGAAGCGGTCGGCTCTGAGACGCTGAAGCTCGGAGGGCCAGACGCTTGCGGTCGGGCGTCACACGCTCACGCGCCCGGTGAGGAGTGTCATGTCCGACGACAGTGATGTGGGGTTTAGCGACACGATGCCGGTGGACATTCGAGCCTTCGTCGACAGCCATCCACCACCGTACGGGGCGAACCACACGGGCATCGACGAGAAGCACGAGGAAGCGGACGACGACGACGCGGGCACCGACAAGAAGTACGATGAGGCGAACGACGACGCGAACGACGACGCGATTCCCGTCGACCTCGGGTCGCTCGACACCGCGCCGGTTCCGACGACGAGCCGCAAGACGGCGCCGCGATCACGCGGGCGACGAACTCGACCGCGCAGCAAGACGATCGCACTCAAGCGATTGACCCGAGCTGAGCTCGAGCGCGGCGCGCAGCTGTATCCACCCGTCGAAGACGTTGAGCGGCCACGCACGCGCGCCGAGTGCCGCGACGCGCCCCGGCCTTGTCCGTGGGTTGCGTGCAAGCACCACCTCTACCTCGACATCAATCCGCGCACCGGATCGATCAAGCTGAACTTTCCGGACCTCGAGCCGTGGGAGCTCGAGCACACCTGCGCCCTCGATATCGCCGACCAAGGCGGCCTCACCCTCGAGGAGATCGGGTTCATCACGAACCTGACCCGCGAGCGCGTGCGGCAGGTCGAGGTACGCGGGCTCTTGACGCTCCGAGCACGCGCACTCACGCTTCGCTAGCGAAGCGCGGACTCCTGACGCTCGGAACACGCGCGCGCTACGCTCGCAGCGCGGGCTCCCGACGCTCCGAGCACGCTCTCTGACTTCTGACGCTCCGAGCACGCGCTCACGCAGCGGACTCCTGAACGCGTGACGCCTATCCTTGCACCGGCCGCAACACGAGCACCGGCTTGCGCGTCGCTCGCAGCAGCTTATCGGCCACGGAGCCGACCAGCGCGCGCGTCAGACCCGAGCGCCCATGGGACGCGATGCAAATCGCGTCGCAACCGAGGCGCGCCGCGGCTTGCGAGATTGCTTTGGCGGCATCGTCACCGCGCACCAGGTGCGCCGCGACGGAACGATTCGTGTGCGCGGGCGCGAGCGTGATCAGCTGGCGCTTGATCTCCGGCTCGTCGACCTCCGCATCCTCGTCGACCACGTGCGCGATGTGCACTTCGCCACCTTCGTCGGTGAGTGCGAACGCGAACGGCACCGCGCGATTGGCGAACGACGACAGGTCCGTCGCCACCAGCGCACTCTGCAGCTTCGGCACCGCGAGGGTTGGGATGATGGCGTTTGGCGGCACGCACACCACGGATTGCGGCGCATCGTGGACGATGATCGTCGAGACGGAGCCGAGCCGGCCCAGGCCCGTCTTCTGCCCGGTGCCGACGACGATCGCGTCGACATTCGCTTCCTTCGCGAGCTCGACGACGTGGTCACCGATCCGCCCGAGGCCGCGCATCGCGCGCGCGCTGATGTTGTCGCCGGGACCGAAGCGCTTCAGCAGGTCACGCACGAGAAGCTTTTCGATCTCGGGGTCGCGATCGATGTGCGTGGCCGCATGCAGGCCGTAGTACTCCGCAGCGTCGTCGGGGTAGTAGATCGCGCCGAGCACGACCTCGACGTGCCCCCGCGCACGCAGCGCGTGCGTCCACTGTTGGCCGAGGTCACTCGCGACCGAGTCATCGATGCCAAGGAGCAGACGCAACGGGCGCTCGCCGCGTGCGTAGGCGAGCCACGGCTCGGGATCCCGCACGACGAGGACCGGCACACGCGCGGTGGCGATCACCTTCTCCGCCGTCGACCCGAGCTTGAGCAGCGTCGCCGGCGAGCTACTCGCCGCGATCACGATGAGGTCACTGCCTTCGGTCTCCGCGAACGTCGAGAGCGAAACCTCGGGCGTGCCGATCACGAGCTCCGCGCGCACCGGGACGGTGCCCACGGCAGCGGTGACCTGCGCGTCGAGGTTTGCGCGCGCGGCCGCTGCGGCGGCCTCATCTTCGACGACGTAGACGAACACGACCTCGCGCTCACCACGCTGCGCCGCAAGCGCGCGCGCAACCTCCAGCGCGCGCAGGCTGCGCTCCGAGAGGTCGGTACCGCAAATGATCGACATCTACGTTAGGTAGGCGAAGCGTCGAACGAGCTCGAGAAGGCGATCGCGCAGATCGTCGTCGAGCCCGACGAAGCGGATACCCATGCCCGGATGCAGGTTGTCGGGCGCGCCCGGGCGATACGGATTGACCCAGATGACTTCGCCCTCGACCTCGATCTGCGGGCTCTCGTCGTCGGGGCGAAAGCGCAGGTTGAGGTGCGTGCCGGGCTGCTCTGGCGTGGTCGTGCGCACGAAGATGCCCGTCTCGCTGATATCCGTGATGTACGCGAAGAGGTAGTTGTCCTCGCTCGCGTAGTCGACCTCGAGGTCGACGAGAACACGCGGTGCCTGTCGCCTGTCGGCGGTGGCGTGCTCCGCGGTGACCCCCTTGGACCTAACCATCTCGTGGGCCGTCATACCCTCGCCCATCGAGCGGCGTCAATCACCACGTCAGTCCAGCGTGATCGTCGCGATCTTGACGCGGTCCGTTGAGTCGCGCATATCCGGCGCCGCTTCCGAAACGGTCATATTTTTCCAGTTGGGGTTCTGCCCCGTGAAAAACCCCGTCCAGACTTCGTAGGGGCCTTTCGCGTGGGCGCTACCGCCCGCCTGGACCGTGAACGTGTCCACGATGTAATCGCCCGGTTGCCAGGTCGACGTCTGGCACCGCCCCTTGATGGGCTCATGGTCACCATTGATGCGAATGGGGCCATCCACGTGCAGCAGCACCTTCCAGTTGCCGCCCACGGCCTGGCGAATCTTGTAGTAGAGCGTGACCTCGAACTTGTCCCCCCGGCTGACAACCTGTGGCATCGACCAGCCGAGCAGCTCGATACGGCCATCGAAGACGACTGGCTTCTTCGGGCGAAATCTGATCTGCTTTGGCTCCGCGTGAAGAATGGCGGTCCGCAGCGGGTTCTTATCCGTGGTTCCGTCGACGCGGTTCGATAGCAGCAGCGAGCGCGTGTTGCGGTCGTCGATGACGTAGTACGGCTTGCCGCCGATCTCGCGATGGAGCTGGCAGAGCTCGGTCTGCGGCGCGATCGCGAACACGCGGTTCGGGCGACTGATCGCAGCGACGATCTGATCGCGCGCGGTGAGCGTCTCGGGCTTTGCGCTCGGCGCGTAGTCGTGCGGCGCATCGCCGAGGTCACCCATGATGACGAGCTGGTCGCCGGGCTTCGCCAGCGAGAGGTAGGTATCGAACATCGCCTTCGACGACAAATGCTCGGCGAGCTTTGGCTGCCACACGAACGGCCAGAATGCCGCGAGCAAGAGCGTGCCGACGAACATCGCGATCACACCGATCTCACTCACGAGCCGCAGCTTGCTCGCGCGATTACCGCGCACGAGGAAGACGACCCACAGAATGCTAAACGGCAGCGTCAGCGCGGCGGCACCACGCGCGAGTGCCTCCTGCACGCGCGTGCCCATCGGCGGCGGCTCCGTGGCGCGCCAGCAGCACATCGCGAGCGCGAACCCGGCCGCGACATAGAGACCGAGGCTGAGGATCCAGACCTTCGTCTTGACGAGCCCGATCCTCGACATCGCCGGATACTGGATCTGATCGCCGCCGACGAGCAGCGATGTGATGCGTTCCGCGAAGGACTGCATGTCCTTGCCAAGCACGAGCACTGCGAACGCGACGCATAATCCGAGGAGCAGCGCACCCGCCGGCATCGCGCTGCGCTCGCCGCGCGCGCGCCCCGCGAGCACACCATCGAGCCACACACCGATCGCGAGCGCGAGCGCCGGGAAACCAGGCCACAGCGTAAAGCCGACTTTGCGCTGGAACACCTCGCACGCGATCCACGCGGCCGCGGCCCACGCGAGCGCGAGCGTGCCGGTCATCCGACGCTTCGCATCGCTTGCGCCGATGAGACTCATCATCGCGACGATCGCGAGAAAGCCCCACGGATACGTGCCGTACGCGATCTGCTCGAACGTAGAGTCGAACGTGTAGCGAAGATCGTCCTCGGGCCGCCACAACGCGCCGAGCGTATCGGACCAACAGCCTGTCGACATGATCGCTTTGCCGAGCAGCGCGCGCTGTGGCGGAATCATCCCGGGCTGCGGCTCTTGCAGCGAATAGAGTTGATACGCGATGAGGCCCGCGATCGCGATCGCGACAAGCGTCGCGACGAGCGCCGTGAGGTTGGACAGATTCGAATACGTCCAGCGTTCGCGCCCGACCGACGCGCGCGGTGCCACGCGACCGACGATCCACACGCCGGCGTTGCGCGTCGCGCGAACGAGATCGATCACGAACGGAATGCCGAGCGCGCCCGCGACCGCGAACGCGCCGATCGGCACGAGCAAGCCGAGCAGCGCACCACCGCCGACGAAACCGAGTGCGACACCGAGACCGAGCGCCGCGAGCGCGACGAGTGCATCGAGCACTTGGATCGGGCCGCGTGGCAGCGTCGTCAGCGCGACGAGGCCATACATGATGAGCGACCCCGCCGCGGCCGTCCCGATCTCCGACGTCAGCTGACGCGACTGCAAGACGAGCAGCGGCATCGATAAGAGCACGAGCCCGGTCACGATGCCGGCACGCGCGCCGCCGAGGCGCAACGCGAGGCCGACCGTCGCGAGCACCGTCAGTAATCCGAGTAGCGCGAGCGGCAGACGTCGGCCCGCATCGCTATCGGCGATGTGATCGCGGCCGAATTGCATGGCGCGCGTTGTCAGCGTGCGCGCGAGCGCATCCTCGGGCGCCACGCGATAGCAGCCGTCCTTGGGCGCTTGCTGCGGCGGCTTCGGCATCGCGAGCGTTTGCTTCTTCGCGAGCTCCGGCCGCGGCGCGACCTTATCGGCGAGCTGCCGCTCTTGCGGCTCCCAGAACCCGAACGTGCCGAGCCCGGGCAACAGCGTCACGCCCGCCAGTACGGCGATGCACAGAAGCGCGATGGGCCATCGGTTGAGCCAGCGCGAGAGAAGCTCCACGGGACGAAACTACCACTGTTTGCGCGCAAACCGCCTCGGTGAAACTGCGCGGCGGTCGCCGTGTCGAAGCAGCAAGATGCATCGCCGCCTACTTGTCACGTTCTTGTGCGTCGCCTGCGCGGACCAACGGCTGCACCCGCTTCGCGAGAGCTGCGATCACTCTGCGATCCTGGTGAGCGATCCGAGCGTCGATGTTCGCCTCATCAATAAGGTCCTGAACACGACGAAGGCCGCCGGCCTCAACGCGGTCTCGCCGCGCGCGCTGCCACCGCAGTGCCTGCTCTCGGCGCCTGTCATTCGCATAACGCGCGACGAGATCACGTTGCAGGGCAAGCTCATCGCGACTACCGAGAGCGTGCTCCGCGATGATTCGCCGACGTTTAAGGTCGACGCACTCTTCGAGGGGCTGGAACGCGTCGGTGATCTGTCGACCGGCGTTGCCACCGGCGTTGCGGCTGGCGAGTGGGACGACAACGCGAACTATCGCGATTACCTGCGCTGGCTCGGCAAGGCACGCCTCGATGTATCGCAGCGCAAGTTCCTCGTCGTGACGGATCGCACGGGCAAACCAATGCCGAACTGCCCGATCACGATCAACGGCAAGCCATCGCTCGTGACGATGCCATCGGGCCGCGCGCTGCTATTTCCACGCGCGCTCGGCCTCACCGGCCCGGTGATGGTGAGCGCGACGTGTGCTCGAACGAGCGCGCACGCGATGATCGGCCCCGATGCGGTGACAACGCTTGTGCTGTGGACCGATCGGGACGTGCCTGCCCGCCGCCCGATCGATCTCGCGTTCGTCCTCGACACGACCGGCTCGATGGACGAAGAGATCGACGCGGTGAAGTCGACGATCCGAACGGTCGCCGAACAGCTCGCAAGCGATCAGCTCGACATCCGCATCGGGCTCGTCGAGTACAAGGATCGCGAAGATCCGGAGGTCACGCGCACGTTCCCGTTCTCGTCGGACCTCGTCGCGTTCAGTCGCAGCGTGAGCGTGCTCGTGGCCGGCGGCGGCGGCGATACACCCGAGGACATGCAGCTCGGCCTATCGACTGCACTCGACAAGCTGCAGTGGCGCGCCGACGCGGTGTCACGCATGATCGTCGTGATCGCCGACGCACCACCGCACCTCGATTACACCGACGAGCGCGACTACGCCGATTCGGCGCGTCGCGCCGCGGCCCGCGGGATCAAGATCTTCACCGTGTCCGCGTCGGGCATGGATGACGATGGCCAAATCGTGATGCGCCAGATGGCGCAGTTCACCGGCGCGACGAACATGTTCGTGCTCCGCGGTGGCGCGGGGCCGCAGTCGGCGGGCGGTGGCGATCCAGCGTCTTCGTGCGGCGGCACGCACTCGAATTACTCGAGCGGCAATCTCGACCAGCTGATCACCGACAAGATCCACCAAGAGCTGCGCTCGCTCGATGCCGACCCGCAGCTGATCCCAGGGCGCGATCAGGACGAGCGAGCCAAGCCTTGCGACAAGCGCGTCGTTATGGCGCAGTGATCCCCGACCGCTGTTAGTATCGGCGCTCGTGTCGACTGCGCGCGCCGGAGAGCTCGCGAAGCTGCACCGCAACATGCCGGTGGAGCGTTACCGCAGCCTGATCGGCCATTGGATCACGCGGTGGTTTCGGCCGCCGCGCCCGGCGCGTCACGACGCGATGCCGGCGCCGCAGCCCGGCCAATGCGTCGTCACATTCGGCGGCCACGCGACCGTGCTCGCGCGCTACGACAAGCTCTCGATCGCATTCGACCCGATGCTCGGGCGCTGGGTCGGCGGCGTGCGCCGCGCGGTCGAGCCCGGGCTCGCGCCCGGCGACTTCGACGACGTCGGCCTCGTGCTCATCTCGCATCGCCACGCCGATCACCTCCACGTCCCGACGCTGCGCAAGCTGCCGCGCAAAACGGCGACGATCGTCGTGCCCGCCGGCGCCGCGACCTCGATCTCCGAGCTCGGCTTCGCGCGCGTGATCGAGCTGCAGCCCGGCTCCGACCTCGAGCTCCGCGGGATCCAGGTCATCGCGTACGCGACGCGCCACGGCGAGGGCGAGCTCGCGCGCGGCCTGTCCTACGTCGTGCGGCCGGCCCCCGACGGCGGCGTCACCGGCCCGAGCCTCTACCTCTGCGGCGACAGCGGCTACTTCTCCGGCTTCGCCGATGTCGGCGAGCGGTTCGCACCCGACGTCGCGCTATTGCCGATCGGCGGCTTCTATCCGAGCTCGTTTCGCAATCGCCACATGTCGCCGCTCGACGCGCTCTACGCATTCGAAGATCTCCGTGCGCGCTTGCTCGTGCCGATCCACTATGGCGCGTTCGCACTGAGCTACGAAAAGCTCGACGAGCCCGTGCGCTGGCTGCTCGAGCTCGCGAGCGCGCGCGGCATTCGTGACCACGTCATGGTGATGACGGCCGGGCAGACCGAACGCTTCACGTGATACCTATCCGCCGTGGCACCCGAAGTCTCGATCGTGATCCCCGTCTACAATGAAGAGGGGATTCTGCGCGAGGCGATCACGGAGCTGATCGCCGGGCTGCCGCCGGACCTCACGTTCGAGATCATCATCGCCGAGAACGGCTCGCGCGATCACACCGTCGAGCTCGCCGAGCATCTCGCAGGCGAGATGCCGCAGGTGCGCGCGTTCTCGCTCGGCGAGCCAAATTACGGCAAAGCGCTCAAGCGCGGCATCCTCGAGGCAACGGGCAGGTGGGTGATCTGCGAAGAGATCGATCTCTGCGATCCCGACTTTCATCGCCGCGCGCTCGATCACCTGCGCCATGGCGATGCCGACATGGTCGTCGGCAGCAAGGCGATGAAGGGTGCGAGCGATCACCGGCCGCTGATGCGGCGCGCCGCGACGCGCATCTTGAACGGCATGCTGCGGCTGACGCTCGACTTTCGCGGCACCGACACGCACGGCCTCAAGGCGTTTGATCGCGAGGCGCTGCTGCCTGTCGTCGAGAGCTGCGTGATCGATCGCGATCTGTTCGCGAGCGAGCTCGTGATTCGCGCCGGGCGCGCCGGAATGCACGTTCTCGAAATTCCGATCCGCCTCGACGAGAAGCGACCGCCCGCGATCAACCTCGTCAAGCGCGTGCCGAACGTGCTGCGCGGAATGGCGAAGCTGACGTACGTCATCCGCTTCGGTGGCAAACCGTGAAGTGCGCGGTCTCGATCGATCTAGACGGCATCGCTTGCTACTACCGAATTCACGCACTCGGTCGCGCGCCCGCCGAGCTCGAGCACATCATCTTCGAGCGCGCGTTGCCGCGAGCGGCGGCGCTATTCGCGCAAAAGAATCTGCATGTGACGTACTTCGTGATCGGGCGCGATGTCGATGCGGAGGCCGCGCTGCCGGATCGCGCCGCGCGTACCGCGAACGCGCAGCGCCTGCGCACGCTCGCCGAGCGCGGCGACGAGCTCGCAAATCACAGCTACTCGCATCCGTACGATCTCGCGCGGCTGTCGCCCGCCGCTGTCGATGCTGAGATCGCGAACTGCGATCGCGTGCTGCGTTCGATCGCGGGGCACGTGCGCGGCTTTCGCGCGCCGGGCTACGACCTCTCGCCGGCGATGCTCGACACGCTCGCGCGGCTCGGCTACCGCTACGACTCGTCGGTGTTCCCCGCGCCCGGCTACTACGCGGCGAAGGCCGCGGTGATGACGGCGCTGCTCGCGCTCGGCAAACCGAGCGGCGCGGTGCTGACAAATCCGCGTGCACTCGTCGCGCCGGCAACGCCGTATCGGCCATCGATGACCGCGCCGTGGCGTCGCGGTCAGGCGCCTGTCGTCGAGCTGCCAGTCGCGGTCACGCCGTGGACGCGCGTGCCGGCGATTGGCACGACGCTCCTCGTCGCGCCGAGCTGGGTGCGCGGCAAGCTGATCGATTGGATGGCGCGTCGCGCGTTCTTCAACTTCGAGCTGCACGGCATCGACTTCGCCGATGCCGAGCAAGACGGCATCCCGGGCGAGCTCGTCGAGCGTCAGCCCGATCTGCGCATCCCGATCGATGACAAGCTCGCGCGCTTCGACGCGATCCTCGACGACATCGCGCGGCGCTGGCAGTTCAAGACGCTGGCCGAAGTCGCGGCCGATGTTCAGCGCGAGGAGTGACGCCGCACGATCGCTTCGCGCGCGAGTTGATCGGTACGCTCGTTGAGCGGAATGCCTGCGTGACCCGCAACCTTCACGAATCGAAGGTCGGCGAACTTGCGGCACACGTCACGCAGCTCGGCAATGAGCTCGATGTTTTTCTTCGGCTTCCACGCCTTCGTCAAAACGCCGATCGAATATTCGGAATCCGAATACACGACGACCGGGCGCGACTTGTCCTCGATCGATTCGAGCCCGCGCAGGATCGCCGTTAGCTCGGCGATGTTGTTCGTGCCTTCGCCGAGATACTCGGAGAGCTCCTTGCGCTGTTTGCCGTCGATGATGACGACACCCACGCCAGCCGGTCCCGGGTTGCCGGTGCATGCGCCATCCGTCCACACCTGGATCGGCTCGACCGCGGGCTGCACCTCGAAGTCGACTGCGGCCTCGCCGGAGATACTCGTCAGGTTCTTTGCGCTTGCTCGGTAGACCTTGGCCCCGGTAACCGGCTTGTAAACGACTTCAACGCGACCGTCACGATCGGTGACAAGTGCACCCGCGGCGTCGACGTTTGCCCAGACATCCGCGTCGCGCAGGCGGTGCTTGATCCACGGCATGGGGCCTACCTTTAGCACTGTCGACCGACGATGAAGCGCGTGTTATAAGCCGCAAAGTCCGATCTCGGACGAACAGGGAGAATGCAAATGGTCCGGACTCGCAGTCTTTTGGTCGCCATCGCAGCGCTGGGCCTCGGCGCTTCCGCGTGCAAGAAGAAGGAAGAAAAGAAGGCCGAACCCACGGGCAGCGCGACGACGTCGGAGAAGCCGACCGAGCCAAAGCCGGCACCGGCCGTTCAGATCGTCGGTGGCGAGGATCTCGCGCTACTCCCCGCGGACTCCGAGCTCGTGATGGGGCTGAACTTCACGCAGCTCAAGCAGAGCGCGCTGTGGAAGCAATTCTCCCCCAAGCTGATGGAAAAGATTTCGGGCGGCCTCAACGAGTTCAAGGCGGCGTGCGGGTTCGATCCGATCGACGCGATCCAGACGGTGTCGCTCGGCGTCAAGGGCGTCGGGACCGACAACGTCGATGGCGCGTTTGTCATTCACGGCCCCGACAAAGCGAAGTCGATGGCGTGCATCGACAAGGCGAAGGTCGAGGCGAAGAAGAAGGGCACGGATGTCACCGTCGACGGCGAGGTCGTGCTCGTCAAAGATAAGTCAGGCAAGCCGAGCGCGTGGACGTTCACCAACGCGAACACGCTCGTCGGTGTCGTCGGCGCGGCCGCATCGAAGGACACGCTGCTCGCGGCGACCAAGGGCACCTCGACGCTGAAGACGTCGCAGACGTTCGTCGAGATGTACAACAAGATCAACACGAAGGAGTCGCTGTGGCTCCTCGTCAACGGCAACGCGCCGTTCATGGCGAAGGCCGCGCAGGCGGGCGTCAAGCCCAAGGCCGTGTTCGGCTCGCTCAACGTGACCGACGGGCTCACGCTCGATCTGCGGATTCGTCTCGGCTCGCCGGATGAAGCGACGCAGCTCGTGAATATGGCGAAGGGCCAGACGAACAACGCGCAGGTCAAGCAGATGTTCGACAAGCTCGACGTCACCGCCGATGGCAACGACGCGAAGATCGCGCTCGCGATGAGCAACGCGAAGTTGCAGAACCTGATCCAGATGGCGAGCAGCATGATGGGCGGTATGGGCGGCGGCGCCGGTGGTAAGGGCGGCGGCAAGATGGGCAAGCCCTAACCACGATGCGGCTGGGAAGCGCAGCCGTTCCGGAGGAGCGCAGGGGCGCCCGACAGGGGAACCGGCGCGGCCCGAAGGCCGCGACGGCGCCGCGAGCGAGGAACGGCGTAGCGATGTGGATCGCATGCAGTCTGCTTTTTGCGATTGCGGGCTGCAGTAAAGGCAAGGCAAAGCCGCCGCCGGTCGCCGGTCTGGCGGCGGTGCCAGCGTCGGCGCAGGTCGTCATCGCGGCCGACGTCGTGCGCGTGATCGACTCGCCGCTCGTCGCGCGTGCGGTCGATCAGCTGCTGCTTCGCGATGCCGAGCTTGCAACGCGCTGGCAGCGCCTACGCGACAAATGCAAGATCGATGTCGCGAAGCTCAAGCATGTCGTGCTCGCGATCGGACCGCACGCCGGAGACAGTCCCGGCACGGGGCCGGTGCTGATGGTCGTCACCGGTCAAATCGCGGAAGCCGAGCTCTCGAGCTGCGTGCGCGCGATGGTCGGCGAGGGCGGGGGCTCGCTGACCGCGAAGGACCTAAGCGGTCGAACGCTCTATCAAGCGAAGGATGGCAATCGCACCATGTTCTTCGCGTTCAGTCGCACCGATACCGTCGTGCTCGGCTCGAACGAAGCGTATGTGACCGAGGCACTGGGCACCGGCAAAAAGGTCCTCGACAACCCCGACATCGCGAAGTGGATCCACCTGGTCGATCAGAAAGCGCCTATCTGGGCCGCCGGCCGCGTCGACGAACGCGTGCGAGGAGGTCTGATCAAGGCGACGAACGGTCAGCTGTCGGCGGGGCCGCTCGCGATGGTCCTCGCCATCGATCCGACGAGTGGCGCAAAGATCGAGCTCGGCGCCATCATGGCCTCCGCGAAGGATGCCAAGACACTAGAATCCTTTGCGAAGGGCCAGCTCGCGCTGCTTGCGATGGCCGCTCAGGTCAAGAGCCTGGGCAAGGTCGTCGATAAGGTCACGATCGCGGCCGATGGTGACACCGTTCGCTTCAAAGCGGCCTTAGGTGTCGAAGAGGTCAATCTGATTATTTCGGCGCTTGACGGCGGGGGTCCTGCCGAGCAGGATTCCCCGCCCGCCACCGCAGGCTCTGGGTCTGCAGCGGGACCGTAGAGGTAGATCATGGCGACGAAGAAAATCACGAAGAAGGCGGCGCCGAAGAAGAAGGCTCCCGCGAAGAAGGCGGCGCCGAAGAAGGCGCCCAAAGAGAAGACGGATGCACCGGCGGGCAAGGCCGCTCCGCGCCACCCCAAGGCGTCGGTGCTGGAGCTTCACGGCGGCAAGGAGGCTCTCGCGAAGGCGCTAGCCGCATCGCTCGCGCGTGACGATGAAGATACCGATGTCATCGAGACGCGCCTGAAGACCGCGTCGAATGGCCAGCTCTTGCGTCTGCAGCGCGTCGTGACGGCGGTGAAGGCGAAGTGGGGCAGCCGTGAAGCGCTGATCGAAGCGCTCGGCAACGTCGAGAAGAAGAGCAAGGACAAGGATTACCTTGCGAAGCTCGCGACGTTCCCGCTGCCGAAGCTGTACGACCTCGCGACGTCCGCCGAGCGCCGCGCTCGCGCGTGATGATGTAGCTCGCGCGCGGGTAGAGGTCCGCCGCGACGATTCCGCGATGCGCCGCGCGTCGAGGTCGCGGCTACAATTCCGCGATGTGCCGCGCGCCGCCGATGAGACCGCGCGCGTCGAGTTTCGCGGCTACAATTCCGCGATGCGCCGCGGGCTGCTCATCGTCGGTTTTGCGACGCGCATTGCGCTCGCCGCCGACGAGCCACCGCCGGCGGTGCCGCACGCGGTGCAGCTCGTTGCGACGGATACGGCGTGGCGCTACGAGCTCGTCACCGCGCCGGCGATCGCGCCACAGATCGGCGCGCTTGCCGTGAGCGGGCTCGATGTCGTCGCCGGTCGCGAGAGCGCGCCGACCGCGGTGCTCGGCGACGAGCGCAAGGCACCGGCGGCGTGGCCCTACGATGTCGATAAGCCGCTTCGCGCGACGGGCAAGCTCGCACCTGCTGCACCCGCCGAGCAGCGCATTGCAGCGCTCTTCGCGGTGACGAAATTTTCGCTCGCGAAAGATCACCATGACCTTCGCATGATCGAGATCCGCTTGCGCTATCGCGATGGCTGCGCGGTGTGGCTCAACGGCATCGAGGTCGCGCGCCGCTCGCTCGAGCGCGGCACGATGTCGCTCGCATCGGTGCCACGCGGCCCGGAGTGGGAGACGCTTTACGTCGCTGTCGCGCCGGGCCTGCTGCGCCTCGGCGACAACGTGCTCGCGATCGAAGTGCATCCGTCGGGGCGGAGCAGCGCGCCCGAGCTCACCGCGGACGTGATCGGCCGCCGCGGGCTCGGCATCTTGCGCGGGCCGCTGATCAGCGACGTCGGTGCGACGACAGCGACGATCAGCGTCGAGACGGATGGCAGCGTGCCCGCGACACTCGACTGGGGCGTCGGCGCAACGCTCGGCCATCGGCTGCAGAGCCCGGCGGGACGGCTACATCGCTTCAAGCTGAGCGGGCTACCTGCGAAGAGCAAGGTGAGCTATCGCGTGAGCGCGGATGCGGCGCAGACGGAGGCGTTCGCGTTTCACACCTTGCCCGCCGCCGGCGATGTCGTGCGCATCGGCGTCTACGGCGACGTGCGCGGCGGGCACGACACGCATCGCAGGATCGTCGAGGCGATGCTCGCCGAGGGACTCGACGTGATCGCCGTGACCGGCGACATGGTGATGCGCGGCTCCGACGAGGGCGATTGGCAGCGCTTCTTCGCAGTCACGCGCGAGCTACTCGCGCAGGTGAGGTACTTGCCCGCGATCGGCAACCACGACCTCGGCTGGAGCAACGCGGATCCAGACGTGTTCGCGTTGCCACCCGGCCCGGCGGGCAGACCGGATCACGCGTACTGGTACAGCCTCGACATCGCCGACGTGCACCTCATCTTCCTCGACTCCAACGCGTACGATGTGCCGGCGCAGGAGAAGTGGCTCGACACGGATCTCGCCGCCGCACGCGCACGCAACACGCGCGCGATCGTCGTGCTCGTGCATGACGGACCATTCTCGCGCGGCATTCATCGCGGCAACCGGATCGCGCGCGAGCGCTACGTGCCGATTCTTGCCCGCCACAAGGTGGACCTCCTCGTCGCAGGGCACGACCATCTATATCAGCGCGGTGAATCCGGTGGCGTGCGTTACATCGTCAGCGGCGGCGGCGGCGCGGGACTTTACAAGGTGAGCTGTGGCGAGCGCCACAAGCCGCGCTGCCCCGAAGATGGCATGCAAAAAGTACTCAGCGAGCATCACTACATCGTCGTGACCATCGACAAAGAGACGTTGGAGATGTGCCCGCGGCGCCAGGACGGCACGTTACTCGAAAAGTGCGTGCGCTACAGATTGGGCCGTCCGTAGGTCATACTCCACCGATGCGTTGGTTCCTCCTTTGTGCGCTTGTCGCCTGCCATTCGTCGTCTCCTTCATCGCCTTCGAATAAAGCCGGCGAGCCTGACTACAAGGCGATTGCCGCTGACGAGCTCGGGTTCTTGCCGGCTCAAGCCGAGATCGTGTTCGGCGTCGATTTCGTGCAGCTGAAAGGCAGCGCGCTGTGGCAGAAGTTCGAGCCGCAGTTCATCAATCAGATCGGAATCCTCGAGACGTATCGCAAGTCGTGCGGCTTCGATCCGGTCAAGACGATCGAACGCGTGACGTTTGCCGGCAATTCGACGGGGCCGAACCGGTTCACGGGCGTCGCCGTCGTGCGCGGCGTCGATAGTGGGCGCGCGATGGAGTGCATCACGAAGAACGCGCAACAGATCGGCACCGTGTCGAACGATGGCGGCGTGCTGATCGTCAAGCAACAGAACATGGCCGACCCGATGGCGGTGACGGCGGTCGATCCGACGACGATCGTCGTCCAGGTCGATACGACGGTGAACGCCGGATCGATGAAGGCCGTCTTGCGTGCCGGCGCGCCGCTGCGCTCCTCGCCGACATTCATGAAGCTCTACGAGCGCCGCGAGAAGGGTGCATCGATGTGGGGCATGGCGAACGGCACCTCGAAGCTGTTCGAGCCGATCGCGAGCATGGGCATCAAGCCAAAAGCCGTCGATGGCACGTTGACCGTGAGCGACAAGTTCTCGGGCATGATTCGCGCGACGTTCAGCTCGCCCGAGGAGGCGAAGAAGCTCGCCGACGACATCAATCGCACCGCCGCGATGGCGAAGCGGTTCGTCGAGAAGCTCAACGTGCGCGCCGACGGGCCGATGGTCATCATCGATGGTGCCGTCACCGAGGCGCAGCTGCGCACGATGATGTCGATGATGGGCGGGATGCTCGGACCGTAGCTATTTGTCTTCGGGCAGTGGCACCTTCATGTGCGCGAGCGTCTTGCGCACGAGGCTCCACACGGCGCCGGCATCGGTCGTGACGTCGTCCCAGCGGCCGGGGAAGCGGCCGCAGAATGATGACTTCATGATCTCGGGCAACGCGCGCTTGCCGTCGTCGGCGAACAGCGGGTGCTCGAGGTAGACGCACGCTTCGTCGGTCGCGCGCACCGAGAGGCTGCCCGGTAGATCGGGCGCGTTGCGGATCGCGTGTGCGACCTCGACGATGACTTCGAGGTTCGCGCCGGAGATATCGGGGTGGCGACGCGCGAGAATTTCGATCTCGGCTTTCGGCGGCGGGTAGTCCATCTGCAGCGGCGCGAAGCGATCGAGTTGCGCGGCGTCGATGCCGTAGGTGCCGGTGAACTCGCGCCCGCGATTGACCGCCGCGATGAATTGAACGTTCTCGGGAATCGGGATGAACGTGTTCTCGATCGGGTGATAGACGCGGCGCGTGGCATCGAGCGCTGGCATCAGCGCGTTGCGCGCGCTCTCCTGGCAGCGGTTGAGCTCGTCGAGAAACACGAGGTACTTGCGATCGGGATGATCCGCGGCTTCTTCGAGTGCGACGAGCACGTCGGTCTTGATGAAATCGGTGACGGGCGCGCCGGTTGACGAGGCGCGCACCTGGATGCTGACGAAAAAGTCGCTTGGCTCGACGACAGCGCCGCAGTTGAAGAACACGAACACCATGCCGAGGCTGTCGGCGATCGCGCGCGCGAGCACGGTCTTGCCGCAGCCCTGCGGGCCATCGAGGAGGATGTTGAGGCCGCCCTGCAGCAGCACCTGCAGCTTCTTGGAGACGATCGGATCGAGGTACATGCCCTCGATGCGAAATGGCGCGCGCGACACGAACTCGACCTCGATGCGGCCGCGATCGTCGCGCTCGGGCTTGTGCACCGCGATCACGCGCACGAGGCAGGGCAGGCCGGGCACGATGCGATCGTCATTGGAGAGGACGACCTTCGGCGCGCGGCGGCCGTCGAGGTGCGTGGCGCGCAGCTTGAACTGCGAATCCTCGATCGGATTTGGCCAGAAGATCGCCTCGACCGTGCGGCCGGGTGCGAGCTCTTCGACGGTCCATTTGCTCGGCATGCGGAGCGATCTTTACGCCGAGAGCGAGCGGCGCGCCAGCTCACCGATCATGCGACCGAACCGCGCGACGGCGACGTCGGGCTCGCGATCGTCGAGTACGACGTAGTTCGGGAACGCGACCTCTTCGAGCTTGCGCACGGCGACCTGTGCGCACACGATGCCGCGGCGGCGCGTCAGCTGCGTGACGAGCGAGCGCAGCGCCGCGACCGAGCACTCCGTCGGCAGGCCATCGCTGATCATGACGAGCACCTTCGCGCGCTGTGGTGATGCGACCGCGATGTTTGCCGCGTGGTACAGCGCCGCGGCGTCGTTGTTGCCGCCGCTTGCGCGCAACGCGACGACGTTGCAATCGCGCGCCGTGCCGGCGTCGTAGATCACGCTGTCGGTGAAGCCGAAGAAGCGCGCCTCGACACCAGGCAGCGGGCGCACCGCCTCGGCGACGAGCACGGCGAATCGCTTCGCGCGCTCGATGTTCTGGCCGGCCGTCATCGAGCTCGAGCAGTCGACGATCGTGCCGAGGAAGAGGTCCGTCTTGCGCGTCGGCGTGCGCGCGATCAGGATGCGCGGATCGTTGCGCGTGACGAGGGCGCGCAGGCGCGTGCGATCGAGCGCGCGGCCCTGCGTGCGTGCGCGCATCGGCAGCCAGCGCAAGCCGAGATCGTCGAGGTACGCGCGCAGCCGCGTCGAGTGGCGCTGCACGTCGGTGGCGAGCTTGCGATGGAGCTCGGCGTCGCCGCGCACGCGCTCGATGTGCGTGATGCGATTGAACTGGGTATCGGGGTTGACGTTGATCTGCAGGCGATCGATCGGGCCGGTGTTGCGGCCCGTCTTGTTCGACTGCCGCGGATCGAGGATGCGCTCGACCTCGCGCTGCAGGACATCGTCGTCGATGCCGGCGCCGAACACGTCCTGTTCGCGCTCGCCGAATACGAGGCCTTCCGGGCCGCCGAACACGCGCGCGATTTCGATCTCGCCGCCGAACAAATGAACGAGGCGCTTTGTGAGATCGTAGAGGCCGCGCATGTCGAGCGTGCGCAGCTCCTTGCCGCACATCGCGAGCGCTTGCGCGATCAGTGGATCGCCGGCGCGGTTGCCGAGGCCCATGCGGAGTGCGCGTGCAAAGCGCGCGACGACGTGACCGCTGCGATCGAGCTCGGCGAGGATCGCGCCGCGGCGCAGGCGCACGGAGTCCTCGGCGTAGGCGACGTCGAGGTCGGCGTGGATCAGCGCGTGCGCGGTTGCTGCGCCAAGCGCCGCGCACAGCTCGCTAACCTTGATCTCCTGAGGTGCGTGCTGGAACGCGTAGGCGCCGAGGCGTTTGAGTCGATCGCCGTACGTCGCATCGAGTCCGCGTAGGTTGCGCTCGAGGTGCTCGTCGGCGATCAGGTTCAAGAAGTGGCCGATGCCCTCGGCGTGCGCCTGCTTCCATAGCTTCAGCGCCTCGTCACCGCGGTGATAGACGTGGTGGCCGAGCTCGTGAAGGATCAGTCCCTCGACGACATCCTGGCCGTGCGTTTCGGCGCGCAGCATCGGCAGCGGCGATACGAAGATGCGATTGCCATCGAGGCGCGTGTGGCCAAAGTCGCGCTCCTTCGAGGTCATGTGGATGCGATACAGCCCGCCCGTCAGCTCGACGCCGCGCTTGACGCCCCACGCGAACACCTCGGCGACGCGTTCGAGGCGCTCGTGCGCGAGCCCCTCGCTCATCGCGTACTGCGATGCCGCACGCCGTGCCTCGCCGGTGCCGGCCTCTTCAAAGATGCGCACGTCGAGGTCCATGCACGTCTCACGATCGAGATCGCGACGCAGCCGCTGCACGACGAGCCACATGCGCTTTTCCGAGCACATGTCCTGGCCGCCCATCAGCGCGGCGGAGACGAGCAGCTTCGCGATATCGGCCTTCGCCGCGCTCGGCACGAGCTCGAGCGTGTAGATCCAGTCATCGGCGCGTTCGTCGGCGATGTATTCGGCGAGGATCGGCAGACCGATCGGGTCCGCCCACGCAGCGGCGAGGTTGCGCGCGACGGCGACGCGCAAGTGCAGTGGCCGATCGCTGCCGACCTCGAGAAAGCGCGTCAACGCGGCGCGCACGTCGGCGCTGGGCTGCGTGAGTGACAGCAGCACGCCGAGCGAACGCTGATACGCGTGGTGATGCGGCGAATCGACGAGCGCGAGGGCGCACTGCACGACATCGGCGAGCTTGACCAGCGCGTCCCAATCTTCGCGGCGAAAGTACCAGCCGCCGCCGGGCGCGCGCGCAGCCGCGAGTGCACGCTCGAGGGCATCTTTCTCGCCGCGTGCGAGCAGCGCGAGAGCGACGTGAAATTGCCACACCGGCGGCAGATCGGGCTCGCGTACAAGCGCGCGGATCGCTTCGACGGCGGGTGCGTGATCCCAGAGCGCGATCGTCTGCAGGATCGGGATCGGCGTCGGCAGTCGATCGCGTAGGACGAGCAGCTCGGCGAGGCGCAACTGGCCGGGTTCGCCGAGCGCGCACAGCGCGAGCGCTGCTTCCTCGACGATCGCTGGGCGCGGATCTCGACACCACGCGACGAGCGCGTCGAGATCGGTGCATGCGCGAATCTCATCGGCGAGCGGCACCTCGGCGCCCGACGCCACGGGCGGCGGTTCGGGCAGACCTTCGAGGCGCAGTATGCGGCCGACGTATTCGCGCGCAGCGCTCTTCGCGTCGGTGACGCGATCGAGCAACGTGTCGCGTACGACCGAGACGGCGACGACGCGACTCTCGACGAGCGCAGTGACGATCCGCGCCGCGTGGTGGCCGACGTCGCCGTCGATGCGGCTCGCGCAATAGAGCGCCGCGTCCGCCGCGAGCGCGCGCATGCGATCGAGCTTGCGAAAGCGCAGCAGCATCACCGCTTCGGAGATGCCTTTCCACAGCGTCTTGCGCGCGGCCGTGCCCGGCAGCTTGTCGACGTACTGAAGCGTGGGAAGCACGCCACCGGTCTGTTCGATCCAGTCGGCGAGCGCGAACGAGTGCGCGTCCCAGCGCCACAGCCGCGCGTGAGCGAGCGGCGGTAGCTCGCGTGTGCGCACCCAGGTGACAGCTTCGTTGTCGAGGTCGGCGTCGAATTTCTCCGTCGCTGCGACGAAGCGGTCGAGCTGGCGCGCGACATCGGGCAGCGGATCCGAGCAGCCGAGTAGGGCGTTGCAGGCGGCAAGGCTCGGCGCCGCAGCGCCGCGACCGGCGAGCGCGGAACACAAGCCGCTGACGAGGCCGTCGAATGCCGGTTTGAGCGCATCGCCGAGATCGCGATGCGAGCACGTCTCGATCTTGCGGCGCTCGGCGGGCGTGAGCTCGCGACGCACGCGCGGCGCGACGACAACCGGCGCGGCACGTTCGCCAAATGCTTCGCAGCGCGCGCGCCAATCGGCGATCACCGGGTGCGCGCGACCTTCGAATGCGCGCATCACCGCAAGCTCGCGATCGCGCGGCAACGGATCTGCATCGACGAGCGCGACCACGCGCAGCGCAGCCGCCATGTCGAGCTCGGTGAGCGCCGAGACGAGGAGCTTCGGCTCCGCCGCACGCAAGAGGCCAAGCACCGCATCGCCACGCTCGTCGGTCGGAACGAGCGCTTTGAGGATCTCGATCAGCGTTGCGCGATCGACGCGTGGCGCGATCGCACGACAGACGTGCTCGATGCGCTCGCCGCTTGCGTTCACAACCGCGGCGAGCGCGGCGCTGAATATCGCAGGGCGATGTCGGCGCGGCAGCTGATCGACGAACGTCTCGAGCCGCTTGCCGCTGAAGACGCCGATCGCGCGCCCGGCGAGCGCGACGTAGCGCGGGTACTCGCCGATCGCGATACGCGCGAGCCAGACGAGCTCGAACGGCGGGCTCTCCGGCGGCAACTGGCAGAGCGCATCCCAGCCGTGATCGCTCGCGCGCAGTCGCGCGAGAATGTCGGCTTCGCCGAGCACGCGCACGAGTGTTGCGAGTCGCTTCGCCGGCAAGAGCCCGACGATCGCTGCCGCGAGCGCGAGGTCGTGCTTGACGATCGGCAGCTCGAGCAATCGCTCGGTGTGCGCGACGCCCGGCTTGACAGGCCAGTGAAAACGAAACAGGCCACCGATCGCCGCGGGCACGAGGCTCGCGTCGAACAGCGGATACGCGATCACGCGCGGGTCGAGCGCGATGCACAGAGACCACAGCGCGTCGTTCCGTGCGCTCTGCAGATGCGCGAGCAACGAGACGAGCGCGCGTCGCGCGAGCGCACGCTGCTTGCGCGGATTCATCGCTTCGACGAGGTGATCGAGCGCGCGCCACGGCGCGCCGGCCGCGGCGAGCGCATGGACGAGCGTATCGAGCACATCGCGTCCCGACGGCAGGCCGACGCTTGTCTCGCGACCCGCTCGCTCGAGGTAGTCATCGACCGCCTCCGGCGCGCGCCGGTGCGCACCGGCAAGCAGCGTCGCGATTGCCGTCGCGCTCTCGTGCGTGAACATTTCGACGACCTCGGCCGCCGCCACGCGTCCGCCTCGGTACATATCGAGCGCGAGGCCGAGCGAGCCATCGGGCCAGCGCGCCTTCGTCGCGAGATCCGCCGTCGCCGGATCACTGCGCAAATAGATCGCGAGCTCGGCGACCTGCGTCGAGAGCTCGCAGCCGAGCGCGGCGCGCCGCACGTCGTCGCGCTCGTGAAACAGCGCGTGGACGAAGCGCACGGGCGCGTGCTGCGCCGTCGCATGCAGCGCGGCGACGGCAGCGGCGCGCACATCGGCATCATCATCGTCGAGGCGCGCGACGATCACGCGCACGCCGGCAACGCCGCGCGAACCGGCAAGCACGCCGAGCGCTGCGATGCGCATGCGTGGATCGTCCTCGGCGGCGAGCGGCAACACGCGACCGATGAACGCGCCGAGCCGGCTGTGGTTTTGCTCGCCGAGCTCGCGGATGTCATCGACGCTCGCCGTGCCGGCGTGTAATCGTCGCCAGATCTCGAGATCACGCATAAAGAAGAAATCAGGGCGCCGCGGCGGCCGCGTGCTTCATCGTATTCGCTTGGAGCTCTCGAAGGTGCTGCTTGGGCGCAAGAGCCGCGCCCGGACAGCGAAAGTGCTCCAAGCAACCACGGTGAGGCATCCGGTCCGAAGTCGAAGCGCTCACCGCGACGCGACACGCGTTATGGGCGGCCACTGTCGAGGAGCAACAGCTTCGATGTCGACGGCGCGAAGGTTACGATCTGCCCGAAGGCACCACTTGCGGTGGGGACGCAGTGCCGAGCCACGCGTCCAGCTGCTCCCGCCAGAGGAGCCGTCGCGACAGACGCGCGAGGTTACATCGTGCTTCGAACCGGGGTGCGGCCTCGCCGCGACGCCCTACGAAGATATGTGCCGGATAAATTTTGCAATGGCACCTCCTCGAGGCCGCACATGATGCGTATGCGCGTGCGCGCGCGCAAGCACGATTTTATTAGAGCGCGTGACGGCTCAGGAAATCGTCGATCGCGGCATGAACTTCGCGAGGCTGCTCACACTGCACGAGGTGGGTGTGGCCGGCGAACACCACGAGCTCGCTGCCCGCGATCGCGCGATGCAGACGCTCCGCCGTCGCGACAGGTGTGAGCTCGTCCTTGTCGCCGGCGATGATCAGCGTCGGCACGTCGATCGTATCGAGCATGTCCCACGCCGAATGCTCGAGGTACGCGCTGATCACGGCGCCGAACAGCTCCGGCGCAAGGCTGCCGGCGTGATCGAAGAGCTTCTCGAGCACGTCGAGAGGGCAGGTCTCGCGATCCGCGCCGCCGGCCCAGAACGTGATCTCTCGCGCGATGTGCATGCCGCGCGGCGTGCGCGCGAACGATAGAATCGGCTGCGCGATCGCGCGGCGTCCTGCGAGGCCGCGTACGACGGAGGCGACCGTGCGCCGCACGCGAGGCGATGCCGACACGCGATCGAGCGGATGCCCGGCGGTGCCGCAGATCAGCACGAGCGCGCGCACGGCATCGCGATGTCGGCGCCAGACCTCGAGCGCGACTTGCACGCCGAACGAGAGCCCGATGACGATCGCCGGCGGCAGCTCCGCCGCGCGCGCGACGACGTGCGCATCGTCGGCAAACTGCGCGACGCTGACGCTCGAGCAATCGCGCGGCGCGGGCTGACCGCCGTGGCCGCGAAACTCCCACGACACGACGGGCCGCGACTGCGCATAGTGCGGGGTGAACAGCGACCAGTGCTCGATCGAGGATACGAGCCCGTGCACGGTGAGCATCGGCGTTTTGCCGGGCGCGCCGTGGATGCGAAACGCCAGCGTTTCGCCGTCGGGGGTGCGTGCCAAGCGGTCAGTCACACCGCAACTGTAGCGTGCCCGATGCAATGCCGGCGCACTCGCGACGTCGCGCTGTGACCGTTGTCGGGATTGAATCGCCAAGGCGCCGCAGAGCCAAGGCGCCAGTAAGAAAGGGGTCGGGGACCGAACCAAGAAGACCCGGTTCGTCAAGCCGCTTTCATTCGGGTCGCGACGAGCGCGGTCCTAACCAGGCCTTCTTGCTGGCGCCTTGGCTCTGCGGCGCCATGGCGTTTCCAAAACACTTGTGAGCCGGCGGAAGCCGAATGTCGAGGGAAGCGCGCGGCGCCACTCACTTGATGACGAACGTCGCCGACGTCGAGCCGACGTTGCCGGCCGAGTCGGCCAC
>Ga0070698_100000658_pt1 | contig 36954 bp, 28 predicted proteins | sample KBSK1502metaG_FD_65477 | JGI IMG/M metagenome (GOLD analysis project Ga0070698, IMG submission 65477) | Corn, switchgrass and miscanthus rhizosphere microbial communities from Kellogg Biological Station, Michigan, USA - KBS K1-50-2 metaG | ecosystem: Host-associated > Plants > Roots >... | reverse complement strand
ATTGCGGGTGCTATTTGGTACCAGGGAGAAAGTAATGTCGGTAATAATGATACTTATTACAAGTTATTTACTACAATGATAAAATCATGGCGTGAAGTCTGGAAAAAAGATTTTCCTTTTTATTATGTACAAATTGCTCCTTATAAATATGGAAATAATAATGTTGGCGCTTTAGTCCAGGAAGCACAAACAAAAGCTATGAATTTTCCCAATACAGGAATGGTCGTAGTAACTGACCTGGTAGATGACGTTAATAATATTCATCCATCAAATAAACATGATGTTGGTTATCGTCTTGCTAATTGGGCTCTTGCCGAAACATATAAACAAAAAGGTGTTGTTTATAAAAGCCCCGTATACAAAAGCAAAACAACTAATAAAAATAAGATCACCTTAAGCTTTGATAATGTTCCAAAAGGTTTCAGAGATAATAATTCGATCGAAGGTTTCACAATTTTTGATCTGAAAACTGAGCAATGGTTTCCTGCACAAGCCAAAATTGAAAAAGATAAAATAATTGTATGGAATGATAACGTTGCCGAACCCGCACAAGTACGTTATGCTTTTGGTAACACTATAATTGGAAATGTTTTCAGTAAAGAAGGATTACCGCTTTGTGCCTTCCGTACAGATAATTGGGATGTTGATCAAAGTCCTGTAAAATAAAACCCTGCAACGTTATGCAGGGTTTAAATATTTAACAGGAAAATTTTACTTAGCTGGTGGTGGCGCTAACGCTGCCTCCGGAATAACATTTTTAACGGGAGCTGTTGTTTTGAGATAAGCAAAAATTGCTTTCAGTTCATCATCACTCATTTCGACTGCAGGCATCATGGACATGGGCGGCATGAGTGGCCTCGTGTTATCTAATCCCATCCATTTCTTCTCATGCAGGCACTTCAGAAATTGTTCTTCTTTCCATCCGCCGATACCAGTGGAGTCTGAAGTAAGGTTCGCAGCATAAGTTACTCCCCAAGGTCCTGTCCACGCTGTAAATGTCTGGGTGATTATGAGACCTTTTTTTGCAGCTTCTTTCGGATCAAAATCAGGGGCGGGTGCTTTTGCAGGATGTCCTGAAAGCATCAGGCTCATATCATTCTCTGGACCGTTGGCTCCCATCTTTTTCGGTGTATGACAATCATTACATCCACCAATTTTTACAAGATGTTCACCCCATTTTACCTGGTTTTCGAAGCCACCAAATTGAGCAACTGTTGGTTTTACTTCGCTTGTGCCTTCTTTCTTTTCGTCTGTGCATTGAGTTAAAAACAAAATTGCAGCTGTAAACATTGCTGCACCAATGGAGATTCGTTTCATAATTTTTTAATTTTGGTTTACGTTTCGGAGCTAAAAGCTACATAATTATTTTTAATTACGAAATGAAATTAAATACAGATGTTTTTTAAATAATTGAACGGGCCGGGTGTTCACACCTTATTAACCATTACAGTAAAATAAAAAACAAGATTCGATCGATAATCATTATCTTTGCACTTCAAATTTGAGTTCTAGTTTTTGGTAAGTAAATGATTTTTTCTGCTAAGCGTTAATCTGCTAAATAGTTAGTCTTCTTTCCAGTACTCGTTTCTCAGATCATTATTAATTTAAATTAAAAAAGTAAATGAACATTTATGTTTCAAACTTAAGCTTCAACGTACAAGATGAAGACTTAAAAAGTTATTTTGCTGACTACGGAGAAGTATCTTCAGCAAAAGTTATCACTGACAAAGAAACCGGCCGCAGCCGCGGTTTTGGTTTTGTGGAAATGTCTGATGATGCAGCTGCTCAAAAAGCAATTGCTGAATTAGACGGCGCCACTGTTGATGCCCGTGCGATTAAAGTTAGCGTTGCAAAACCCCGCGAGGAAAGAAGCAATAATAACAACAACAATCGTCGCTCATTTGCCGGCAGCCGCTGGTAATTGATTAACTGATCATAAAGAAAAGTCCCGCTTTTCAGCAGGACTTTTTTTTATGCTCTTTTCTTTACGGCAGGCTTTTTCTTTCCTTTTTTTAATGCACTATCGATAGCCTTACTCAGGTTATCAAACGTTGGCTTTACTCCTATTGGCTCATCATTGACAAAAAATGCGGGTAACTCTTTTACACCCTTTCCTATTCCTTCTTTAATATCATCCTGTACCTGCCAACCATAAGTACCGTTAACAAGGTTATCAAGGAAATTTTTATCACTGATACCGGCTTCACGACTGTAAAGTTTCAAACTTGTTGTACCAAGATTTCTGCGGTTTTGAAATAAGATATTATGCATTTCCCAAAACTTACCGGTTTGACCAGCAGCTACTGCAGATTCACTTGCTTTTAAACTACGTTGGTGAATTTTTGTAAGCGGAAAATGTCTGAATTGAAACCTGATTTTTCCATCATACTTTTCTAATATCTGTTTTACTACTTCATTTGCTTTTGCGCATTCTTCGCTTTCATATTCTCCCCATTCCATCAGTGTCACAGATGCTTTTTCATTTCCCACAAACATTTCCGTTGGCTTAATGATAATAACTATTTCTTTAGGTGCTGGCATATTTCTTTACTCCTTGCCCGTTTATTACGGGATTATTTATTTTAATGTTGATTTTTTTTCTTTTGGTTTTGATGATGGCTTGCCATTTTCTTCGTTCCTGAATACGACTGTATTGTCAAAAACATCCACCAAAACCGGTCTTGATTTATCTATATCGCCGGCCAATATACGTCTACTAAGTGTATTCACAATTTCCTTTTGTATTAATCGTTTTAGAGGCCTTGCACCGAATTGAGGATCAAAGCCTTGTTCAGCTAAAAATTCTAAGGCATAGTCACTGAATTCGAGCTGAATTCCGCTATCGGCCACCAGTTTTTTCAGGTTTTCCAACTGAATTTTTACAATCCCCACTATTTCTTTTTTAAGCAAAGGCTGGAACATTATAATTTCATCAACCCTGTTCAAAAATTCCGGGCGAATTGTTTGACGCAACAAAGCCATTACTTCAATTTTTGCTTTCCCTGTTGCATCTTCAACATTTTTTTCCGTTACATTTTCAAATGCTGCCTGGATGATATGACTACCGATATTACTTGTCATGATGATGATCGTGTTTTTAAAATTCACAACACGACCTTTATTATCTGTCAGTCTTCCATCATCCAAAACTTGTAACAATACATTCCAGACATCAGGATGGGCTTTTTCAATTTCATCAAGCAACACAACGCTATACGGTTTTCTGCGAACTGCTTCTGTTAATTGACCGCCTTCATCATAACCAACATATCCCGGTGGAGCACCAACTAAACGACTCACTGTATGTTTTTCCTGGTATTCACTCATATCGATCCTTGTCATCATACTTTCATCATCAAATAAATATTCTGCCAATGCTTTTGCCAATTCAGTTTTACCAACACCAGTTGTTCCAAGAAAAATAAATGAGCCAATTGGTTTCTTAGGATCCTGCAATCCTGCACGGCTTCTCCTGATTGCATCTGCAACTGCTGTTATGGCTTCATCTTGCCCAACAACTCTCTCGTGTAAATGTTCTTCAAGATGCAATAATTTTTCTTTATCACTCTGCAGCATTTTTGTTACAGGTATGCCGGTTGTTTTAGCAACACTCTCCGCTATATCTTCAGCATCTACTTCTTCTTTTAAAAGACGCTTCTCCCCACTTGTTTCAAGTTGCTTGCTCAATCCCTCAATAAGCTTTTCCTGCTCTTTTATTTTACCATACCTGATTTCTGCCACCTTTCCATAGTCTCCTTCCCTCTCTGCTCTTTCAGCCAATGTTTTTAAATTTTCAATTTCGGCCTTTGCATTCTGAACTTTTTCCACCAATTCTTTTTCTTCTCTCCATTTTGCTTTCAGCGTATCCCTTTCAACAGAAAGATTTCCTATCTCTGTGTTTAATTCCTTAAGTTTAAAATCATCATTCTCTCTTTTGATGGCTTCTCTTTCGATCTCCAATTGCCGAATTTGCCTTTCTAATGTATCCAGTTCCTCGGGCATTGAATTCATTTCCAAACGAAGCTTTGCTGCACTTTCATCAATTAAGTCAATTGCTTTATCTGGTAAAAACCGATCAGTGATATATCTATGTGATAATTCAACTGCCGCAATAATGGCTTCGTCCTTAATACGAACATGGTGATGCGTTTCATAACGATCCTTCAAACCACGTAAGATCGAGATCGCATCTTCTACTGATGGTTCATCAATTAATACTTTTTGAAAACGTCTTTCCAGCGCTTTATCCTTTTCAAAAAATTTCTGGTATTCATTTAATGTAGTTGCGCCGACTGCTCTTAGATCTCCCTTTGCCAATGCCGGCTTTAAAATATTCGCCGCATCCATTGCTCCTTCACCACCACCTGCACCAACGAGAGTATGAATTTCATCAATGAATAAAATAATTTCTCCATTGCTATTGCCAACTTCTTTTATAACAGCTTTTAATCTTTCTTCAAACTCACCCTTATATTTTGCACCAGCGATCAGCAATCCCATATCCAGCGCATAAATAATTTTTGATTTCAAGTTTTCAGGGACATCACCATTTACAATACGATGTGCAATGCCTTCGGCAATTGCTGTTTTACCAACGCCGGGTTCACCAACAAGTATGGGATTATTCTTAGTTCTTCTTGAAAGGATATGAAGTGTTCTTCTTATTTCTTCATCACGACCGATAACAGGATCAAGCTTTCCCTGTCTCGCCAATTCATTTAAATTCTTTGCATATTTATTCAATGCATTGAACTCCTGGCTTTGCGTTTGAGAAGTAACTGTTTCTCCTTTTCTCAATTCTTTAATTGCTGTTATCAATCCTTTTTCAGTAAGTCCTGAGTTTTTCAAAAGTTTTGCTGCAGCATCATTGCCCTGCACGATAGCAAGCAACAAATGTTCTGGCGTAACAAATTCATCATTGAATTGCTTAACAACAGCACCAGCACGAAGAATAACATTGTTTGCATCACGACTCACTGATTGTGCAGGCTCACCTGAAGTAATCTTTGGCAATTTTGAAATAAGCTCATCCAACTTGCTTTCAACAAGATTGATGGTAACATTATTTTTCTTTAGCAAATAATCCACCGGCGAATCCTGATCGTCGAGCAACGCCTTTAGAAAATGCTCCGTCTCAATATTCGGATTCTGTGAATTAAACGCTAATTGCTGGGCAGCCTGAAAGGCTTCAGCGGCTTTTATGGTAAAATTTGCTAAGTTCATGTTATTAATTTTATGGACGACGGGCAATTGACCATAGACGACAAAACATAATATTTAATTACCAATCACCGACCGTGGTCTGTAGTCCGTCGTCTGTCGTCCTTCTTTAAACTCAAACAACAATCCAAGAGCCAAATTCAGAAACTATGTCATTAAAAATCAAGTTTTACTGTCTCAAATGCAGCATTTTTATTGTTTCACTGCTAATCTTTCAGACCTTAAATGCTCAGAAAAAAGAAAAGCCATTAGTATCAAAATATGATCTAAGCAGCCTGGATAAAATTTTGGAAGAAAAACAAAACCTTATTGGGAAAGATTATGTGGTTTTGATCTGGAAAAAAGATGATACGCTTACCTATAAAAAAGAAGTAGGTGAATATAAAAGTAAAACGATAGCACCAATTGCAAGTTGCAGCAAATGGCTAACGGCGGCATTGGTAATGCAATTTGTTGATGAAGGAAAAATTTCTTTGGATGATCCGGTGGTGAAATATCTCCCCGTTTTTGAAAAGTATATGAAGAAATATATCACTATCCGTCATTGCCTTTCACACATGACGGGTATAGCTGATGATGATAAATTCCTGAAAAAAATATTACAAAGAAAAAAGTTTGAATCGCTTGATGAGGAAGTGGAAGCCTTTGCAGCCAGAGAAATAAGGGCTAATGCAGGCACTGATTTCTGGTATGGAAATATTGGGTTGAATATCGCTGCAAAAGTGTTGGAAATTGTAAGCAAAAGAAAGTTTGATGTATTGATAAAACAAAAACTATTTACGCCGATGGGAATGCGCCAAACAACATTTACCGAATTGGATGGAGGTCTTTATAATCCATCAGGTGGTGCCAGATCAACTGCTGATGACTACATGAAATTTTTGGTAATGTTAATGAACAAAGGAAAGTATAATGGCAAACAAATTTTGAGTGAAGAATCTGTTGATGAAATGATGAAAGTACAAACGACTTCTTCAATGATCAAGTATGCACCAAAAGCTGCTGAAGGTTTTAATTATGCGTTAGGTAGTTGGGTAGTTGAACAAACTCTCCCTAAAGCAAATGAGCAAAGTGTAGCCACTGCACTTGCCAGCCCGGGTTTATTTGGAACCTGGCCAATGATCGATTTCTGTCGTGGCTATGCTTATATACTTTTTGTAAAAAATTATTTGGGTGAAGAAAGAGCCAATGCCCATTTGGAGATTAAGAAGGTGATTGATGAGGTGATTAAGGGGGAATGTAAATAGAAAGTCATTATTTGATATTTAACAACTATCATTTATGCACAGAAAAAACAAAAGATCATATTTAAAGTTTTCATTGTTATGGATATTTCTTTTCCCATTCACTTCATTTGCTCAAGTTAGATCAAAAGGGGTTAATGATCTTGTTTTATTATCCAAAGAAGTAAATAGTATCCCAGTTCCAAGAAATGATAAAGAGTTTATAGATTTTTTAAACTACAAATTTGATCAATTTGTCAAGGAAAAAACAGATACAATTCTATTTTGGTATGTCGAAACTGAAGGCTATGGTATTAGAAACTATGGATTGATCTTTACTAAAACTGGAAGGTCGTCCCAAGCATTTGCTTATGATAAATCCTCTAAAACAATAGTTACGTTCACTTTAAACAATGATACATTACGTAATATAAACATTTATGGCTTGTATCAAATCTTTCAAGATGATTATGTACGTTCTGTCGATACAACTGTAATATCTACTCACAATGATGTTATTTTTTGTAAGTTTTATTTTGGGAACAAGAAAATCTTAGGAACTGGTTTCTATAATAGGGTATTCTTACAACTTGATAGAAATTTCAGACACGCCTATATAAATGAATCAATTCGTCATTAAGCCTCGCAATATTGTCCACCCCTTTTTGAAAATACTTTACAATCGAAGTACTTTCCCCACCCGCGGGGGACATTATACAGTCTTCTCATTGATCTTTTTAATACTTACTATTGAAATTTTATCCAGCACAAATAGAAGAATGTTCCTTGTCCCCCGCTGGCGGGGGCCGGATGTACAACCAGAATGAATGATCAATCGGGGGTGGACAAAAGCATAATAGAATTGTTGTCGTACATATGAGTGACCCATTCGTCGCTTTGCTCCTCAGGGCAGGCTGCACAGGAGCTCAATAGTAGCAATGAAGCCTGGATAATAATCCTAAAATTGTCTTTTATACTTGACCTTCCCTCCTACGATCGTTGTTACAATCTTTATGTTTTTAATTTCTTCGTCTTTGCAGGTCATCAGATCATTTGAAAGAATAACAATGTCTGCATATTTACCAACTTCTAATGACCCTTTATCTTTTTCCTGGAAAGCGGCAATAGCATTTGCCATTGTGTAAGAATACAACGCTTGTTCTCTTGTCATCTTTTGTGCAGGATAAAATTCAGTGCCGTCTTTTAGTTTTCTTGTAACCGATGCATAAAAATTTGGAATAGGATCTTCATCTTCCACCGGCACATCAGTCCCGTTATTTACAAGCACGCCAGCTTTTAAAAATGATTGCCATACATAAGCACCTTCTTCGCTGCGTTTTGCTCCCAATCTTTTTGGAACAAATGGTGCATCACTTGTACAATGAATGCCCTGCATAGAAGCGATCACATTCCATTCTTTGAAGCGGGGGATCTCCAGTGGATTTACATGCTGTGCATGCTCCACCCGCCAGCGATGATCTTTGCTTTTATCTTTTGCAATCTGCTCTGCATAAATATTTATTACTTCACGATTAGCACGGTCGCCAATGGCATGCACACATAACTGCAAATTACTTTGCCAGCAAAAATCTGCGATGGCTTTTAATGAATCAATGTTAAAAGTATTTTCACCCGTTGAACTCGGACGATCAGTATAAGGCTCCAGCAACCATGCACCATATGAACCCAATGCGCCATCTAAAGAAACTTTCACGGCTTTTACGGTTAAGAAACCATTGCCTTCATTTATTATTGGGAAAACATTTGCATGAGAACGAAGCGATGCATTGTCTTCTCTTACCATCAGCCAATGGCGGATATTTAATTTATTCTGCTGCGCTAATTCTTTCATCCATTGCACCTGCTCGAAAGATGAACCTGCATCTTCAAAACTTGTAACCCCTTTTTTCAAACAATCTTCTTCTGCCAATTTGATGCTCTCCGCCCATTTTGTTTTTTGCACTTCTTTGCTTTGTTGATTTACCCAACCATAGTATGCCCGTCCAACAAGACCCTGTGCATTTTCAGAAAACACTCCAACAATTTTTCCAGTATTATCTTTTAAAATTTCTCCACCTGTGGGGCTTTTAGTAGCTGAAGTAATACCAGCCAGTTCCATTGCTTTTGCATTTACATAAACACTATGCCCGCTTGCATGCGACAATATAACGGGATTGTTTGGAGAAACTTTATCGAGCTCTTCATGATATGGATAACCCAAATAATTTTTTGCCGGTGCAGGGTTCCATTTTTCCTGGTGCCAACCACGGCCAACGATCCAATCACCGGGTTTTGCTTTTTTCACTGCATCGGCTACCATCGCCACGATCTCATCCCAGTTCTTTACATTCATGAGATTGAGATTTATCAATGAAGCGCCAAGACTATGAATATGCCCATGACCTTCAATAAAACCCGGCATCACAAACTGACCTTTGCAATCGATCACTTCAGTTTTATCGCCGATATAATTCTTTACATCTTTATTGCTACCTATAAAAACGATCTTTCCATCTTTTACAGCCAATGCTTCAGCTTCAGGCTGATTCTTATTAACAGTATAAATTTTTGCATTATTTAGCACAAGTTCCGCTGCATCAGCAGCATCCTTTGTTGCAGAACTGCAATTCAGAAAAAAAATAAAGACTGCGGGCAGATAATTGATGATTGATTTTTTTCTCATAAACAAAAGTGGTTTCAAATGTATTGATTTAAAGAATATGAGCCGTGACTACTTCCTGAAAAGAAAAATAATTCTTGTTTTTTTATATCCTTGTATTTCCGATAAATTCCTCATAGATTAATGTTCCGAAGTTCGGCTGCTTTTTCTTCAGGCATTGTATCTGCCATAAAAGTATCGGCACTGGTTTCAGGGCCTGCAAGATATTTCATTATGCCGGGTTGACGTAACGGTGGGCAAATGATCAGGTGCATATGGTAATCGGGATAATCATTTCCATCAACTGGCGCCTGTGCAAATGCCATGACATAAGGAAAACTGCTTTGAAAATTTGCATCGAACTTTTTTGTTACAATTTGAAAAACTTCAGCAAGGTCATACAACTCTTCATCAGTCATTGTTATCAAAGTTGCATGACGATTCTTTGGAAACACATAAGTTTCATAGGCAAATCTTGCAAAGAAGGGAATAAAAGCAATGGCTCCTTTATTTTCTGCTATGATGCGTATATCATCTTTTTTTTCTGCCTCTATGATATCGTTAAAAATATTTGTTCCTTTTCCTTTTTGATGTTCCGCTACGGCATCTAATTCTTTTTGAACTACATTAATGATAAAATCAACTGCATAAATTTGACAATGTGGATGTGGATTGAATACGCCTACTATCTCGCCTTTGTTTTCAAAGATCAAAACTGATTTTATTGTTTCGTGCCTGTTAAAAAAATTCATCTCTTTTCGTAATGCCCTAAGAACATTTGCAACTTTATCAATGCTGATGTCATTGAGTGTAACATTATGCCGCGGATCATAACAAACAACCTTTGCAATACCCCCTGCCTGGCTTTTTTTATACAGATCATTATGCTGGCTTTGAAATTCTTCGGGGATCGCAGGAGAATTTAATCCAACAACAGGATGATCATTTTCAAAAATGAAAACATCTGCATAATCAGCATTTTTCTTTCCGCTTATTCTTTTATTACCGGGACATAAATAACAGCTGGGATCATACTCCGGTGCCGCAATCACTGATTCTTTCTTTTCAAAATTCCATGGCCTGCTGTTGCGATGTGCAGCATAAACCACCCATTCCCTACGCAACGGATGCCACCTCTTCTCCCAATTTCCATACGGATTCGTCTCATGCATCATGTCACAATTTTTTTAATTGCTTCTTCCACTTGTTGTAGGCTGATGAATATATTTTTTGATCTTCCTTAGTTGGAGAGTAGCTTTTTATTTTTTTCATTGAAGAATATGCTTCGGCAAAATTTTTATAAACGCCAACCCCTATCCCAGCCCCCCTTGCAGCGCCGGTGGCACCATCAGTATTATATAATTCAAGATCACATCCAAGCGTATTTACAAATACAGAACTGAATACATCACTTAAAAACATATTGGCATAACCAGCTCTTACCCTTTTTATTTCTAATCCCATTTCTTTCATTACTTCAACACCATAATGCAATGCAAAAACAATACCTTCTTGTGCCGCACGGGCAATATGCCCACGATGATGACGATTGAATTGAAGTACTTTCATTACTGCTCCGAGGTCTTTATTTTCCAGTACTCTTTCTGCACCGTTGCCAAATGGATAAATTAAAAGTTCATCAGAACCTGGCGCTACCAATGCGGCTTCTTTATTTATCTGCTCGTAAGATGCATCACCAAAAAAGTTTTTACGCAACCAACTATTCAAAATACCAGTGCCATTTACACAAAGTAAAACGCCATAATGGGGATCTTTTTTTGTATGATTAACATGAGCAAACGTATTCACTCTTGATAATGGATCATAATTCGGTTTATCAATGATACCATAAACAACTCCTGATGTACCAGCAGTTGCTGCAATTTCGCCAGGCTGCAAAACATTTAATGAAAAAGCATTGTTAGGCTGATCGCCTGCACGATAAGAAACAGGAATACCGGCTTTTAATTTTAATTCATTAGCTGCTGGGGAAGATAGTTTCCCTTGTTCACCAAATGTTGGCACCAACGGAGAAAGTAGCTCATCATCAACGCCATAATACTCCAGCAAGTCAGCGGCGATCTTTTCTTTTTTAAAATTCCAAAGTATTCCTTCGCTTAATCCGGAAATTGTTGTTGCAGGCTCACCAGTTAATTTCATAGCGATATAATCACCCGGCAGCATGATCTTATAAATATTCTTATAAATATCAGGCTCATTTTTCTTCACCCATCTTAGCTTGGAAGCAGTAAAATTTCCGGGTGAGTTAAGAAAATTTTTCAGACAATACTTTTCTCCCATTTCTTCAAATGCATTATCACCAATCTTCACTGCACGACTATCGCACCAAATAATAGAAGGCCTGAGAGGTTTTAGATTTTTATCTACACAAACAAGTCCGTGCATTTGGTATGCAATACCAATCGCCGCAACTTCCTCACCATTAAAAGAAACCTGCTGATGCAGTTTATTCATTGCATTCACCAATTCATTCCACCACATTTCAGGGTCTTGTTCTGCAAAACCTGGCTGTGGTGATTGCATTGGCATTTCCGATGTGGGAGAAAATGCAGAAGCAATTGCTTTACCTGAATTAATTTCAAGCAATGTTGCTTTTACTGATGAGGAACCGATGTCAAATCCTAATAAATATTTCATAGTTTACCAAAAACGTATATATAATGCTACAATAATTCCCAATACAATTATGATCATTGCCATTACTCCAGGCGTTACTCTATACATGCTTTTATCAATTTGCAACGCATTGCCCAGTGCTCTCCCTTTTGCATCAAGTAAACTCACTACAATAATTAATAGTGATGTAAAAAAGAAAACCCAACCCATTTGAATTAAGAATGGAATTTCATAAGCACCTGTTCCTGTCGGATAAGCTGTATATATTAAAGTATCATTACCTGCAAGACCCGGCAAAAATTTATCAAACAATATAGCTAATAAAACGCCGCCAACGATTCCGGCAATAGCGGCTTTGGATGTTGTTTTTTTCCAGAAAAATCCGAATAAAAAAACCGGGAAGATAGCCGGGGAAATATAGCCGGTATATTTTTGAATAAATTCAAATCCGCCTTTACCACCAATCCCTAATGTATCCTGCCAGTTAACCATGATTGCAATTATCAACGCTAAGACAACAACTAAACGTCCCATCCAAACCATTTTCCTTTCAGAAGATCCTTTATTAATGTACTTCTTATAAATATCCAACGTATAAATTGTAGAAATGCTGTTTGCTTTACCCGCAAGCGATGCAACTATTGCTGCCGTCAATGCAGCCATAGATAAACCTTTTAATCCAGCTGGCAAAAACCCAAGTACTGCTGAATAGGCATTATCTTCTCTAAACTCTCCATTGGTTAACATCTGCGTCTGCAACTCACCGTTTTGATGCAGTACATAAGCAGCTATACCCGGCAACACAACTAACAACGGCATCAATAATTTTAAGAAGGCGGCAAATAAAATCCCGGTACGGGCTGTTTTCAAATTTGCGCCTAAAGCTCTTTGTGTTATATATTGATTGCAACCCCAATAATTTAAATTAGCAACCCACATGCCTGCTGCCAGCATGGCCATGCCTGGTAAACTTGAATAGTGATTTATTTCCTGTTGCGTGGATGCCGACCCTGGTTTATCAAAGATCATTTTAAAATGATCGGGTGCTGTTTTAAGTAATTGATTAAACCCGGCAAGAAAATCTTTACCAAATCCGAATTTTTCACTTACTGCTGTTAATGCTATATAAGATGTGATCAATCCACCTGCAAGCAATACCAACACCTGGATAACATCAGTATATCCGATCACCTTCATTCCGCCCAATGTAATTACCAATGCAAACACAGCGAGACCGATCATTATCCAATGAAAATTTCCACCACCAGTAAGGCTATTGATCGCAATTGTTCCGAGATATAAAATTGAAGTAAGATTTACAAATATGTATAAGAACAGCCAAAATACGGCCATGATCATTGCAACAGTTTCATTATACCTTGTTTTTAAAAACTGCGGCATGGTAAAGATGTGATTCTTTAAATAGATAGGCATGAAAAAAACGGCAACAATAACCAATGACACTGCCGCCAACCATTCATACGCAGAAATTGCAATACCTAACCGAAAACCGTTACCACTCATTCCAATAAATTGCTCTGCAGAAATATTTGAAGCTATTAACGATGCACCTATAGCCCACCAGGTAAGCTGTCCCTCGGCTAGAAAGAAATCGGTGGAAGTTGTCTGCACCGCTTTTTTCCTTTTATAGATCCAATATCCGTAACCGGCCACAATGAAGAAATAAATAAAGAAGACAAGTATATCGCTGTTTGCAAGCTGTTTCATCCAAGTTGGTTTGAAACATGAAAATATTGAAAAATGGCCGACAAACTATTTAAATCATATAAATTACCTTGCTAACTTTCCTTCCTGCCTAAAATCATAATTGCATGTACGAACATAAGAAACAGAAATTAGCTCCCATGAGCACCTTTTATCAAAGAGTGCTTAAACACATTTTCCTTGCTTTCATTATTCTTGGGGTTTGTTTGCTCATTGGTATTTTTGGCTATCACTTTATTGCAGAGGCAAATTGGCTGGACTCAGTGCATAATGCTTCCATGATATTGAGTGGGATGGGACCTGTAATAGAGATCCATACCGTTTCAGGGAAAATATTTTCTTCATTCTATGCGCTGTTCAGCGGAATTGTTTTCATTACCAATATTGGCGTTATACTTGCGCCCGCTCTGCATCGTATGTATCACCGGCTGCATTTGGAAGACGAAAAATAATTGTCTTATAATTTCTTTATTCTTTTTAAGATGATCTGCTCACTCTGCTTACTAACTACGAGACTAAAAAAATCATGAAGTATTTTATATTCTTCAGGCAAAAAATAACTTCGGTGCACTTTTACTCTTGATCGGAATGAAATGACAGTACCGTCATTTTGAACAATGTATTCGAAAAAACTTCTACCTTCTTCATCCAAATTCATTTTTGTTGACGCTGGTAATTCATTTACTTCATATCCCTGTGGTACATCCATTCTTAACACAAAAATTTCATCGATCGTATAAGGCATTTCCACGGGGTAAGCTCTTTGCTCTGGCACAAAAGGGTTTTCTGTAAATCCTTCCCCAAACATTGGATTCAGGTAAATGATATCTTTTTTTTCAACATCTAACTTAACTTCATAATTAATTTGTATTTGTTCGTCTAATTTTTCAAGAAAATCAATTCGATAATTTTTTACTTCCACATCTTCAGGCTGGTCTTTTTCAATTTCTTTTATGTACTCTTTAAATCCCTTTTCTTTTATTCCGTTTCGTATATCGTACGATTCATAGTATCCCGGCGTTTGCTGCATCGCACCAACTATCTCCCCTTTCTCATTTGCTGAAAGCATGAGAGACGTGATCTTTCTTTCAGTAAGCGAGTCGGATGAAAGCTCCACCACTGTAGCTTCTTCATTAATTACTCTTGCATGTCCGTTGTAACATTCCCAATGAAGGCGACCAAATCCCATACTTTGTTTGCTTGCATCGAGGTAAATTATTTTATCATTAACTTTTGCAGCACACACAACATAATTGAATCGTTCCATAATGGGATAATTAGAATAAGCATATCCATGGGATCTTGTACTAAGCATCATGGGGTCAGCCGTTAACCCTGCTTTGCGAAGCATGGCAACAAGCAGCAGGTTGATCTCTGCTTCACTTCCTCTTTTATTTTTCAAAACATTTTTCAGGGGTTGATCAGCATATAGCCTGTTATAATTGCTGCAGGTAAAATTGCTTTGCAGAAATTTGTAAATATTTCTTGCTTTTTCTTCTTCATTAATTGCATTATGTAAAGCAATTTTTAACTCATCATTCATCCAACTATTATCTTTATTCAATTGCCCGCCAAAATTTTCATCCTTTAATAATGCTTCGCACACATCGGGCCAATCGCCCATTATGTTTTGCGGGGTAAGCGGACTGCGGAACTCCGCCAATTGAAATTCTATTTTTGCAATATGATTATACAATGCAGAAGTAAAATTCTCTTCTTTTAATGCCGGAACATTCTTCATTATCATCCGGTAATTATTTATACCGGCAACAAAAGGCTCACTTATTGAACGTCCTGCATTTCTTGTATCTGTAACCCGGAAACTTTGCTGTCTTGTCGTTTGAGTTTTTTTAATATCACCATGTTGAAGAAATACATAATAAAAAAAATCAGGGATCGAGACCTCGTATTCACTCCATAAAACCGGGTACTCTCCCTGGAACTTCCAGGGCTGCAAATTGAAAATGAAATCAGAATTGATCGTGTATTCGTATTCTATTACTGAACCTTCTTTTATTGCCGGGAATGTAAATTTTTGAATAACATGATCTTTGTCAACAACAGATCTGTAAACAGAATTCTTCACATCAACTTTTGATTCAACTATCTTACCATTCTCAAGATTATACGTATGGGCTTTCAAATTCTTCAGTTCTTCTTCATTGTCTCCTTCGGTGTAAAGCAGTATTTCCACATTTGCCAGGTCGTATCCATTCTTACTTAAAACATGTATCCTTTTGAAATGTTTGAACTCAATCGAAAACCAACCTTTGAGATTGCCGGCGATTTCTGAGAAGCCAATATCAGCGATCACCACTGCTGATGCATTGCTATCGATACTATAAACTTTTGTTTTAAAGTCTGCCGCTGATATTTTCCCGAATTTTACAGGAGATCTATCCTGAGCCCGGCTAATTATAAAAAGCATTACAAAAAGAAATAACAAGAAAAGTTTTGGCATAGCCGGCAGTTATTGTCTCAATTTAAAAAATTAAGTGCTTAATTATAAGTTAAGATTGAAAGAAAAACAAACGATACTGGTAAAACAATTAGCGGCAGAACTCGGATTCGACTTTTGTGGCATTGCTAAAGCGGTAAAGCTTGACGAAGATGCAAAAAGGCTTGAATCATGGCTGAATAAAGGAATGCATGGCAGCATGCATTATATGGAAAGATATTTTGATATGCGGATCGATCCCTCTAAACTGGTGCCCGGTGCAAGATCTGTTATCACTTTACTTTTAAATTATTTTCCTGAAGAAAAACAAAATGTTGATGCGTTAAAAATCTCTAAATACGCTTATGGAAAGGACTATCATGAAGTGATAAGAGAAAAATTAAATCATTTTATAGAATTAATTAAACAGCAGGTTGGAGAAATTCATGGCCGTGGATTTGTAGACAGTGCCCCGGTATTGGAAAGGACATGGGCACAACGCAGCGGACTTGGTTGGGTTGGCAAAAATGGAAATCTCATAAATAAACAAATGGGTTCTTTCTTTTTTATTGCAACATTGATAACTGATCTTGATCTAAATCCTGATGAACCTTTTGCAAAAGATTATTGCGGCACTTGTACCCGTTGTATCAATGCTTGTCCTACCGATGCTATTTTACCCGGTAAAATTGTAGATGGGAGTAAATGCATTTCTTATTTTACTATTGAATTAAAAGAAATGCTGATCCCTGATGAAATGAAGGGGAAATTTGAGAATTGGATGTTTGGTTGTGATATCTGCCAGGATGTTTGTCCATGGAACCGTTTTTCAAAACCAACAAATGAAACTGAGTTTACTCCTTTACCCGAGATCCTGAATCTTTCTACGAAAGAATGGGAAATGATGTCTGAAGAAAAATTTAAAAATATATTCAGCCATTCGCCGTTAAGCCGGAGTAAACTCAAGGGTATTCAAAGGAACCTGAAATTCTTAAAATCTGAATGACCTAAAACTTCCAACCAACTTTTACAACTATCCTGTTTAAATTATAACGATAAATATCAGTAGTCGGCTGCTGTGTTCTCCAATCCTGGTAAGTAACGGTTTCCTTTAATGATTTATGTGAATGGCCGAGTGATAAAACAAGACCGCCACCTTTTTTCATTCCAACCATATATCCTAAGCCTGCATCGGTATAAATACCACTATGAAATTCACCCGAGCTATTAAAGCCATTCCATATCCAGATCGGGCCATCTTCATAATAATATTCCTTTACCCAATCAAAATTGACTCCTCCATCGGCATACGCAAAAAATTTGCTTTTATTTTTCCCGAATTCATACCTGAAATCTGCAAACAAGGGCACCGAACGATAAATATAATAATCCAGCCCAACACCCACACCTGCGAATAAGTTACCTTTTTGAAAACCATTTATCGATTGCAAGCCGCCAGATACTTCATTATCTCCATTTAACAATGAGATATTATTAATAGAATGAAACCTGTAAACCGGGGCTTTCTTTTGCGAAAAAGAAAATATTGACGCCAATACTAATACTTGCAGAAAGAAATATTTCGATTTCATAAAATTAGTTTTTAACGTTCATCTTGCTTATTAAATTAATATTGGCGATCGAAGAATAATCATATTGGTATAATCCATCTTTTGCAACAACCAATGCCCAGCCATTAAAAGCGATCACATCATAAGTATCAAAGCCGGTAATTTGTTTTTGCAATGAAAGATTTCTTACATCAGCTGCATTATAAAATTTCAATCCATCACGGCCGTCGCAAATAATAAGCGTATTGCCATCTTTTGCCAGTCCGTGAGGATTGGTCATCGGGTAAGTTTTTATAAGCGTTGGGTTTGATAAATTAGAAATGTCCAGCACATCGAGTTGCTCATTAGTGACCTGGCAAGGTGTGCCTGAACGAAGTGTTACAAATGCATTGTTATTATCAGCAATTACGGGATCGCAACTTTTGGCATGGGTAAACGTTCCCAGCTTTACCGGATTTGTCGGGCTGCTAATATCATAAATGAACATTCCCGTATTTGAACCAATAAACAAACGATTATTGAATGGATAAAGGGTTTCAATACCCGAGCCAAGTTGAACTTTATTACTGAATGTGGGATCAGCGCCATTCACAATGGAAACAACATTTAATGCAAATTCAGAAGCAGCGTAGAGATAATTATTCACAATTGTAAATCTTGCCATTGAACCGCCGGCACCAAATGGTGAAGCTCCTGCTGTATTTGATTGTGGTGATGAGGTGCCGCTTGAATAAGATAGAAACACATCCGCTGTTTTTAAGCCGCCAAACAATCCTCCACTTCCACCGCAATCAACCTGAATTGTTGTCTCTTTTCTTACCCAATCAGCAATTATCATCGTTGGATTTGGAGAAAATCCATTACTATAAAAACGTTCAGGAAAAATATTTTCAGTAAACTTTTTTACAACTATTTGTTGTGGAGTAGTAATGTCAATAGCGACAAGATCAGTATAAATATCTGCGTAAAGGATGTTTCCTTTTACTGCCATATCAAGATTACCCGGAATATCAATAAAAGCAATATTCTTCGGAGCAGATCTGTTTGTATTATCAATAATATGAATGCCACGGTCGATCTCGTTTAGAAAAATATAATTGCCGCGGATGTAAATTTTACCGGGTCTTTCAATTTCCCGTGGGGAATTGTTTTTAATGTTGGCTCTTACTTCGTCTTTGGTCCGGTAAACGGGTTCCCAATAAGTATAGTGTCGTGTGCAATTGTCTTTTACACAACTATTAAAAACAAAAAGCAATGCAAGAGTGCTTGTCATTAAAGCTGAAAAAGATCTTATTCTCATATAAGCAATTTTAAGGTTGACAATTGATTTAAAATAACCGTTGCATTATTTTTTTGGATTGAAAAGAATAGCAGTTCGAAGGCCAACAAAAAACAAATACTTTTTATTTTCAAAGGGATTATCAATTAGCCTATTCAAATGAATATTAGCAACAGGACCGAGACTCCATTGTGTCCTTTTGTTATTTGCCAATGTCCATGAAAAACCGGTTGAAAAACTGAATTGTGTCCTATTCAGCTGCTTTTTATTTTGGTAATAAATGCCATTGAAAGCAGTGTCATACATAATGGCATTAGTTGCTATAAGTTGCCCGACAGTCAATCCCGTACTCCATGTAAAAGGCGTTGTTTTGTTTTTATTCAATTGCCATTGAAAAAGAAATGGCAACTCAATAAAGTGATAGCGATTCGTGTATTTGACCGTATCGCCGCCTGCGTTGTAAACAAAATTGGCTTTATCATCAAGAAAATTGGCAAGTTGACTATTTCCTATAAGTGAATCTCTCCTGTTCCCAATATGAAGGATATTACTGTAATATCCATATTGCATGCCCAATGAAAGGCTGGTACGTGATGATAATTGTCTTTGTACAAACACAGCGGCCTGGAAAGCAAAACCGGGTTTGACATCAGAAGGCTTTTGTCGTGCTGGAGGTACACCGGTACCACTACCTGCAGAACTTTGGTAATTGAGAGCATCAGCGCTTTTATTGGACCCAATAGAAATGCTACCATCATTTAAAGACGAAAAGCCAGGTGTAAAATGTAATCCCCACTTCCATTTTTTTTCTAAAGGTTTTTTTTCAATTACTACGGCAGCAGAATCCTTCGCTAGTTCATTCTTTGTAACAGTATCCTTTGTTTCAATGACAACTTTTTCCGGTTGCAATATCTCCGCCTTTGCAGAATCAATTTTATTTTCAAGCGGCTTCACTTCTATTTGCTTCACTTCATCCTGCTTTAGATCGGTTTTAATGCTTGTTTTTATATTAAAAGTGTCTTTACCCTTAATATCATCAACCGGATTTTGTTTTTGTGAATTTGCAGATACAACATCGCTAATAATTTCAGGCCTCTGTTCTGTTTTAGTTTTTTCAGAAGCAGGTTTAACCCTGGCTTCATTCTTCTTGTTATTCTTTGGCTTTTTAGTTTCATTATTTGAAACAACAATTCTTCTTTTATCAATCACTGATCTATCAGCCGTTAATTTATCGTCTACATTTTTATCAGCGGTATTGTTTGTTGTTTCTTCTTGTTTTGTTGTTTCTGTACTTTTATCGATTGTTGAAGAATTATTTGTTTCATCTGAAGTCCTGGGATTGTTTTCTTTTTGCTTTTCAGTTTTGGCAATATCATTTTTCTTTTCACCAAATAAATTACTGCGCTGCCAGTAGCCCAGCAATGCCAGGCCAGCCAAAAAGAAAATAATAACAAACACTCTTCTTTTATTTTTCTTTCTTATTTTTTCTTCCACACGCAGCCACACTTGTTCTGAAGGTTTGAACTTCAGCTCCTGCATTTCGGAAGAAACTTTTTTCTCAAATTCATTTTCCGGCATATGCACCAGTTTTAAAATTTATCTGATCATTTTTTTTTATCCAGCTGATCAACAATGCTCTTGCTCTTGCGTACTGTGATCTTGATGTACCCTCATTTATTCCCAGCATCTTTCCTATTTCCACATGACTAAATCCTTCCACGGCATGAAGGTTAAAGATTGTTTGATAACCTACCGGCAATTGCCTCACCAGGTCTGCCAGTTCTTTACCCGTCATTTTTATTTCAGGGTTATCATCTGCTACAGGATGCAGGTTCTCATTATCAAAAGAAAACTCATGATTGTAACGGGAATTTTTTTTCAGGAAATTCAATGCCGTAGTCACCATTATTCTTCTTACCCATGCTCCCAGTTCGCCTTCATATTTAAATTGGTCAAGGTTCCTGAAAACCTTTACAAACCCATCTTGCAGCACATCTTCAGCATCATCCATCGATTTGGTATAGCGATAACAGACACCCAGCATCGTTTCGGCAAAACGATCATACAACTGCCGTTGGGCAGCCGGTATTTCCCTGATGCATTCCTTTACCAGCTTTTGCGTATCCATTATCCTTACTTACAGGTTCTGACAACGAGTTTTTCTTCAACGTTGCATTGTAAATTTTAAACTATTTAATAACAATCCCGTCAGAGGCATTGCTTATTTTTACCAACTGAAAATTTCTTCTATGAGAATGATCACCAATTGCCTGCTCGCCAGCCTATTCTTTTCAATTTCACTTATCTCTTGTCAAAAAGAAGTAAAAACTGATACCCCCGGTTCAGGTGGAGGGACGACCGGAACAGTTGTAAACCCAAGCCCTGTCCAGGGAACTGTTACGGGCAAAGTAATTGACAATAATAATAATGCCGTTGCGGGTGCAACTGTAAAAGCAGGAAGTACTACAACAACCACTGATAGTCGTGGTTTATTTCGCTTTAATAATATTCAGCTTGATAAATATGCCGCATTGGTAACAGTGGAAAAAAGTGGTTTCTTTAAAGGATACCGTGTATTTTCTGCTTCTGCAAATAACACAAATTTTGTTAAGCTAAAACTGGTTCCAAAAACTTTGATCGGTAATATTGATGCAGCAACTGGCGGCTCAGTAAATCTTCCAGATAATTCTAAAATTACCTTACCTGCTTCAGCTGTTGTGGTAAAATCAAATAATCAATCATATTCAGGCAGCGTGATAGTTTATGCTGCAGTGATCGATCCTACATCAGCAGATATTGCCCAAATAGTTCCCGGAAGTTTCCAGGGAAATGATGCAAATAATTATCGTGTATTATTGAAATCATTTGGAATGCTTGCTGTAGAACTTGAAGGTAATAGTGGCGAACAATTGCAAATTGCATCTGGTAAAACAGCAAAGTTAAGATTCACTATTCCTTCTTCTTTACGTTCAACTGCGCCTGCTACTATTCCTCTATGGTCAGTTGATGAAGCTACAGGTCTCTGGAAACAAGAAGGCAGCGCCACTAAAGGAACTGATTATTATGAAGGTGATGTAAACCACTTCTCTTTCTGGAATTGTGATGTAAGCAACCAAACTGTTTTTCTTGAAATGACAATTGTAACTGCAGAAGGACCATTGAGCCATGTACTGGTAAAACTTACCAGGCCCAATGGTGCATCAAGTTATGGTTACACAGATTCAGTGGGGCATGTTGGCGGCCAGGTTCCAAAAAATGAAGCATTGACACTTGAAGTATTGAACACCTGTAACCAGGCGATCTATACACAAAATGTTGGGCCATTCAGTACAAATACAAATCTTGGAACAATCACTGTTACACTTTCTCCTATAAATACATTGCAGATTACAGGAAGTGCCGTGAATTGCAGCAACCAACCTGTTACAAACGGCAATGTTCTTGTTTACTTTGAAGGCCATCTTTATAACCGTCCTATAAACAATGGTAATTTTTCATTGACCATTACCCGATGCTCGAACAGTAGCGAAGCTGTTGAAGTAGTTGCTGTTGACAATGCAGCCAATCAACAAAGTAACACATGGAATGGCACAGCAGCAACCGGTAGCGTAAGCACAGGAACATTAACTGCATGTGGTACTTCATCGGTAAGTGTTATTGATTATGTTGTCGATGGTTCTAATTTTAGTTTAAGCACAGCAAACGCAGGAGATTCAATAAGCACATATGGGTATAATGGTACTACACAAACATCGACATACGTTTTAGGTTTCAGGATCAGTCAACCTAATATGTACATTAACTTTCATACAAATAATGCAGGTGTTGGAACTTTTCCACTGACTTATCTGAATGTCAACCAATATGATACCCTGACCACACTGGTTGCACCATTCAATGTTACATTTACAAGTTATGGAGCACCGGGTCAGTTTATTGAAGGAAATTTTTCGGGACAGATCCGGGAGATCTCAAATAACAATCTCCATAATATATCGGCCACTTTCAGAGTAAGAAGAAATTAAAAATGTATTGATAAAAAATTTAAGGGCTACCACATGGTAGCCCTTACTGCTTATATAACCGGCGAAATCAAAACTCAAATTGCTGGGTCAGGTGGCGTATTAGTATTATTATCTCTTTCAATAAATGGATAAGGGAAAAATGTCCTGTTTCTTTCTTCGTTTGGCGTGTTAGGCGCGGGACGACCAAACCTGCGGCTATCTTCAAGTTCCTGGCCACTTAAAAACATTTCAAGTCTTCTTTGCTTATAAATGTCCTGTAGTAAATCAACAGTTGTTAATGGACCACTGTAAGCTGGTTGCGCTGCGCCAATACCATAAATATCTGTAGTCTTTGTACGAACAGCATCCAATGCTGTCTTGCTTTGAGCAAATGAATTTTGACGGGCATAATTTTCTGCAATGATCAAATTCATTTCACCTGGAAGATAAACAGGGTATGATGCAGTCGTATTAAGAAAAAATGCTTTCAAAGGATAGTTAGTTGCATTTATCTTGCTGATATAGAAACCAACGCGGGGATCTGTGGCAGCTGGAGATGGTGCCAATCCATTTTTTAAACCAAGCGTTGAATCAATAGCACCAAACACATTATTACCAAAATTCTGTTCACCAATTGGATTTGTCGTGGTTGCTGTAAATCTGAATTCAGATTTTACTGTCTGACTTGCTGCATTAGCATAAGTCAAAGCTTTATTGCCGGAAGCAGAATTGTATGTTCCGGTTATCATACTTTGTATATTGTAATACCGTGCAAGAAGCGCTTTTACTGTATTCTTTATATCAATTCCAGCAGGGATCTTGCTATAAAATTTTGTGCTCGGTGTTGTTGTTGCCAGATCCGCATCAGCGCTTTCCAAAACTGTAATTGCTTTCTGCAGTGCATCGGCCCTCGGGCTGAATTCAGCATTAAGACCGTTTGTCAGTGGTATTTTTTCAAAAAACTGAACAAGAGTGCCCATGCTTAATGCATAGAAAATACTTGCGTAGGCTTTTAATCCGACTCTGTCAGCAGGATCTAACGCCACACCTAAATTATTCAATACAGTTTCTGCTTCTGTCCTGGTTAATAAACATTGGGCCCACATTTGGATCACGATCGCATTATTCCGGGTTACCGCTCCTTTCCCTGTTTCCAATTCTTTTTCGGCAGCGTTACCAATGTTTAAAGTGTATAATGCAAACACACTATATCCCCCGGCAATAGGCGCAGTATATAATGGACTTTGCCGCCCAATAGTAAACCTTTTTTGCAAACCAGCACACAAGTTCATTAACCCATCAACACTGCCGGTTACACTTGGCTCCGATGCCGTACTTGGATTAATGTATTCTTTATTGCAGGAAGTAATAAGTATTAAACCTCCTGTTAAGAGCAATAAAGTAATTTGTTTTATTCGTAACATTTTCATTGTATTAATTTTTTAAGATTAAAAACTAGCTCTGAAGGTTAATTGGAATGTTCTTGGAATTGGTACATTACCAAAATCTATCCCCCGTAACACTGAACTGTTACCACCTGCATTGGTCTCCGGGTCATATCCATCATAATTATCAAAGCTGAATAGATTTCTGCCTATTAAAGAAATAGAAGGTGATTTAATAAATTTAACAAATGATGGGAGTTGATAAGATATAGCGGCTTCCCTGAGCTTAATATAAGAACCATCTTCTACACGCCATTCCTCTGTTACATAAATGCTGAAAATATATCCTCTTGGTAAAATGCCTTTTATTTCTTTTTCTGAATAATCTCCAATTCCAACGCCTTGCCTGGTTCTTCTGTCAGCATTAAACACTTCCTGACCTAAAGCACCGTCGAATAAAAAACTAAAACTTAGTTTTTTAAATTCAAGGGTATTATTTAAACTTAGAACCCAATCTGGATTTGGATCTCCCAGACCTTTTCTCAATAATATTTTATCGGTAGGGTTATTTACCGCAGCAATCGGTCTGCCACCTGCGTCTAATGATAAATTGCCTGATTTATCTCTTTCAAAATAATTACCATAAAATACACCAACTGGATATCCCGCTAAAATAGCAGAGGGTGATCCACCTGCATTAGCAAGGAATATCGGAGTTACCTGACTGGATGCTGTGACTAAATTTTTATTATGATTTACCGAAGCAAAAACATTCCAGCTAAGATTCTTACCTGATAAGGGCGTTGCTTTTACTCCAAGTTCCCAACCTTTATTGGTTACATTCCCTACGTTTTCAACTCTTGTGCTTCCACCTGATGATGGTGCAAGTATCCTGTCAACCAGCAATGTATTATCAACGATCTTTTTATTATAGTATGTAAACACTACTCCTAATTTATTATTCAAAAAAGAAAGGTCAGTACCAATCTCAAATTCGCTGGATCTTTCCGGTTCTATTAATGCATTTCCCAGTGCAGTATTAATATTATAGGTGGCGACTCCATTAATATTGCTTGCGAGGTATGTGGAAAATCTATCATAAGAACCAATACCACTTAGATTGCCTGCCAACCCCCAGGAAGCTCTTAACCTGGCAGAAGAAATCCAATTGCTTTTCATTCCTTTCCAAAAATCCATATCGCTGATAGACCATGTACCACTCAATTTTGGATATAGATATTCTCTTGTATCTTCCGGGAAAGAAGTACTGCCATCAATTCGGGCGGCAGCAGTGAGATAGAATATATTCTTATACCCAAAAGTTTGTTGTAGAAAAGCACCAAATATTTGCCTGAAATCAGATGTATATCTGGGATCAAGTTTTACTGCTGCTCCATTAATAGTTGTGATGCCGTTTAACAAATCCCTGCCTTCATTAAATAAGCCGGTTATTTTCTGGTACTGATGATTAAACCCGGCAACTGTCAAAGAAGAAAAATCTTTAAATCTTGTCTGGTATGAAACGTTTACGTCATTGTTAATTAAATAAGTATTTGCCAAAGCATGTCCCACATACCCAAGTCCTTCCTGTGCTGATATATAAGGATATCTTTCAATCAGGTTCCTTCCCTCCTGGCTAATATTGTCGATACCGAGAACATAATCAATACTTAATCCTTTTGTGGGTTTAATTTTGATCTGTAAATCACTTATTGTTCTGCTGACTGCCTGTGTCAAAGACATATCTTCAATTACACTCAAAGGATTAACTCTCGTAGGTTCTACTCCTTTAAGGTTTCCGGCAGCATCCCTTATATTAATGTCGTACAGGTTATTAGTAATATTTACAGAGTTGATCGGACTCCAAAAAACATTTCCATTTGGCTTTTCATTTGAAAAACTGTTTGTATAAGCAACGCCGCCAATAACAGTTATGTATTTATTGATCGTTTGCTCAATTCTTGCTTTAAAATTATATCTCCTGAAATCTGTATTCTTAATGATGCCTTCATTTTTATAAAATCCGCCGGAAAAATAATATTTCGTCGTTTCTGATCCACCACTTAATGAAATATAATTATCAGTTCCTAAACCTTTCTGAAAAATTTCATCCTGGTAATCATAACGTGTAACATCTACAAGATCTGTGGATAATTTCCTAACCTGTCCATCAGGTCTTGTATAGGTAATAAAAGGCGCCGGACCATCACTGATATTTCCTAACCGGAGTGCTGCAGAACCAAATTGTTTTCCGTATGTACTGATATAAACTCTTTTTCGCAACGAATTAAAAATAATACTGGTACTGAAATCAATTTTAAGTTTGCCTGTTTTTCCTGACTTGGTTGTTATCAGAACAACACCATTACTTGCCCTGGAACCATAGATCGCTGCTGCAGATGCTCCGGGAATGATATCAATCTTTTCAATATCATTTGGATTGATATCTGCCATGCGGTTAGTTCCTATTTCTGCACTGGCACCCGCCGCGACATTCATGTTTGTAACATTTGTAGTGGCATTACTCACAATCACACCGTCTATAACATACAGTGGTTCTGATGAACCTTTAATTGTACTGGTACCTCTCATCCTGATTGAAATACCTCCAGATGGATCGCCAGATGTTTGTGTAATCTGTGCACCTGGAACTTTACCTTGCAATGCAGCAGTCAGGTTGCCGGATCCGGTATTGGTCAGTTGTTTAGAACTGACACTGTTAACTGTATTTCCTAGTTGCTTTCTTGATTGCCTTAACGAAGAACCAATAACAACCACCTCATCAAGATTCAAAGCATCTTGTGCCAGGCTTATATCAACAGTGTAAGAGCTCTCATTCCCAACTCGAATAGTTTGCTCTTTTGTTTGAAGACCTACCCCTGTAAACTCCAATACATATTGAGCTGGTTTTAGCTCAGCAAAAAAACTGTAATTGCCGTCGAGATCAGTGGAGCTACCAAAACTTGTGTTTTTTACAATTACAGAAATATAAGGAAGTCCCTTACCATCTGTGCCTGAAACCTTACCGCTTATTTTTACCTGGCTCATTGCAGTTATTGAGGCCAGGCAGAAGACGAGCACAAGACTCAATTGATAATACAATGGTCTTGAGATTTTTTTTCGGTTCATACATTTTTTGTTTGAATAATTAAATGGATATACTTCGGCCTATTTTACAGGGAACGGGTCTATAATATCTCTACGCCTTTTTCTTTATAGGCATCAAAAATTTTTTCAGCGGGATCTAATTCAGTGATCATAATATCCAGCACGTCAAGATCTCCTACTTTTAATTTTTGCTGTGTATTTATTTTTTCAGCAATTGTCAGCGCCACTACTTTTTTTGAAGATTGGATCATTGCTTTTTTTACCTGCACTACATCCCAATCATTATCAGTAAGGCCAAGCTCTGCATCAATTGCATTGATGCCAAGAAAACAAATATCTGCGTTGATCTGCTTGATCTTTGTAATGGCATCGCCACCGACAGTGATCTTGGAATTTTTGGAAATACGATCACCAATAAAGATCACTTCAATATTGGGATGTTGAATATATTCCATGGCCGCTGGCAAACTGCCTGTAAAAAAAGTTGCACGCAAATGTTGTGGTAATGCTTTGGCCAATTCAAGGATCGTTGTTCCTCCTGTTGTAAGAATAAACATGCCATCACGTATCAACCTTACCGCTTTTTGAGCGATCATCTTTTTATTGTCATGAGAATAGACCCCATTTGTTTGAAATGAAACATGAAATGATTTGGATAAAGCACCACCATGTACTTTAATGATATCACCGGTTTCGGCTAACTCAGATAGATCACGACGAATTGTATCCTCTGAAACGTTAATGACTTCGCAGAGATCGGATGTCAAAACCCTGTTATGGAGATTAATTTCTCGTAGTATGAACTCCTGGCGTTCCTTTTTTAACATAAGCGGTTCTCGTTGTTGGGCTGTCGAAACTAACTTAGTTTTTTCTAAAAGCCGCAAAAAAGTGCAGAAAGTTTTAAAAAAACCTGCAAAAACATTCATCAACTCCTAAATTCATGACCCGAAACCTGCAAACTTTAGTGCCTATATTTATTATATGAACCGCAACATTGAAAAGCTTTACAACATTGGGTTGAAGTCAGAGAGGCTCATCATCGGTCTTATGAGCGGAACTTCTTTTGACGGCCTTGATGTGGCACTTTGTAAAATAAAAGGAAGCGGACCCGAAACCGAAGTTGAGTTGATGAATTTTGAAACTTCAGCTTATCAAAATGATTTTAAAGAAGAGCTGAAAACTATTTTTTCCCGCCGTGATGCCGATCTTGAAAAAGTTTGCTTGCTGAATGAATGGGTGGCAATTCAACATGCGGCAATTATAAATGCGTGTCTTCAAAACTGGGGTTATACAAAAAATGATATTGATCTGATCGCAAGTCACGGTCAAACAATTTATCATGCTCCAAAATTCTTACATGGAAAAGAAAAATTTCCAAATGCAACATTACAGATCGGTGATGGTGATCATATTGCAGTGAACACAGGCATTATAACAATAAGCGATTTTAGACAAAAGCATATTGCGGCCGGTGGTGAAGGGGCCCCATTAGCTGTGTATGGTGATTATTTTCTTTTTTCAAAGAAAGGAGAGAACAGGATCATGCTGAACATTGGCGGCATTGCGAATTTTACTTTTTTGCCAGGTGATCTTGACGGAACAAAAATTTTTTGTACCGATGTTGGTCCCGGCAACACAATCATGGATGCATTTGTACAAAAGAATTTCAGTGGAAAATATTTTGATGAAGGATCAGTCATTGCAAAAAAAGGAAAGGTCAATACTGATCTGCTAAAAGAATTAAAAGATCATCCATTCTTCTCAGGTGATTTTCCAAAAACGATCGGCCCTGAGTTATTCAATCTTTCTTATTTGCAAAATGCAATGGAGAGATCAAAGGCAAATTCAATAACTATTGAAGATACAATGGCCACATTGAATCTCTTTTCTGCAGATACAACTACAGATGCAATTAAACGCTGCGTGGAAAATGATAAAGAATATTCAATTTATATAAGTGGCGGAGGCATGCACAATCCTTTGCTGATGGAAAATATAAAATCACAATTACCCGAAATGAAATTTTACAATACCGATAGTTTACACATAGCTCCTGATGCAAAAGAAGCAGTGCTGTTTGCACTGCTTGCAAATGAATGTGTTTGCGGAGAAAAAATCAATGTAGGTAAAGGAAGAAATAAAATTCCTTCGGTTACAATGGGAAAGATCAGTTTCCCTGATTAAAATTATTTTACTTTAAAATCAACCTGCTTATCACCCCACATCAATGACACTTTTCCATCTTTACCTATAGTGTAGGTCAATTTTTCTGCAAATGCTTTTGTTTTGTCACCTTTTACTTTTACTCTTAATGCATCATCGGCTTCTTTATAACTGAAAGCACCCCATTGATTCCATGTTTTACTAAAGATAATCGTCCACTCATCACCATTCATGATCGTGAATAAACCATATTTACCTGCAGGAAGATCCTTGCCTTCTACTTTTACATTTTTGCTCACTTCAAAAACTGTGGCTTCATTTGCTCCCGAACGCCACACTTTTCCTTCCATGGGATCTAAATCTTTTCCGATCGTTCGACCCTTAACAGATGGCTGACTGTAATCAACAGACACGACGGTACCATTCGTAAGTGTTTGCTCAACGAAGGCCGGTGGACTTGGAGCCTCTGCGCCATAGCGATGCTTCATGGGTTTATTGGCGCCTTGCGCTGTGGCAACAGAGATGACGCATGATGCGATTAATAAAAGAAACAGTGATTTCATATTAAGTAATTTATGACTTAAAATTAAGGAGAATTATAAAATTACGAATAGTTTATTGACGAACGGCGAAGCTCAATTGTTTCAGATTATTTAAACCTTGTTCCATCTGCACCCCATAAATATTTTCGTAAAAAAGAGATTTGAACTTTTCCCAGGGGTACCATCTTAGTTTAAAATCCATATACCATTGCAATGTTGAAGAATCTCCCTGCTGATGCCGGATCATCTTGAAACCGCTGATCACCGGTCGTCCTTTGTCTGTCTTCATTTCAGTTACCAGTTCCCCCTCTTTTCTTTCTGTTATCCTAATCGTGGTGCCCCGAATGCTGATGCTTGAATCTTTTAAAACATGAAATTCATTTTCAGGAATGTTCTTTAATGAAGGATACCATTGTTTCCATTGCGGAAGGGTTTCAATATAAGTGTAAACAATTTTATCAGCAGCAGCAATATTTGTAGCTTTTGATATCCTGATCTTACCGGGAATAAAAAGTGAAATGATCGTAACCAGTAAAAAAAGAAATAGAAAACTTATTATGGCCAATTTTATTACCCGCATAAGTGTATTTGGTATTTAATACTTAGAAGTTTTTTGCTCAAAGCTCATAGCTAATAGCTCACAGCTTTCTTTTACTCCCATCTGAAAACTTTTATTGCAATCACATACACGATCAATCCCCATAAAGCAAGAATTCCGATCTGCTTCAGACAATCATTAAGATGTGCCCCTTCGAATGCAACATTGCGCATTGCATCATTCAAATGTTTCAAAGGCATTATATCTGCAACAGCTTTTAACCAACCGGGAAATGCATCCGTAGAGAAAAAAGTGCCGCCAATTAAAAATTGAGGCAGTGTTATCAGGTTGGCAAAAGGAGGTATTACATTTTCATTTTTTGCAAGACTGCTAACTATAAAACCAAATCCCATAAATACAACCAGCCCGAGAAAACTAAGTACAAGCAATTCCAGAAAAGTGATCCATCCGTTTACCAATGTAAAATCAAATGCATAATGACCGATGGCTAAAATAACAACAGCAGTTATTAATCCAAATAACACCCGGCTGAGAGCTTCTCCTAAAACAATATATTGTCGCTTAATAGGCGTGGCATAAAATCTTTTGAGCACAAGTGTTTGACGTAAACTAAAAAAAATAAAAGCTACGCCAAATACTCCCGCACTTAATAATGAAAACCCAAGCTGGCCAGGTAAAATAAAATCTATAGTCTTATAAACCCTTCCTTTTATTTTTACAACTTCATTACTTATAACAGCGACTGGCGGAACTGCACCAGGCCTGTTTTCAGTCATCCCTTTTATCATTCCCTCCATGATCGAACGCAGCACCTGTATATTTTGGGGGTTAACAGCTTCTGATGTTTTCAAATGAATAACGACAGGCTTTGCAGGATCTTCATCTCTTTTCATGCTGATGATTGCCGAAATTCTTCCTTTCTCAAGATCTTTGATCAAATCTGCAGAATCTTTCTGAACAATATTTAATGCGGAAATGCCTCTTAGATTCTTATATACCTCGTTTGAAGTATCAGTTTTTGGAGCAAATGCCACACGTACTGACACTCTTCCACTATTACTGATAAATCCAAAAACAAGAATAAAAATGAGTGGGAAAACAAAACTGAATATTATTGCTGATGGGCTTCTGAAAACAGCCCTGAGGCTTCCTCTGGTAATGGCCATCATTGCCTTTAGCTGGCTGTATGGTTGTGGCATTAATTTCTGTTGAGTGGCAAATGTAAGCCTCTTGAATCATTTTTAACTGGCGGATTATACTAACAACAATTCAAGATGTATAACGTTAATATCATAAATTAGTGCGTCACGTGTCACAAAACCTTCTATGCAAAAAGTATTACTAATATTATCATTTCTTTGTTTGACCCTTGCAAATTCATTCGGACAAAAAAATCCAACAAAAATTTATGGGACTGTTTCTATTGACGATAAAACATCGATGGATGCAACTGAAGTAACAATTAATGAATGGTTTCATTTTATTATAAATAACAATTTTAATGAAGATCTTTTCCCTGATTTATCGATTGTTTCAAATTCAACAAGGCTTCTTTTTAATGACTTAAAAAAGCAAAAAGGATTTGAGTATATTGAAATTATTTACAATAGCGGGGCGCTAAAAGAAAACTATGGAAGTAAGGGTTTTCAGGTTACAAAGAGATTTAGAAGTCTTATAGAAGCCGACACAAGCTATTTTTCGATAAACATTCCAATTGTTGGGGTTTCTTTTGCACAAGCACAAAAGTTTTGCGAATGGAGAGAATCAGTAGTTAATAAAACCAAGACCGTAAAGGTCAGGATAACTCTTCCTACAATTGCAGTCTATGAAAAAATTATAGAAAATAAAGACAGCATAAACTCCAAAAATTGTTACTTACAAAATTCAATGAATTGTAACTGTGTGATCACAAGAAAAACAAAAGAGCATAAGTCTCAAGGCAACCTTTTAATGAGGGCCGACAGTTTTTGGCCAAGTGCTTTAGGATTATACTGCTTGCAGGGAAACGCTTCTGAAATGACAAGCACGGAAGGGATAGCAATGGGCGGCTCTTTTAGAGATTATGCAATACAATCATTTAAAGACAAAAAACAGAACTATTCAAAACCAGAGGACTGGTTAGGTTTTAGATGTCTGGTAACATTAAAATGACGAAATACTGCATGCCTCTAAAACACAAAGCAATCATCATCTGCGTCACTCAAAAATACTAATTAATAAAAAACTCAAACGGTAATCTTGTCTGCGCTGAATTGGTCATTTGTTTTATACGCAGCATCTCGTTGTAGATCTTAAATTGATCTTCTCCCAATTCTTTTCGGATCATTTCTGTTTTTAGTGTATTATCTCTTGCACCAAATAACCTGTCAAAAACACTTTGCACTTCAGGGTATTCACGCAAACGATAATCTTTAAGCTTTGCCATTCTTGCTGCACAATCGATCGCATCCTGCAAGCCGCCAAATTTATCGATCAGGCCGATACCAATTGCCCTGTTGCCGCTCCATACTCTTCCCTGTGCTATACTGTCAACATCCTCAACTGATTTTTTTCTCCCATCAGCCACTCTTTGTTTGAAGCTGAGATAGATTTCATCAATTGTTTGCTGAACAAATTTCTTTTCATTCTCATTCATTGGCCTGTAAATAGCTCCGAGATCAGCATAAGGCCCCGTTTTTACTCCATCAAAAGTTACTCCCAGTTTATTTTTGAAAAACCCTTCCATGTTGGGAATGATACCAAACACTCCAATGGAACCAGTAATAGTTGTAGGGCTTGCAAAAATGCTATCAGCCCCACAGGAAATATAATAACCGCCTGATGCTGCCACATCACCAAAACTTACAACAACCGGTTTTTCTTTTTTTGCCAATGAAAGTTCACGCCAGATCGTTTCACTTGCTAAGGCGCTACCGCCGCCACTGTTCACACGAAATACGATTGCTTTAATTGTTTTATCAAGTCTTGCTTTGCGAATCAATTTTATATAATCTGCACTTGCTATCTGTCCTTGCTGATCACCGCCACCATCAATTATATTTCCCTGTGCATAAATAAGCGCAATTTTTTCACCGGATGTTTTTTTATAAGAACCGGTTTTGAAATAACTATTTATTGAAATGAAATTTATTTTATCAAATTTCCCCAATTTCAATTTGTCTTTTATTTCATCTTTTATTTCATCATCATATTTCACCCCGTCAATTAATTTTTTATCAACAGCATCCTGCGGTGTTTGAATGGCTGCTTCATTTGCATATTGATGAAGTGTAGCCGTATCGATCTCTCTTTCTTCTGCGGCTTTTAGTAAAAAATGTGAATACAAGTCACCGAGCCAAACTGATGTTTGCAATTTGTTTTCCGGCGTCATCTTATCTGTACGCAAAGGCTCAGTAGCACTTTTAAATTTACCTGCATAAAAAATTTGCGGCTCTATATCAAGTTTTTCCAATGTTCCCTTTAAAAATAATAACTCGGAGCTAAAACCTGCCCAGTCAAAAAAACCCTTGGGGTTTACATAAATCTTATCTGCCACATTTGCTACATGATACGCTTTCTGATTCATCATTTCGCTGTAAGCAATAATGAACTTACCTGATTTCTTAAATGCAAGCAATGCATTCCTTATTTCTTCAGATGTAGCAAAACCATTTGGATTGATTCCACTTTGCAGATAAATGCCTTTTATTTTTTCATCTTTCGCTGCTTTTTGAATAAGACGAATAACATCATAAACACCCGGCACGCTGAGTTCATCATTGCTGCTGAAAGCAGCCAAAGGATTTTCCAACTTTTGCTCAAGGAATAGTTGGCCAAGATTAACAACCAATACCGAATTCTTTTCAACTAATGGCTTATCACTTTTGGCAAGACCCGCAATTAATACGAGAAAAAGAAAAAAACCGCTGACAGAAAAAATGATCAATGCCAGCAATGATGCGAAAAACATTTTAAAGAAACCACCCATATTCTAATTATTTAAGATGGTAAAAATAAAGATATTTGCGCCTTCCGCGAACTTGCAATTATGAATACAGCGTATTTACTGATAGGAGGCAATTTAGGAAACCGTAAAGAGAATCTTTTGACGGCAATTTCATTGATAAATGAACAATGTGGCTCTTTAACAAGATCTTCATCAATTTACGAGACGGAAGCATGGGGAAAAACCGATCAGCCATCATTCCTGAACCAGGCGTTGGAGATATCCACTTCGTTAAATGCCCGCCAGCTAATGAGAAAGATATTAAAGATCGAAAAAGCGATGGGCAGAATACGAAAAGAAAAATTGGGACCGCGGATAATTGACATTGATATTTTGCTTTATGGAAATGAGATCCATGATCTGCGTTTTTTAAAGATCCCTCATCCGGAAATGCAAAACAGGCGGTTTGTTCTTGTACCGCTGGCAGAGATCAACTCCGCATTACAACATCCTGTTTTAAAAAAAACAATAGCAGAGTTATTGGAAGAATGTCCGGATAATTTGGAAGTAAGAAAGATCGCATAATTATTTCCTGATTTGACACTGCAAGCTATTTGTTATAAAACTAAACCACATAGGCACATAGACCACAATAGAACACCACATAGACTATGTGAACACCTATGTTTCTATGTGTCTATGTGGTTCAAACTGACCTTCAGGGCAAAAGATTGATTTTAATTTCGCGGATTTATCCACAATCTGTTCTTTATTCAAATTATAAATTATCATTTCAATTATTTTGCAATCCGCATTTGCATCCCGATAGCTATCGGGACATATTTTCACATTTGCACATTAAAATAAATGAATTACCATTTTATCACCATAGAAGGAAATATTGGCGCCGGCAAAACGACTTTATCACATTTGCTGTCACGGCATTTCAATGCAAGACTTGTGCTTGAAGAATTTGCAGACAATCCCTTTCTTCCCAAGTTTTATGAAAATCCAAAACTATATGCCTTCCCGCTTGAATTGTTTTTTATGGCGGAAAGGTATAAGCAACTCAAAGACCTGATCCAGCAAAAAGATCTTTTTCAAAACGTCACTATATCGGATTATCTTTTTACCAAATGTCTTCTTTTTGCCAAAGTAAATCTGCCTGATGATGAGTTTCGACTTTATCAACGATTGTTTGAGATCATACATCAGCAATTATTGCAACCTGACTTGCTTATTTATTTGCATACTCCTGTAAGCCGTTTACAAAAGAACATTAAAAAAAGAAACAGGGCCTACGAGCAGAATATTAATGATGAATATCTTTTCAATATTCAGCAGACATACACTCATTACATTAAAGAACATAATATAAAAACTCTTTTCATTGATGCTTCCAATGCCGATTTTCTTGGTAATGAAAAACATTTGCAGGTTGTTATTGATGCTTTGGGAAAAGATTATGATGAAGGGCAGCATTACCTTACTCTACCTTAGAACCGATACGCAATAAAAAATCAGAAATCAGAAATCAGAAATTAGGAATTAATTGAATAAAACGATAATAAATAGGGAGTTTTCGGTTTTCGTCATTGCCCGTTTTCTTTTTATTGCCGGTCTTCGTATGACGCCGGTATTACTTGGCTGGAAACTATATGAAGTAACCGGCAGTAAACTTTCTATCGGCATACTTGGTTTAAGTGAAGTGATACCAGCCGTATTGCTTGCGCTTCCTGCTGGTGTAAAAGTTGATCGCAGCAATAAACACAGATTGATCAGTATTTGCATGGCCTTATATTTTTTATTAATGATCGGCCTGCTGGTTGTAACATCCGGATGGTTCACATCAGAACTTAGTTCTCTCGGAAAAACATCATCAAAACAAATAATACAATGGCTGATCTATGGTCTTGTATTTTGTACCGGAGTAATAAGAGCATACAGTTCACCCGCCATCAATGCATTTCTTGCGCAATTAGTACCGCAAGAATCATTAGTAAGAGCCGTTTCCATCAACAGCATGACATGGTTAATTGCAGCAGTAACAGGTCCCGCCCTGGCGGGACTATTATTAGGTTATACAAATATTACAATAGCATTTTCCATTACATGTATTTCTATTTTCATTGCAGTTATATTATTTCAATTAATAAAAGCAAAACCGGTAAGCTGGCAGCCCGGCAAAACAACAACATGGGAAGGTGTCAAAGAAGGATTGAACTTTGTGCTTCATCAAAAAGCATTGTTAAGTGCTATCAGTCTCGATATGTTTGCCGTTTTATTTGGCGGCGCTGTTGGCATACTGCCTGTCTTCGCAGTTGATATTTTACATATAGGCCCGGAAAAATTGGGATGGCTTTATGCCGCCACATATCTTGGCAATTTTATCGCCATTGCATTGCTCATTTCAAATCCATTAAAAAACAAACAAGGAAAAACCTTGCTTTATATGGTAGGCGGTTTCGGCATTTGCATTTTAGTATTTGCGATCTCAAAAAATTTCTGGCTCAGTTT
>Ga0070698_100000657_pt1 | contig 36974 bp, 36 predicted proteins | sample KBSK1502metaG_FD_65477 | JGI IMG/M metagenome (GOLD analysis project Ga0070698, IMG submission 65477) | Corn, switchgrass and miscanthus rhizosphere microbial communities from Kellogg Biological Station, Michigan, USA - KBS K1-50-2 metaG | ecosystem: Host-associated > Plants > Roots >... | reverse complement strand
TCGACCTCGTCCCCGACGAGAAGTCCTCCGGCCTCGAGTGCCTGGTTCCAACGGAGACCAAAGTCCTTTCGATTGAGCGTGGCGCGAGCGCTGAAGCCGGCGCGCCGAGCCCCCCGGTGGTCGACCGCGTCTCCGAGTACGCGTGCCTCGAGGGTGATCGGTCTTGTGACGCCGTGGATGTCCAGAAGGCCGGTCACCAGGAACTCGTTGTCCGCCGTGCGCCGGACCTGCGAGCTGCGGAAGCGGATTTCGGGGTGCCGCTCGACGTCGAAGAAGTCGGCGCTCCGCAAGTGGTCGTCTCGCATGCTGACCCCGGTGTTGATGCTCGAGGGGTCGAGCCGAGCCCAGATGGCCGACTTCGTAAGATCGTCTTCGTCGGTCTGAACCGTCCCTTCGGCAACAACGATGTGGCCGTGCACTGTCGTGAACATGTGCCTGATCGCGAACTCTGCCTGGCTGTGTGTCGGGTCGATGGTCCATTGCATGTCCGAAACTCCTTATTTCTTGGCCTGATCGTGCGACCGGCAGTCAGCTCGCCTCGCTGTGTCGATAGATCGCGACAATCTCGCTATCGAGTTACTTATTATCGAGTCAGTAGCCGAGCTGGCTTGTTGGTCAACCCCGATACGCGGAACGAGAAGCGGCGGATCAACGTGTGGGCTCGGCGAACTCACCAATCGGCGTAGCGACAGTTCGAGGACCAACATCCCGAGGGATGGGCCGAACAGGATCGGGAGTCGCTCGAAAATGCCGAGGAATAGGCCCGTCGCCAGGAAATAGAGGTGGACCGCGAGGCGCGGCAGGAGCGGCATGGACCACGGACTGGGCACGTTGCCCCGAGATCGCCGGGCTTGTCGCGCTGTGACGAATCCGAACGAGAAAAGTGTCAGCAGAAACGGAGGGAACCCGCCGGTCCGCCCTCCGAAAAACGTGTCCTGCACGACGATGAAGGGAACGAATGCGGCGAGCAGCGTCAGATAGGCAGGAAAGGGCACGAGCCACTGGAGCCAAGACGTCTTTGGCCGACGCGCCACAGATCGTCGGACGAGGCGCGACCAGGCGCTGAAACCGAAGGCGACGAACAGCCACCCGTAGAAGTTGCCCGCCGGTACGCCGAAGAATCCTTGGTCGAGCGGGATGTTCCAGTGCCAAAGACCCTGGCGGATCGCGATCGCGTCGACTGAGAGGTCAAGCAGGATCGTGAATGTCGCGTCCGAGATCGGAGCGAGGCGCGATGGGATGCCAATCGCATCCGATATGAACATCGACGAGTTGATGACCATCGCCCAGACCAAGGCAATGGCAACAGGCACAGCTCCGACCTTGAGGGAGAACATCTGGTTGTACGCATACGACCCGAAGATGGCGATGTCGCCCTGTTCGAGGAGCAGACCGAACGGAACCGCGCTGAGCAGCTCGACCAACCGCCGGCGGCCGCCGGTCCGGTACGCGAAGCGCATCGAGAGCGCGAACAGACCGAGCGCGGCGATCTCGAGCAGGACATAGCCGGTGCGCGACACTCTCGCCAGCATAAGGCTCTCTTGCAGACAAGAATCTTGACAACGAGAGAGTTCGTCGTAATCTTGGCACCGCCAGACATCCCTCCTTGACCGAGGGGCCGGCTTTCACCGAGCCGGCCCCTCAACCCCTCAGGGAGATCGGGGGGCTGCTGGGGGAGGAAATGAATGAGTGCTCAAGTGCGCAGCCGGATGGACAGCGACCGCCCGATCTTGACAAGACGCCTTCCCATAAGCGGCAACACCGCACTTGCCGCCAGCGCCCTGATTCAAGCGGCGCTTGGGATCGAATTCACGCTCGCCGGACTCGACAAAGTGGCCGACCCGATGTTCGTCGCCAATTTCGACGCCTTCGTCCGGGCCAACCCCGGAGCGTCCAGCGGGTTCCTCGCGCCGATCGTCCAGGGCCTCGTTCTTCCACACGTTGCGATCGCCGCGACTCTGATCAAGTTCGCCGAACTGCTTATCGGCCCGACGCTGTTGATCGGAGCCGCGGAGGTCGCGCGCCGACGGTTCGCCGGACGCCTGGGCATTCAGCACGGGTACGAGGCCGTGGTCGCACTGATCGCCTCGCTGGCCGGACTGGGTGCGGCGGGCCTGACGCTCTCGATCTTCCTGCTCGAGGGCGCCGTCGTTCCATCGATCATGCCCGGCCGAGCCTTCGACACCGCCATCCCCGTCGAGCTCCTCATCGTGCCGTTCGGCCTCTCGATCGCATGGCTCGAGTTCGGACGCTTCCTGGTGCTGAGGCGACCGGCGCCGGCGCAGGTGGTCACGCCGATCCGGGGACCCGGCCCCCGATGAAGGCGCAGCTTCTCGTGATCCTGTCCGCGGTCGCCCTGGTGTCGGCCGCATGCGGCACCGCCACCGCACAGCCGCCCGCACCGTCGGGGGCCATCACCGTCGAGCTCACCGAGTGGCGGGTGGTGGTTCCGAGCTCCACGCCTCAGGCGGGTTCGCTCATGTTCGTTGTGAAAAACAGCGGCTCGATCGCGCACGATCTGATGATCCTCAAGACCGACCTTCCGGCCGACAAGATCCCGCAGGCGAACGGGAAGGCTTCGGAGGACGGCAAGGTGGCCGGCACCGCGGTGCTGAACCCCGGTCAGTCGGTGAATCTCACCGTGACCCTCGCGGCCGGGAACTACGTCTTCATATGCAACGAGCTCGGTCACTACGCGCTCGGAATGCACACAGCGGTTCGGGTGGGATGAGGCTGCGCGCGAAAAATTAGGCCGCGGCCTCGTCCTTCGCGCTCTCCAGCGATAGAAGCAGCTTCCGGAGCAGAGTGGCGAGCGTCCGCCGGTCCCGAGCCGAGAGCCCGGTCAGGAAGCGGTCTTGGACCGCGAGGTACGGACCGATGACCTGGTCAACGAGCTTCTGCCCCAACCGGGTGACCGACACGTTGATCGCGCGCCGATCTTCTGGGTGAGGGGAGCGCTCGACCAGACCGGCCTTTTCGAGTTGGTCGAGCTGAGCGGTCATCCCCGCCGATGACATCATCGCCGCCCGAGAGAGATCGCCCGGTGAGAGCCGCTGCAAACTCGCCCGGCGAAGCGCGCAGATGATGTCCCATCCCGCCGACGTGAGGCCGTGGTCACGGACGAGGCGCTCTGACTCGCGGTTGATCCGCGCCGAGAGAAGCGGGATCGAGACCAGGAACGCCAGGAGCCAGCGATCGGCGCTCGGAAACGCACGCGTCCACGGCGCGGTGAGAGCCTGGTACGTCGGTAGGGACGACTCCGAACTCGCCCGCTCGTGGGGAATGAGCAGCCGCTCCAGGAGAGCGATGAGCTCCTTGCGTTCGGCTTCGGTGTAGACCTTGCGGACGAAAGCCTGCCGCTTCTGGACGGCGAGGCCTGCTTCCCGGACCAGCCGTTGACCCGGCTTGGTCAGGGTGATCAACACGCCGCGCCGATCGCGAGGGTCAGGTGAGCGTGTGACCATGCCGGCGCGCTCGACGAGGTCGAGCCTTCCCGTCATGCCCGCCGATGACATCATCCGACCGCGATAGAGATCCGTAGGCGTCAGCTGATAGGGCGGCCCCGCCGCGAAGAGTCCGGCCAGTACGTCCATGCTCGCTCCGGTCGTCTTAAATCCCTCGAAGACCTCCTCGGCGTTACGGTTGAGATACCCATTGATCCGTCCGATCCGTCGAGTGACTCCGAGTGGCTGTGTGTCCAACTTCGGCGCCACACGCGCCCAGGCGAGCTCGATGCCGTCGACCGCGTCCAGCTGTTTCTCCGCACCCACACGGCCAGTCTAGTCGCCGATATGTTCGATGACAAGATTCTCGTGCACGAGAAACTTTGGAGATGGTCGCCGTTTGGCTACCTGCCGAACGGCGGATGGTTTGCTCAGTGCTCGGCAAATGATCGAACACACGCTTGACCTTTTAATACGGGCCCAAGATCCATCGAGTGAGAATGTCTCGTGCCAGCCGAGCCCTCTGATCCGCCGGCAGCCGCCTCCGGCCCGGGCGCCGGTAGGACCCTGCAACTTCTTAAGGACTGGTTCTGGCGCCCGCCGCGTGCGCATGGCGAAACGCTCGTCGACCGGCGTGTCAGTCCTCTCGAGCTTCTCTACGACCTTGTCTATGTCACCGTCATCGCGCAGGCGGGAAATCATCTGGTTGCGAATCTTTCGGCGAACGGACTTATCGAATTCGCAGTCGTCTTCTCGCTGACTTGGATCGCCTGGGCCAACGGCTCGCTGTATCTCGAGTTGCACGGCCGACTTGACGGGAGAACGCGCACCTATTTCTTCCTTCAGATCGGGATTCTTGCGATCCTCGCCGTCTACGCGGCCGACGCAGCCGGCGGAGGCGGGGGCTTCCCGATCGCTTACGCGGCATTCCTGGTCGTGATGACATGGCTCTGGTACGAGGTCCGACGCCAGGACGCCCGCATGCATCCTGAGTTCCTGGCTGACACCGGGCGTTACGTCGTGGCGATGGCGGTTTCGGTCGTCGTGATCCTCGTCAGCACCTTCTTGACGGCAGAACTCCGACTCCTGCTATGGGCCATCTTCACCGTTGCCTGGGTATTTCTGCTGTTGGTTTTTGGCCGCTCCGGCATCGGCCTCGGCCGAGGCATGACCCCCACCGATTCGCTGGTCGAGCGTTTCGCGACGCTCACGATCATCGTCCTTGGCGAGGTGGTGTTCGGTGTCGTCGACGGACTATCTCAGTCGACACGCGATGTCACCACCATCTCGACCGGCATGATCGCGCTGACGGTCGGCTTTGGCTTTTGGTGGATCTACTTCGACGTCGTCGGAGGCAGATTACCGAAGCCCGATGGTCGCGCCTTGGCCAACTGGATGCTGAGCCACTATCCAATCACCCTCTCGATTGCGGCTGCGGGCGCCGCGATGGTCAGCCTGATCGAACACGCGCACGACGACAACAGTCCAGAACCCACGTCATGGCTCCTCTCGGGAGCTGTGGCTGTGGGTTTGGTCTTCTTGATCCCGACGTGGAGGGCCCTCGCCGATGCGAGTCGGCTCGCAGTTATCTACCGACCCCTTTGGATCGTGACGGTCGCAGGGGCTGTGGCGAGCCTGATCGTCGGCTGGACCCGACCGGCGCCGTGGCTACTCGCTCTTCTCCTGTTGGTGGTTCTGGGGATGGTCTGGGCCGTCATCGTGCGCGGATTCGCGCTCGCCGGCACGTGGGGCCCAGACCGATGACCCGGCGCTCAGCCCGCCCACGGTAGCTTCGCGGCCCCGAGCTGGCTCAGGATCGCGGCCAAATCTTCGAAGGCCCACTGCTCGCTGATCTTGCCTTCGTCGGTCACGCGGTAGATGTCCACCGCGTCCCAGCGAACCGGCCGGCCGGTGGCCGGGATCCCGAGGAGGTTCCCCGTCTGCTTCGCGGTGACGATCAGGCGCAGGGCAACGAGATCGTTGCTCGCGATGACGTCCTGCACTTCTGACTTGATGTTCTCGAGCGCACCGACGAACCCTGCGAGCACCGGCACGATGTTGTCGAGGCCGTTCACGGTGCCCAGGGTGCCGCCATGCCACGCGACGTCGGCCGTGAAGAACTCGCGGGCGGCCTCCGCGTTGCGGCCGACGAACACACGCTTCACGTAGTCACGCGCGACGGCGATTCGCTTCTCGGTCGATAAAGTCTGGATCACGTAAGGCTCTCCTTTAAGAGTGGTGGTTGCGTAGGCAATCCTCGGCCTCGCCGGTAGTCGCTCGCATCCCGAAACTCCATAGTCCGACCCCAGTCGACCGATTTGAGGAGTTAGGGATGGACCTGGGACCCGTACCCCAGATCGAGTCGGATCGACTCCATCAGCCAGAACGAGACATCCGCCGTGTAGACGTCCGCTGCGGCCAGGACGCCGGTGTACTTCTCGATAACCGGTTGGGCCGCAGCGCGACTCACGGCGTCGAGATAGTGCTTGACGGCTGCCCAGATGTTCGGGCCGTAGGTCGCGAAGATCGGCGTCGGGTCGAAGGTCGCCCACGCGGTCCGAATGCTGGCGTCCAGGTCGGCCATGTACTGCTGATGGGTGACGACGTCGTCGCGCGTCGCGAGCCTGCCCAGGTGTCCGCTGATGAGCGTCTTCCAGGGGTAGGTCAGAGCGACCCCCGGCATCGCCACGTAGCCCCGAATGTCTTCGGACAGGTTGACGACCGAGACCGGCACCCAACCTGCGTTGACGATGTCGACCATCATCAAGGCGTTGTGCTCCGGGAAGTGAACGACGCTGTTGTCCGGCGTGTGGTTAGGGCCGTGCCAGGCCAGGTCGATCCGCTCGCCGCCGATCTCGAACCTGCGTCGGTCTGAGAACGTCTCATCCAGCGGGGGCCGAGCCGGATCGTCGTCGCGGAGGATGAGCCGCCGGGTTTCCTCGTGCCCGATTCGAACGACGTCCTTACCGAACAGCGATGACGCGCCGGCATGGTCGGCGTGATGATGGGTGTGGACCAGATACCTGACGGTGTTGCTGACCCCGTTCGCCCGGGCGATCTCGTCGATTGCCCGCTGGAGGTTGTGGCCGATCGTTGGCGGCGCGTCGAACAGGACGACACCGTCGGACGTCGTCAGGAACGCCGCCTGGTAGACGCCGTCGGTGACCCAGTACAGGTTTCGCTCGACCCGGCCGACGTAGTAGCCCTGCTCGTTGAGTGCCGGGCCGAACGCGGTATTCGGCACCGGGGCGTACTCCGGATACGTGGGGCTCGCTTCGGAAGATACCCGCGGCTCAATCATCGGTTTGCTCCTTACCGTGCACTTCAGTTGGCGCGATCGATGCTGGTCGCACGTGGCGGCAGATCACATCCCGTAAACCCGTAGTCGTCGACCCGAGTAACGTCAGGACGATGCTCGAAAAGGTGAGCTACCGCGCGCGCCGGTCAGGGGCGCTCGGCCGCTTCTCGACCGCGTCACTGGTGGGCCGTCGCCGCGAGCGCGAGGTACTCGAGCGGCTTCTTCAGTCAGCGGCCAGCGGTGAAAGTGGGGTCCTCGTTGTCCTGGGTGAGCCCGGGGTCGGCAAGACGGCGTTGCTGGACTTCGCGATCGAGGCGGCTACCCGCTTCCAGATCGTCCGAACGATCGGCATCGAAAGCGAGGTGGAGCTGCCATTTGCGGCGACACAGCAGCTATGCGCGCCGATCCTCGAGCGGCGCGGAGGCCTCCCAGCGCCGCAGCGACTCGCACTCGAGGTTGCGTTCGGCCTCGCGGATGGACCCGCGCCGAATGCCTTCCTGGTTGGCTTGGCGATCCTCGGGCTGCTTGCCGAAGCGGCGACTGACCGCCCACTGCTCTGCGTGATCGACGATGCGCAGTGGCTCGATCGTGCCTCGGCGGCCGCACTCTCGATCGTCGCCCGTCGCCTTACTGCCGAGAACGTCCTGCTCCTCGTCGCAGCGCGCGAGCTCGGGGCACCGTTTGCCGGCCTGCCCGAACTCACCGTCCGCGGTCTCGGTCGGACCGAGGCACGCACGCTCCTCGAGACCGTCTTGTCGGCACCGGTGGATGGCCAGGTGCTCGATCGGGTCGTCGTCGAGACCGGCGGTAACCCGCTGGCGCTGCTCGAACTGCCCCGAGGACTGTCGCCGACGCAACTCGCCGGCGGCTTCGGGTTGCCCGCGGCGGTGCCGCTGCACGCAGGCATCGAGGAGCGCTTCGTCCGGTGGTTCGTGGGCCTGCCGATCGACGCTCGTCGCCTGGTGCTGCTGGCGGCCGCCGATCCTACCGGCGATGCGGCGCTCATCTGGCGGGCCGCGGAGCACCTCAGGATCGGTGAGTCCGCGGCGCTGGCTGCCGAGTCGGAAGGCCTCGTGACCTTCGCCGAGGCGATCGTGTTCCGGCATCCGCTGGTGCGCTCGGCGGTGTACCGCGCGGCCGGAGCCGAGGAGCGGAGCGAGGCGCATCGTGCAATCGCCGCGTCGATCGATCCGAGCGTCGATCCGGATCGGCGGGCCTGGCACCGCTCTCAGAGTGCGACGATGCCTGATGAGGATGTCGCCAGCGACCTCGAGCGGTCCGCCACGCGGGCGCAGGCGCGGGGTGGATTCGCCGCAGCCGCGGCGTTCCTGGAACGCTCGTCGGCGTTGACGCTCGATCCGGCGCGCCGAGCCGGGCGCGCGCTCGCCGCAGCACATGCGCGACAACAGGCGGGTGCGCTCGATGGTGCGCTCACGCTGCTGACGAGCGCTGAGGCGGGACCGCTCGACACGTTCCAGCGAGCTCAAGCAGAGGTTCTCAGGGCTCGGATCCTGTTCGCCTCCGAGCGAGGCCGCGACGCGCCGGTGCTGCTGCTCGCCGCCGCGAAACGGCTCGAATCCCTCGATCCGGGGCGTGCGCGCGAGGTGTACCTCGATGCGCTCACCGCAGCTCTGTTCGCCGGCCGGCTGGCCGGCGAGTGCGACGCGAGTCGAGTGGCGCGTGCGGTCCGTGACGCGCCGCCGGTGTCGACCGCGCCACGGCCAGTGGATCTCCTTCTTGAAGGTCTGGCAGTGCTGATCACAGACGGCCACGCCGCCGGGAAGCCCATCTTGCAGCGCGCCGTCGACGCCTTCCAGGGCGATGAGATCGGAGGCGAGGATCCGCTCCGATGGTTGTGGGTTGCCGGGCGGACAGCCGGCTTCATCTGGGACTACGAAAGCTGGGACTCGCTGACCGCGAAGCAGGTTCGCTCGGCGCGAGAGGTCGGCGCCATCGCCGAGCTGCCGCTGGCGTTATCAACCCGCGTCGGAGTCAAGGCCTTCGGGGGTGACCTGCGCGCGGCGGCGGCACTCGTCGACGAGTCGGATGCCCTCGCGTCGGCGATCGACAGCCGAGTCGTGCCGCCGTACGGGCATCTCTCGGTCACAGCGTTTCGCGGCCGGGAGCACGACCTGGTGGAGATACTTCGAACCAGCACCGCCGACTTCAATGCTCGCGGCGAGGGGCTGGGACTCACGCTGGCGCACTGGGTGACCGCGGCCATGCACAACGGCGCCGGCCGCTACGACGAGGCCTTCGCGGCTGCCAGCGAGGCGACGGTCAACCCTCGTGAGCTCTGGTTCTCGTCGTTCGGCCTGGTCGAGCTGATCGAGGCGGCCAGCCGAAGCGGTCGCACTCAGCAGGCGGCAGACGCCCTCCGAGTCCTGCTCGAATCGACCCACGCGAGCGGCACGCCCTGGGCACTTGGGGTCGAAGCTCGATCGCAGGCGCTCCTCGAGGACGGTGACGCAGCGGAGGCGTTGTATCGCGAGGCGATCGAACGCCTCGAGCCGACCCGACTTCAGCTGGATCTGGCGCGCTCCCGGCTCCTGTACGGTGAGTGGCTCCGCCGCGAGCGGCGACGAGTGGACGCCCGGCTGGAGCTACGGGTTGCCCACGAGATGTTCGCGGACTTCGGGATGGACGCGTTCGCAGAGCGCGCGCGTACTGAGCTCGAAGCGACCGGCGAGCATGCCCGGAAGCGAACAGTCGACGCGTTCGAGCAGCTCACCCCGCAGGAGGCCCAGGTGTCGCGGCTCGCCGCGCTCGGCAACACGAACCGGGAGATCGCGGCGCAGCTGTTCATCAGCCCCAGCACTGTCGAATACCACCTGCGAAAGGCGTTCCGGAAGCTCGATGTGTCATCGCGAACCCAGTTGGCGCGCCGGCTGCCCTGAGCCGGATCGGGACGAGCGGCGCTGATCTGGCGGCGATCGACGGACCGTCGCCGTCGTTGACGATGACGATCCGCGCCAGACAGCACGGTACTCCCTCGGTGAGATGCCGATCCGCCGATGGAACGCCGCTCGAACAGACACTGGTGCACCTAGTCCCGTCAGGTGGCCGATGTTCTCGATCGGTTCGTTAGTTGTCTCAAGGATCTCGCGCGCGTGGTCGATGCGCGCGTCCGCAAGCCATGCCATCGGCGACACGCCCGTCTCCTCACGAAACCGACGGCTCAACGTCCGTCGCGACATGTGTGCCTTCGTCGCGAGCATGTCGAGGTCGATCGGAAGTGCAAGGCTCTCGAGCATCCAATCACGAAGGCTGCCGAGCTGATCGCCGTTCGCGTTTGGTTTTAGCCGTTCGATGAACTGCGCTTGGCCTCCCTGACGCTGTGGCGGAGCCACGAGGCCGCGGGCTCGCGTGTTGGCAGCTGCTGAGCCGAAGTCGCGCCGGATGAGGTGGAGGGACAAGTCGATCCCTGTGGTCACCCCAGCCGACGTGAGGACGTCGCCGTCGTCGACGAAGAGGCGGTTGGGCAAAACGTTGATCCTGGGATAGCGGCGCTGGAGCTCAGCGGTCCACCGCCAGTGGGTCGTGGCGGGACGGTCGTCGAGGATACCGGCCGCGGCGAGCGCAAACGCGGCAGTGCAGATCGATACCAAGCGGGCGCCGCGGGCGTGTGCCGCACGTATGGCGTCGAGAGTTGCCGTCGACACGGTTGCGTCGACGTCCTCGTATCCCGGGATGATCACCGTCTCCGCGCGCTTCAGTCCCTCTAGCCCTGCCGGCGTCTTGACCGTCAACCCTGAGCCGGGGAGCAACGCAGACCTACCTTCAGCGCATACGGTCAGACGGTAGTGGGGGTCGCGACCGAATATCTCCGCTGCGATCCCGAGCTCCAGTGGGATGACTGCCGGAAGCGCAAGCACAGCAACGCGGTGGGGCCGGAAGATCATGGCCCGATCATAGCGACTAGCGGCCCTCGGGCCACTGTTCGCTCGAGCGCGATATCCGTACCTTCGAGGCACATGAACGACATCCTCGTCCTCCCCTCGGGGCCGCTCGCGGATGCCAGCCTCACGGCCGCGCGCTCCTCGCTGAGCCGGCCGATCGTCGATCACAGCATCCGCAGCTTTCTCTACGCCCGCGTGCTGGCCGACCACGAAGGCTCTCTCAATGACGCCGACTACGACGAGGATCTGCTCTTCGCCGCAACTGTCATGCACGATCTTGGGCTCGGTGAGCGCGCGACAGGCGAGGCTCGTTTCGAGGTCGAGGGCGCCGATCTGGCTGCTGCCGTACTCCGAAGGCACGGCGTCGCCGACCGCGACCTCGACCGAGTTTGGGAGGCGATCGCCCTGCACGCGTCGCTCGGCATCGCGCACCGTCGCGGTCTGCTCACCTCTCTGACACACAAGGGAGTCTTCATCGATGCGGGTCGAATCACCGATGGCTTGTCGGACCGACTGCGGCAGGAGGTACTGAACGCCTATCCGAGGCCAGCCGGCGATCGGTCCATTGCGGACGCCATCGTCGCCCATGCGACCCGTTCCGATGCGCCGCGCCTCCCGGTTCGCTCTCGTTCGAACTCCTTCGCCAACACCGAGAAGCTGAGCACGCCCGAGTGCAGCGCCAGTAATCGACCTGAAAGGGGACAACGTCGTGGCCAACGAAACAGCAGCGCGCAATCTGCAACGGATGGACGATCTCGACTTTGCGGGCTGGAACAAAGCAGACTGGGAGGGCGTCTTCTCCCGCAACCACACCGCTGACGTTCTCGTGGCGGTGCATGGGCAGGCTTCGACGCATGGCATTCGTGAGCACATCGAGGCGATGAAGGCCTTCGTCGAGAGCACCGGTGGGGTGCCTCTCCAGATCACGTCCCATCCGATCGGATTCGGCTCAGGAGACTGGACCTGCGTGGTGAGCGAGCTCGAGAACGGTAGTCGGATGGTGACTGTAGCGAAGTGGCGTGACGGAGCGATCGTTGAGGAGCACATCTGGCTATGACTCCGCCCCGCCCGGGTCCTTCGCTCTCGTCAGCTCCCACGGCGCCGTCGATTCACGTTCTGGCTGTGCTCACCTGGCTCGCGATCTTTCCCCTGGTCGCCATCGGCATCACCGCGATGGCCCCGTTCACGGTGAGCTGGGACCCGCTGCTTCGCGTGTTCGTGCTGACGACGGTCGTGGTGCCGCTGTCCGTGTACCTGCTCGTGCCATGGTTGGTGCGTATCTACGATCGCTACCTCGGGGGCGCCAATAGACGCCAATAGCTCCGCCGGACCTCGCTCTGAAACCGCCAACGCTCGGGGACAATCCGGCTTAGCTCCTGCCGATCATGGTTCGTGAAAGGACGCGTAAGCGGACGCCGGTGGTGTAGTAGAGCTGCACGGCGAAGATGAAGCTGATGCTCCAGTACGTACTAAACACGCAGAGCGTGGCACCGAGGAAGTAGATGCAACGAGAGCGAAGGCTAGTCCAAGACCCTTAAGGAGTCTTGTGCTCTGGGAGAATGCGGGCCCGCCGAGGGCGCGTTTTTGGGTACGTGCTACTGTACGTACCGTGAGCACGGTCTTCGCGGATCGGATCCGGCGAGCCAAGGACCTGAACCGACGCTCTGGGGCGATGCTGCGCGAGGCGCGCAAGTGGCCCATCACCGTGGTGACGGAGGGCGCCGAGCCGGTGGTGATGCAGCGCCGTGACGTCGCCGCCCGCGACGCGCTCACACGCTCATGGCTCCTGCGCCTCGAGCCGCTCATCGAGCACCTTCAGGGGCAAGCGCGGGCGGTCCCGAAAGAGTTCTCCTGGGTCAGCGATCTCCAGGGTCCGAACCGCAGGCGGTTCGCAGACGAGCTCGTCGGGCGCTTGGGCACCGCGGCGCGCAGAGGGGATTTCGAGGCGTTCGACCAGTGGCTCTACGAGTGGGAGGTGGCGAGCGAGGTCGATCGTGACGCCGGCCTGCGGCGGGCGCTGATCTCGGCCACGCGTCGGCGGGTCCCCCGCCGGTAGTGGCGCGTCGCCCGGTCGAGCGACCCGATCCACTTCCCGAAGAGCAGGCACAACCGGCATTCGACCTCGTCTTCGCCAACTCGAAGGTGGAGAAGAGTTGGCGTCTCCTGCTCCGCGAACGGCGGACCGAGCTACGCGAGTGCTGGGATCACCTCGCCTACCGTCCCGCGGTCGATCTGCCGAGGCGTTGCGGCGGCCTCGCCGGACACTTCAAAGAGCTGGGCTGGCGCCAGTACGAGATCGGGCCGAAGCAGCGCGTGTGGTTCGTCATCGAGGGCAACACCGTGAGGATCATCGCGGTCTGGCGCTCGCATCCGAAGGCGACCGAGTAGCCCGGGCGTTGAGAGGCCGCGTTTTCTAAGGCGGGCTGACTCCCGATCAGCTGCCCATCCCGCCTCGCGGAATTCTCTGGTCAGGGCTCGACGATCGTGCCGAAGGTCGAAGGCCGGAAGGCGGGGCGGTCTTCGACATTTCGGGCGGAGAGCCACTTACTGAGCCGCGGCGTGGGAGCATGACGCGGTGCTTTTGAACGTCGACGATCTCCGCAGCGAGGCTCGCCGACGCCTTCCGCGCGCCGTATTCGATTACATCGACGGCGCAGCCGAAGACGAGGTGACCCTCGCGCGCAACGAGCACGCCTTCAATTCGTGGACGTTCTCGCCGCGCGTTCTGGTCGACGTGGGAACCATCGACGAGTCGGTCACCGTGCTGGGACGGCGCCACATCACACCGCTCATCCTCGCGCCGACGGGGCTCTGCGGCATGGCGGCCCCGCGCGGCGAGATTCTTGTGGCGCGTGCGGCCGGTCGTGCCGGCATCAGCTTCACATTGAGCTCGCTGTCGGCGGTTTCGATCGAGGATGTCGCCGCCGCGGCGACGGCGCCACTCTGGTTCCAGCTCTACGTCTGGCGCGATCGCGCACTCACGAACTCGCTGGTCGAGCGCGCAGCGGCCGCCGGGTACGAGGTGCTCATGGTCACCGCGGATGTGCCCGTCTTCGGCCAGCGCGAGCGCGACCATCGAAACGGCGCGACGATCCCGCCGCGGATCACCGTGAAGAACGCCTTCGAGACACTGCAGCGCCCGGGCTGGCTCATTCAGATGCTTCGGAATCCGCGGATCGAATTCGCGAACGTGACATCGAACCGCGGTCAGGCCGGCCGTCCGTTCGCGCTCTCGCGATACATCAACGAGCAGTTCGATCCCACCCTGACCTGGAAGGACATCGCGGCGTTGCGATCGATCTGGAAGGGCCGAATCGTGGTCAAGGGGATCATGAGCGCCGAGGACGCGGTCCGTGCGGCCGATGAAGGCATCGACGGCATCGTCGTCTCGAACCACGGTGGTCGCCAACTCGACGGTCTCCCGGCATCGCTCGAGGTGCTGCCGGAGATCGTCGACGCGGTCGGGCCGCGGATCGAGGTCCTGTTCGACGGCGGCATCCGGCGGGGCGGCGACGTCGTGAAGGCGCTCGCGCTCGGCGCCCGCGCCTGCCTGATCGGAAGGCCGTACCTGTATGGGCTCGGCGCCGCCGGAGAGCGCGGCGTCGAAATGTCCGTCACGATTCTCCGAGCGGAAATGGTGCGAGCGATGGCTCTGCTCGGCCGGCCGCGCGTGGCCGATCTCGATCGCTCGGTACTCAGGCCGGCGATGTAGAGCCACGGCCGCGGGAGGCAGCTTGGGTGGTCGGCGAGATCTCTGATAGCGCGGAGCGCATCCTGTCGACCGCTTCGCTCATGAGCTGGGCGGAGGTTCCCATGTTGAGCCGGACGAATCCCGCGCCTTCCCTTCCGAAATCGAGGCCCCGACTGAGTGCGACCCGGCCGCGCTCCAGGAAAAACGGCGCAGGATCCGGTCCGAGTCCGAGCGCAGTGCAATCGAGCCAGGCGAGATAACTTGCCTGCGGCGGTACATAGCGAACGCCCGGAAGATCGCGCTCGAGTAGATCGGCGAGCAGCCGCCGGTTTCGATCGAGGTGCTCCAACAGCGCCCTGAGCCACGGCGCGCCCTGCGTGAACGCAGCGATCGACGCGATGACGCCAAGATTTCCGGCGCGCGCATGCAACTCGTGTGGCAAGGCGGCGAACCGCGAGCGAACGGCGTCTGAACCAGCGACCGCCACGGCACACTTCAGCCCCGGCACGTTCCAAGCTTTCGAGGCGGACGTCACCGTCACCGCGCGTTCCGTGGCGACTCCGTCGAGCGCGACGAACGGAATGTGCGTGGCCCCGCGCAGGGTGAGGGGGCCATGGATCTCGTCGGCCACGATCGCAACGCCGAAGCGATTTGCGAGTTCCGCGACCTTCTCGAGGTGCGCCCGCGTGAACACGCGCCCGGTCGGGTTGTGGGGATTGCAGAGCAGGTATGCCTTGGCACCGCGAACGAACGCTGCCTCAAGTCCGGCGAAGTCGAGGTCCCATCCGTCCCGACTGCGCGAGAGCGGGACCTCGACGATCTCACGACCGTATTCGCGAACGATCGGCCAGAAGGGTGGATACGCCGGGGTGTTGATGACCACCCGATCGCCTGGTTCGGTGAGGACACGCAGCATTTCGGCGACTCCGACGAGCACGTCGGGAACCAGTACCACGCGCTCGGGATCCGGCGACCAGCCGAACCATTCCTTCGCGAAAACGACGAAAGCCTCGGCCAGCCCGGCGGCGCTCGGGTAGCCGGTATCGCCGATGCGGACGGCGTCGAGTAGCGCATCGCGGATTGGCGTCGCAAGCGCGAAGTCCGTCTCGGCGACGAACGCTGGGAGCACGTCATCGGGGTACATGCGCCACTTCTCGCTCCGACGCCTGCGAAGATCGGCGAGCATGACTTTGTCGAATGACTCGTCCATCACCACCGAACCTACCGGCTCGGTGGAGTCTCCGCACTGATCAGCATGTGCGGCAACGTGACGTTGGTACGGAAGCTGACGGTCGGCCGCTTGCTGTGACGCCTGCACGGCACCCTCATAATCCCTTCGCCGGCATCCGGCGGACCGGATCCGACGTAGTCACTTTGGAGCTATCGCTGCACGATTTTTGAGGGGGAGCTTCTGCCGTGAGACATAGTCGGACGGTACTTGCGTTCTCCGCGGGCACAGCCCTGGCGATCGCGAGCCTTTTCTTCGGACTGACCGCAATCGCGACCCCGCAACCCCTGCTCGACCCAGCGAACGGCCACCCACACTTCGACAACGGGAAGGCGATCTCGCACCCATCGGCGGGCGCCGAGGTCGCGTTCGACGAGCAGCGGGCCGAGTCGGCCGATGTGCAATCGTCTGCGGGCTCGGACACGCCGCCTGACGCCACCGCATCTTCGGTTGGCTGCGCCAATCGCGGTTCTGTGACCAATCCGCGCACCAACCGCGACTGCACGCTGCGCCGCCAGGCCGAGGAGCAGGTCGCGGTCAACCCGAAGGATGCGAGCAACGTCATCGCCGGCCAGAACGACAGCCGCGTCGGCTTCAACCACTGCGGCTTCGACTATTCGCTCGACGGTGGGGCCACCTGGGGCGACGGGCAGCCGCCCTTCTTCCAACACCTCTCGCCGCTCGGGCACACATACGACGCCGCGAGCGACCCGGCGGTGACCTTCGACGGAAACGGACGTGCCTGGTACAGCTGCGTCGTGTTCGACGTCAACACGAACGCCAGCGGCCTCTTCGTCGTGCCGTCGACCGCGGCGCTCAAAGGCTCGGCGTACGCGAACGTCGGCGCCGGCCCGTCACCGTTCGTTGTCGGCACCGAGGACGCTAGTGGAGCGCACTTCTTCGACAAGGAGTTCATCGCGGGCGACATGAGGACCGGTCAGACCGCGGTGTATGTGACCTGGACCGACTTCCGCGCGGATCCTCGCTGCAAGCGCTCGTTCAACCGAGGCGGCTTCTGCGAGGCGCCGATCATGCTTTCCAAGTGGGTAGGCAGCTGGACGACGCCGATCGAGATCAGCGGACGATCCCCGCTGTGCACGCTCGGCGACTCCTTCAATCCACAGATCCCCGCGGATTCCTGCAACATCGACCAGGGCTCGATGCCCGTGGTTCTCGCGAACGGCGACGTCTACGTCGCGTTCAGCAACTTCAACACGCCGACCCTCGTCAACCAGCAGCTCGGGGTACGTGTGCACTTCGACGCCAGCAACAACGCCACGGTCACCGGTCCGTTCAAGATCGGGCAGGACGACGAGACCAACGCCGCCCTGTGCGACTTCGGCCGCGGGCCGGAGCAGTGCGTCGAGTCGCTGAACATCCGCAGCCAGGACTTCCCGCAGATCGCGGCCGATCCGACAAACGGGCAACATCTCGCCGCGGTTTGGACCGACACGCGCGGTCTGGGTACGGCGAACAAGGGCGCGTACAAGCTCATCGTCTCTGAATCCACCAACGGCGGAGCCACCTGGAGCGACGCGAACGGCGGCGGGACCCAGATCGTCCCGAGCGGCACCGGAGCCTACTTCGAGCCGTCCATCGCCATCACCTCGACAGGCAAGGTCGTGGTCAGCACCTATCGTGCGAACACGGCTCTGCACACCAGCAAGGTCGGCGACGGCACCTTCGGGTACGGGTTCCTGGTGAAGGGCACGACCGGGTTCGGCGCGTACCAAAATGCCAGTGACAGCCAGACGAACCAGAGCCCGCAGGCCAACCCCGCGCAGCGCGGGTTCCTCGGCGACTACTCCAGCATCGCCGCCGGAGCCGACGGGACCGTCTTCATGGTGTGGTCGGACACCCGCAACACGAGCGGCGGCGCAGCCGCCATCCCGGACGAGGACATCTTCATCTTCAAGACGACGCCGTAGACGGATCTGCAGCACGCGAACAAGGAGGCCGGTCTTCGGACCGGCCTCCTTTCGTCTCCGCGTGCGCGCTGATAGAAAGGTCTCTGCGCGATGCCTGCGTTTGCTTCCGGCGCAGGCGCAAATGGAGGACCGCCATGAAGTGGATCACCCGCGAGCATCCTCGAGTCGACCGGGTCGCCTGTCCGTGGCTGATCGAGAGGTTCGTCGACAAGCAAGCCGAGTTCATCTACGTGCCGTCCGATCAGGTCGCGACGGAGGCGCGGAAGCGCGGTGCGACTCCCTACGACATCAAGGAGGTGGAGCTCGGACATCACGGACCCGAGTGCAGCTTCGACGCATTCGTCCACAAATACGGACTCGACAAGGACCCCGCGATGGCCTACATGGCGAAGGTCATCCGCGGGGCTGACACCGCGGACAAGACGATCACTCCGGAGTCGCAGGGAGTCGAAGCGATCCTGGACGGGGTCCGGTACATCCACCATCCGGACGATCAGAAGCAGCGTGAGGCATCGCGGCCGCTCCTCGACGCGCTCTACGCCTTCTGCCAGAGGAAGGTGGAGGCGGTCTGAGCGCCGAGACTCAGCCCGAGCTTTCGCTCGGACAGATCGCCGCCTACTTCGCGCGCCTCGGAACGATCGGATTCGGCGGGCCGATCGCGCTCGCCGGGTACATGCAGCGCGATCTCGTTGAACGCCGCCACTGGTTCACGCAGGAGGAATACCTTCAGGGTCTCGCGGTGTCGCAGACGCTGCCCGGCCCGCTCGCCGCGCAGCTCGCGATGTGGCTCGGATACGTACGCCGCGGGTTCTGGGGCGCCTGCGCGGCGGCGGTGCCGTTCGTCTTGCCGCCATTCATCATCGTGATCACGGTCGCCGCGCTGTATGTGGCGTTTCGCGGCACGACCGTCATCCAAGCGCTGTTCTACGGGATCGGTCCCGCGGTTATCGCGCTCATCCTTCGCGGCGCCTGGAAGCTGGTGCGGGTCACCGTCAAAGACGAGCGTCGGCTGTGGGTGATCTTCGGGGTCGTCGGGGTTGTCACGTTCGTGGTTCGCAGCGAGGTCGCCGTCCTCTTCCTTCTCGCCGGCTTTGTGGGCATCGCCCTCTACGCCCCTCCAGGCTGGCTCAGCCGCGCGCACGCCGGGTCGGGCGTTCTGCTCTTCGGCGCGCCGTGGACCGCCGCGGTCAGCACCGACCCCAATCTGCTCCTGCAGCTCGGGGTCTTCTTCTTCAAGGCCGGCGCGTTCACGTTCGGGTCCGGTCTCGCCATCGTGCCGTTCTTGCAGCAGGGCGTGGTCCGGGATTTCGGCTGGCTCAGCGAGCGGGAATTCCTCGACGCCGTCGCGATCGGGATGATCACGCCGGGTCCGGTCGTCATCACCGCTGTATTCGTTGGGTACCTCGTCGCCGGGCTTTCGGGCGCGACGGTCGCGGGCGTCGGGGTCTTCCTGCCGCCTTTTTTGATGGTCGTGCTCTTCGCGCCCTGGATCATCCGTTATCGAAAGCACCCCATCGTGGTCGGGTTCACGAAGGGGGCGACCGCCGCGGCCGCCGGCGCGATCGTCGGTGCGGCCGCGGTCATCGCGACCCAGGTAATCGTCGACATCACGACCGTTGCCGTCTTTCTTGCGGCGCTCGCCGTGCTCTGGCGAACGAAGCTCCCCGAGCCTCTTCTCGTGGGAGTGGCGGGGATCGTCGGCCTCGTCGCCTTCGCGGTCCGCTAGAGCCTGCTGGACTTGGCATTTCCAGATCGCGGTCTCTGCTGGTACGTCCACCTGATTGGAACGAGCGCAGCACTGTTCGACCTTGAAGATCCGGGAGGGGTCCCGCAGGCTCAGACGGCCCGTGAGAAATCGCGTCGCCCAAGAGCCAGGTGGATCGCCGCGGAAGCGTCTCGCCGCCGCCGTCGCCGCCGCAATGATGCTCGGCGGGGTGACAGCGTGCGGCAGTGGGGCGCCGCCCGCCCCGATCGCCCGCCCGCCCGACGCCGCGACGCAAAAGGCCAGTGCTGTTCAACCAAGCCCGACCGAGACGCCGAGCGCGTCCGCGGTGCGGGCCGCCAGCACTGCTCCGACTGTGAAAGCGCTGGCGATCGGGGATAGCTGTTTGGTGGGACGGTGGACCCTTACGAGTCTGCTTATGACCGACACAGCATCGGTCCCGGGAGTCACCTTGACCTTTACTGGTCAGGTCGGCACGGTGCTGACGCTGGGTGCCGACGGCACCGAGGTCTACGACCTCACCGACTCCACGCCGCTGGTCGGAGTCGGGGGCGGCCACAGCCTCAGCTGGCAGGGCCAGGGCGTGCAGCGTTTCCAATTCCATGGCGATGGCGGTCAGTGGTGGGAATCAGGGCCTGGACAAACGGCGACAGCCACCCGCGTGGTCGTCGATGGCGTCGCGAAGCCGGATTTCACGAGCGTCGGCCCTCCGACAGCCGGCTCCTACACCTGCACCGCCACCGACCTGAAGATGACGACGCTGGATCCGGTTCAGGTGACCCAGATCTTCAGGAAGTAGGCCCGCGCAAGCTCCGCGGTCTTACCGCGCGCCCGCTCCCGCGAGAATGCGTTCGGCGCCTCCGGCAGCGAACGGGCTCAAGCCGAACCATCGGCTGAAGAGCGGGCGGGCGTCTTCGTCCCCCTCAAGCCGGACCGAACCCGCTGCGATCGCCTCGTCGAGCTGCTTCCGCCCGAGCCATACCGCGGTCAGCGCCGCGAGATCTGCGTCGACCGCGAGCGCGACGTCGAAGCCTTCGTCGGTGAAGCAGAGTTGGGTGGCCGTCGGTTCGATCCGCAACCAGAACGAGCGTCGCGGTCGCCGGAAGTCGAAACGGATGACCGTCTTGGCGCGCCGTAGCGCACGTACCTGCACCCGCCGCCGGATGAACCACATGAGCAGCACGGGATCCAGCTCGTCCGAAGGTAGATCGGTGCCGCCCCACCGATAGCCCCACGCGCCCAGCGCTTCCACGACCGGTCGCAGGTCTTCGCCGGCCGGGGTCAGGTGATAGGCGAAGCCGCGGCCGCGATTCGCGGGCCGGCGCTCGATGACGCCGGCGCTCGCGAGCGAGACGAGGCGCTGGGTCAGAAGGTTGCGGGAGATCCGCGGAAGTCCGAGCTGAATCTCGCTGAAGCGACGACTTCCATTGAGCAGCTCGCGCAGGATGAGCGGCGTCCAGCGCTCGGCGAAGATCTCCGCGCCTCGAGAGACCGGGCAGAACTGACCGTAGTGGGACACGCGCTCAGTCAACGCCTCGCCGCGAAGACTCGCAAGTTCATTTTTTGGACTTTCGACGTGTGCCGGCGGCGTCGATTCTTCTGGACGGCCGAATAGCCACAGGGAGGTTCGGAAATGCGTCAGCTCGGCTCGATCGCTCTTGCGCTCGTCCTCATCACATGTGGCGGCGGGCCCCCGCGTGCCGCGTCGTCGGCCACGCTGCAAAGTGCCGCGTCCCCGGCCACGGCGCCGGCGTCACCGTCGGTGTCGGCGGCGACCGTTGCGACGTCGGCGCAAGGGGTCGCCAGCACGGTCTTCGCGGTTGGGCAATTCCACCAGATCGACGCCCAGTCGTCGGCCTATTCGAATAGCTGGCAGGCCCAGATTGGCACCAAAGGTGAATCCGATGTGTGGATGCTGGAGAACAGGATTGCCCCTGGCGGGAGCTTTGGCTGGCACTCGCACCCCGGGCCGAGCGTAGTGGTCGTCAAGACCGGTGCCCTGACGTTGTATCGAGCCGATGACCCGAGCTGCACGCCGCAAGTCGTCGAGGCAGGGTCTGGGTTCGTCGACAACGGCGGCGATGTTCACATCGTCCGGAACGAAGGGAGCATCGAAACGGTGGTGTACGTGATGTCGCTCGTTCCGCGTGGCGCCACGCGGAAGATCGACAGGCCACAGCCGAGCAACTGCCCCGGAATTCAGTAGCGAGCGCATGCGCCCAGGGGGACGGACACCGTTCCCCCTGGTCCTGTGCACGCCGCATGTCCAAGTTGACCGCGCGGTACGCAGTCCGTAACGTATGTGTCGATGCGGCGCCTGCACCACACGCATAGCTCCAGCGCCCCGGTCTCGGGGCTGGCTGTGCGTCCGGGAGGCTAGCCGACCTACTTCATCTCATCGCAGTGCCAAGAGGGTCTCCCGGAGGGGAGGCCTTTTTTGTTGTTGGAGGTTCAGAACATCTATATGAATCAGCAGAGTCCGATCGGACCGCCGCGCGGCTTTCGGGACATCCTGCCGACCGAGGCTCGCGAGCTGGGCGTGATCGAGCAGACCCTGTCCGAGACGTTCGCCGACTCGGGCTTCACGCCGCTCTATCCCCCGTTGCTCGAGTACGGCGCGGACGATTCGGTCAGGCGCCGCCGCATCCAGTTCCTCGACAGCGACGGCAGTCTCGTCGCGCTGCGGCCGGATCTCACGACGAGCGTGGCGCGACTCGTCGCCGGCCGGTACCGGGACATGACCGGCGTGCTGCGTCTCTCGTACATCGCACCGGTGTTCCGCGAGGAGCCCGCGATGAGCGGCGGATCGCGCGAGATCCTGCAGGCCGGGGTCGAGCTCGTGGGCGGAGACGGTGCCCTGGCCGACGCCGAGATCCTGGCTCTGCTGGCCGAGTCGCTCGAGCGCGCCGGGCTCTCCGTATGCGAATCGACGCTGCAGGTCGGGAACATCGCACTCGCTAGCGGTCTATTCGCGGCGCTCCCCGATGAGGTGCGTTCCGTGGTCCTTCAGGCCTTGCGCCAGGGCGATATCGCAGAGGGCCTGAAGTCTGCGCGCGATGCGGGCATGCCGGCGGACCAGCTCGAGCACGCGGCTCGCGCGCTGACCGGGTCCGAGGGCGGCGTCGAGGGGCCGGAGGCGATCGAGCTCTGCCGCGCGATCGAGCTTGCACGCGAGCGTTGGTCCGGGACCGTCAGGGCCTGGGGTATCCCGAACCTTGGCCTCGTTCCGGCGCTCCCCTATTACACCGGGATCGTCTTCGAGGCGATACATCCGGACGCGGGCGTCATCGCCTCGGGCGGCCGGTACGACCTGCTCATCGGGGCATACGGAAAGCCGCGCCCCGCGATCGGCTTCGCGATAGACGTGCTCCAGTTGCACCGGGCCCTCTTCGCCGAGTCATGGCGGCCTCGATTGCAGCGCCCGCTCGTCCTGCTCCGCGCGAGCGCGGACGAACGCGCCACTTTGCGCTGCGCGGCGTCGCTTCGCGCCGGAGGGCTGGCCGTCGCTCTCGGTGATGTCGCCGAGCGGGCGGGTCGCGCCGTGATCGCGGCGCAGGTGATCGACGAGCGTCTCGTGAAGCTCGACGACGGTCGTGTGGCCGAGGCCGCGACCCTCGGGCGCGAGATCGGCTCATGAGGCCACTCCGCTTCGCGCTCGCGCAGGGACTCCTTCTCAACGAGGCCCTCGCCGCCCTTCGCGCGATCGGGCTCGACGTGTCGGGAGTGACCCCCGGCGGCCGGCGCCTCGTCGTGGACGGCGGCGAGGTCGAATTCGTCCTGGCTCGCCCGAGCGACATCGCCACGTATGTCGAGCGCGGCGCCGCCGACCTCGCGATCGTCGGCAAGGACGTCCTGCTCGAGACCGGCGCGCGGGTCATGGAGCTCGTCGATCTCGGATTCGGTGCGTGTCGCTTCGTCGTCGCGGCACCGCGCGGTGCGGTGGAGCGCTCGCTCGATGAATACCGCCATCTCGGCACCCTCGAGGTCGCGACGAAATATCCGAACGTCGCGGAGCGGCACTTCCGCGACCGGGACATCGCGGTCGAGATCGTGAAGGTCGCGGGGTCCGCCGAAGTCGCCCCGCTGGTGGGCCTCGCCGACTGGATCGTCGATCTGGTCGCGACCGGTCGCACCCTGCGCGCGAACGGCCTCGCGATCGTCGAAGAGATCGCGAGCAGCACCGCGCGCCTCGTGGCGAACCCTGCCTCGTATCACCTCCGGCGACGGGAGATCGCGCCCCTCGTGGAGGGACTCGCGGCGTGGGCGGCCGCGCGATGAGGATCGCGCCGCTTTCGGTGTTCCTGGCCGACGTGGAGCGGGCGCGCCGCGGCGGCGCTTTCGGGAGAGCGGAGCGAGACGCTGCCGCAGGGATAGTGGGCGCGGTGCGTCGCGGGGGTGACGCCGCGGTCCTGCGAACGGTTCGTCAGTTCGACAGCGCCCGCGCGAAGCCGAAGGACCTGATCGTTGAAAGCGCGGTCTTGCGTCGCGCGGCGCGGGCCTGTCCCGACGATATGCGCCGCGCGCTCGACCTCGCGTACCTGCGCATCCGCGCCTTTCACGAGCGCCAGCGGCCGCGCGAGGCAGCCCGCCGCGACGCGACGGCAGACCTGCGGCTCGCGCCCATGCCCCTCGAGCGTGTCGGCGCGCTCGTGCCGCGCGGAACATCGTCGTACCCATCGACGGTCCTCATGACCGGCGTGCCGTCGCAGATCGCGAAGGTACGCGACTTCGTGGTCGCGTCGCCGATGCCACCCGACGGCTCGCTCGATCCTGCATTCGCCTACGCCCTCCAGCTCGTCGGCGCCACGGTGCTCTATCGGGCGGGCGGCGCGGCGGCGGTCGCGGCGCTCGCGTACGGGACGCCATCGCTGCCGCGCGTGGACAAGATCGTCGGCCCGGGCAACGCCTACACCGCTGCCGCGAAGTGGCTCGTGTCGGCCGACGTCGGCATCGACGCGCTCCAGGGCCCGAGCGAGCTCGTCGCGGTCGCGTCCGGTGACGCCGACCTCGACTCGCTCGCACTCGATGTCCTCGCGCAGGCTGAGCACGGCGCCGGCGCTTTCGCCGCGCTCATCAGCGACGACGGTGCCTGGTTACGCGCGGTCGCCAAAGTGATCGGCGGCGCCTCGCGCGTGCGTGGGTACCGCGCCTCGGACCTTGTCCTGGCGGTGCGCGCCATGAACGACGCCGCGCCCGAGCACGTGCTGCTCGCGGGCCGTCGCGCCGCGGCGCTCGCCGATCGCGTCCAGCGCGCCGGCGCCGTGTTCATCGGAGCGCGTTCCGCGGTCGCCTTCGGCGATTACGTGGCCGGGACGAATCACGCGCTGCCGACCGGAGGCACCGCGCGCTGGTCCTCCGCGCTCCGCGTCGACGATTTCGTTCGGTGGACCAGTCGCGTGTCGATGCGCGGCGATCTCCGACGCCTCGCGCGCGCCGGGGCCGCGATCGCCGAGCACGAGGGGATGCGCTTCCACAAAGCGTCGATCGAGGCACGCGCATGATCGGCGATCTCCCGCGCCCGCGCGAGTGGCTCGCGGGCGCGAAGCCGTACCGCACGGAGTCTCAACGCGCGGAGGTGCGTCTCCAGTCGAACGAGTGGACCGATCCGACGCCCCTCGGGCGATATCTGAGCCCGGCCGATCTCGAGAGCACGGTCGTCAACCGCTATCCGGACATCGGCGCGGTGGACCTGCGGACGCTCCTCGCGCGACAGTGGAGCGTGACGCCGGAGCAGATCATCCTCGGGAACGGCAGCAATGAGGTCCTGCTCTACACCTTCCTCATCTTCGGTGGCCCCGATCGAACGCTTCTCGTCTTCACGCCGACCTACACCATGTACGCGCGACTCGGACGACTCACCGGAATGCGCGTCCACGAGGAGGGCGTCGGCCTTCCGTACGCGCTCGACGCCGTGCGCGTACGCGATGCGGTCGCGCGCGTGCGCCCCGACATCGTTTGCTTCTCGTCGCCGAACAACCCGACCGGCGACCTCCTCGACGACGAGACGATCCTGGGCGCGGCCGACGAGCGGCGCACGCTCGTCCTGGTCGACGAGGCGTACGCGGAGTTCTCCGAACATACCTTCCTGCCGCGGATCGCCGAACAACCCAACGTCGTGGTGGCTCGAACATTCTCGAAGGCCCAGGCAGCCGCGGGCCTGCGGCTCGGCGCGCTCGTCGCGGACCGGCGGATCGCCGCGATGTACGAGGCCGCGCGTCTCCCGTACAACGTCGGAACGCTCACGCAGCTCGTCGCATCGCGCATCGTGGCCGATGAGGCGGGACTCGCCGAGCGCGTCAGCGCGGTCACCGGCGAGCGCGCACGTGTCGAGCGCGAGCTGTGCGGGCTGCCGGACCTCGATGCCTTTCCCTCGGCGGCGAACTTCGTTCTCTTTCGGTCCCGCACGATGGCGGCGGCGGCGCTCCATGCCGCCCTCCTCGCGCGCGGCGTCCTGGTCCGCGACGTGTCGTCGTGGCCCGACGCCGGGGAATCGTTGCGTGCGACGATCGGCAGCCGAGCAGAGAACGATCGGCTCCTCGATGCCCTGCGCGAGGTTCTTGCGGAGCGCGGTCGATGACCGCCGCGCGCGCGTCACGCCGGATCCGGCGGACGAAGGAGACCGCCGTCCAGATCCGCTTCTCCCTGGACGGCTCAGGCACGGCGAGGGTGCAGAGCGGACTTCCGTTCCTCGACCACATGCTCGAGCTGTTCGCGGTGCACGGGCTCTTCGATTTGACGCTGAAGGCCACGGGCGACATCGAGGTCGACCAGCACCACACGGTCGAGGACATCGGTCTCGTGCTGGGCGGCGCGATCGACGAGGCCCTCGGCGACCGGAAGAGTCTCCGCCGCTACGCCTCGCTCGAGCTGCCCATGGACGAGTGCCTCGTGAGTGTCGCACTCGACCTCGGAGGCCGCCCGTACTTCGTGCATGACCTCAAACCGAAGACCAGGATCGTTGGTTCGTTCGATTCGACTCTCGTCCCGGACTTTTTCGTCGCGCTGACACAGGGCGCACGGTGCACGCTTCACGTCGAGCAGCGCCGCGGTGGCAACACGCATCACCTGCTCGAGGCGACATTCAAGGCGTTCGGCCGCGCGCTCGATCTCGCCTCGCAGCGGGATCCGCGCCGGCGGGGCGTGCCGAGCTCGAAAGGCCGCATCGGATGATCGCGATCGTCGACTACGGGGTGGGGAATCTCGCCAGTCTCCATGCGGCGCTGCGACGCGCCGGCGCCGACGACGTGCGTGTCACGCGATCGCACGTCGACATCCTCGCGGCGAATGCGGTCGTGCTTCCGGGTGTCGGCCGCTTCGGTCATTGTGCGAGCGAGCTCCGCCGCCTCGGCCTCGATGTGATGGTGCGAGTGGCGCGGGATCGCGGCATCCCGTTGCTGGGGCTGTGCGTGGGGATGCAGCTCCTGTTCGACGAGAGCGAGGAAGATCCGGGTACGCCCGGCCTCGGGCTGTGCCGCGGCCGCGTGCGACGGTTGCGCGGCGATGTCCGAGTGCCGCATACCGGATGGAACCAGGTCCGTATGGTCCGGTCGCATCCATGGCTCGCGGGCATCCCGGACGAGGCGTACTTCTATTTCGTGCATTCGTACGCCGTCGATCCCGCGGACGAGACCGCGGTCGTCGCCACGGTGGACCACGGTGGCGCGGTCACCGCCGCGGTCGGCAGCGGCGCGCTGCTCGGCCTGCAGTTCCATCCCGAGAAGAGCGGCGCGATGGGCACAGCGGTGCTCCGTTCGTTCGTGCGCGCGACGGCGGGTTGAGGACGATGCTGTCGAAACGGGTGATCCCATGTCTCGACGTGGAAGGCGGGCGCGTGGTAAAGGGGACGCGGTTCGTCGACGTGCGCGATGCCGGCGACCCGGTCGCACTCGCGTCACGGTACGACCGCGAAGGCGCCGACGAGCTCGTCTTCCTCGACATCACCGCGTCGGTCGAGCGGCGCCGCACCGTTGTCGATCTCGCCCGTCGGGTGGCCGACACGCTCAGCATCCCGTTCTGCGTGGGCGGCGGGATCGGCAGCGCGGACCTCGCCGCCGCGATCCTGCGCGCCGGCGCGGACAAGGTCGCCGTGAACACGGCGGCCGTGCGCCGTCCGGCGCTCCTTGGCGAGATCGCGTCGCGCGCAGGCTCGCAGGCGGCGGTGCTCGCGATCGACGCGAGAAAGCGTGACGGCGGCGGGTACGAGGTCGTGGTCGAGGGCGGACGCATCTCGACCGGGCTCGACGCGATCGAGTGGGCGCGGCGAGGCGTCGCGGCGGGCGCCGGCGAGATCCTCCTCACCTCGATCGACCGCGATGGAACGCGCGACGGATTCGATCTGGACCTGGTGGCCCGGGTCGCCGACGCGGTTCGTGTCCCGGTGATCGCGTCGGGCGGCGCGGGGAGCATCCGCCACTTCGTGGAGCTCTTCGCGACGACCGGAAGCGACGCCGGTCTTGCCGCGTCGATCTTTCACTCGGGCGAAGTCGTGGTCGCCGATCTGAAGCGCGCGCTCGCGGCGCGTGGCGTTCGCGTGCGCCCGAGCCAGGAGGCGGCGTGATCGATCGCATCGCCTTCGATGACCGCGGCCTGGTCCCGGCGATCGTGCAGGACGCCGCGACGGGCGCCGTGCTGATGCTTGCCTACATGGATCGCGAGGCCGTCACGGCGACGCTTGCCACGCGCGAGGTGCACTTTCACAGCCGCTCGCGCGGGCGCCTGTGGAGAAAGGGCGAGACCAGCGGGAACGTGCTGCATCTCGTCGACCTGCGCCTCGATTGCGATGGCGATGCGCTCCTGGTAGAGGTCCACCCCGCGGGCCCGGCCTGCCACACCGGCAGCGCGACCTGTTTCGGACCTGTCAATGACGAGTCCCTCGCGCGCTTTCTCTCGGAGCTCGCGGCGCTTCTCCGCCAGCGCCGCCGCGACCTGCCGGAGGGATCGTTCTCCGCGGAGCTCTTCAAAGGTGGCGCTCCCGCGATCGCCGCGAAGCTCGTCGAGGAAGCGAACGAGACGGCTGCGGCGCTGCAGGGGGAAGGGCGCGACCGCACGCTCAGCGAGCTGACCGACCTCCTCTACGTGATGCTCGTGCTCGCGACCCATCTCGACCTCCGGCCGGACGAGATCCGCGCGAGCCTCATGGAGAAGCGGCGCCAGGCCCCAGCGCGGCGAGGGCGGACCTCACCTCCGTAAGCGCGGTGACGCGCGCGTCGGGCGCGGGCGCCGAATCGGCTGTCGTCTCGCGGACGCCGCGATCGAACCAGATCGCGCGAAGGCCCGCGGCGTGCGCGCCCGCGACGTCGCGAGCAAGGCTGTCGCCGATCATGACCGCGTCTTGCGGCGCGATCCGGAGCGAGGCGAGCGCCGCTTCGAAGATCCGCGGATCGGGTTTTCCGATGCCGATTTCGGCGGAGATGATCGTGACCTCGAAGAGCGGCGCGAGCGCTGTGTGCGAGAGCTTTTCCCGCTGGACGTCGGGCGCGCCGTTGGTCACGAGCCCGAGACGGTGATCGCGCCCCAGATCTCGTACCACCGCGTCGGCCTCGGGATCGGCAAGCTGCACCGTGCGGCGCGCGACGCGAAACGCGTTCACGGCGGCGTCGACCAGACCGTCATCGTCAACGCCTGCCGCCGCGAGGGTCCGACTCCACACGCGGCGGCGGAAATCCGGGACGAACGAACGCAGCGCTCGCAGACCCTCCGTGTCCCCGCGGAATTCTCCCCAGAGCGCCTCTCCCCACCAGATCCCCATCGCGTCGGCGTAGGCGAACACGGGCGATGCGCGAAAGACCTCGTCCGCGACTTGGCGCGCCGTCGCGGCCATCAGGTCCGCGTCGGCGCCGGACCGGACGGCGATCGCCGCACACGCATCTCGGAGGGCGCGCTCCGTCGACTCGTCTTCGAGCAGCAGCGTGTTGTCGAGGTCGAAGAGAACGGCGCTCGGCGAGCTCATGAGCTTGGAGGCTACAGAGTGAGGCGGCCCGCGCGACGCGGGCCGCCTTCACCCGTTGTGCCCGATCCGACTACTGGTGATACACGCCGATGCCCATCCCGCGAAGCGGGACGAAAATCTCATCGTTGATCGGGTTCGCCGCGACCGAGTGCGCGTTTCTACCGGTCGGGACGTTCTGGATCCAGGTGTTGGTCATCGCGTCGATGATCCCGAGCACTGGACCGCTCGGGTTGTTGCGCGCAGCTACGTAGTAATGCTTGTCGCCCGGGTTGTACCAGACCTCGTCCGCTCCGCCGACCTGTTTGATGACGGCCACGATCTCGCCTGTTCTGGCGTCCATGATCTGGACCTGAGCACCGCGCGTCTCCAGCACGGCGTTGTCGCCGCTGCAACCGAGCAACAGGTGCTGCTTCGGGCCGAGCGCGAGCCCGGCGGGCTGGCAGTTCTTGACCGTGAACGTTTCGACGCGCGAACCTGTCTGCGGGTCCACGACCGCGATGCCGCCGTTGTTCGGATCAGCGCCGATCTGGGGCACTGAGATATAGAAAAGGTGCGTCTCGGGATCCCAGACCGGCTGCTCGAGCCCATTCGTCGCGTCGTCGAAGCTGACCTTGGCGACGACCACGCGGCTCTGCGTGTCGATCAGGGTCGCGAACGGTGGGTCGTCAGCGTCGTTGGCCACGAGGATGAGCTTGTCCTTCTGATCGTACGCGATCTCGTCGGCGCGAGCTGTGCCGAGGGTGGAGATCGATGCGACGATCGAGTTGGTGCCGAGGTCGATGACCTTCACCGTGCTATCGCCGTCGCCGGCCCAGAGCTCGTTGCGGTCGTGCACTACGACGACGCCGTTCGGACCTGAGTGTTCATTGCCGAGCGCCGACTGACCCACGAAGCCGCCAACTCGCGTCTCGAACGTGTTCGCTGATGCGTCGAAGATGTCCACGCCCTTGTTGGTTCGATCGGCCAGGTAGTACGTCTGGCTCGAGCGTTCCACGAAACTGATGTCGAAGCTCGTGAGCGGGGCGCCCGGGACGGTAATGAGCGCGATCTGGTGGTATGTGGCAGCGGTGTTGTCGGCGGACGCCGGTGCTGCGGGGCCGCCGGCGAGAACAAGGACGGCGGCGACGATGAGAGGGACGAGGAATTTCGTTTTCATATGTGAGGCTCTCCTCGCGAAATTCGCCGGGACGTGATGGCCGCGGAGGCGCAGCGTGCACCTCCGCGGCCGAGGACTTCGTGAGCGTCTACATGCGGTGAGGCCGCTTGCCGGTGTCCTTCTTTGGAGGAGCCGGCGGCTGCAGCGTCGTTCCCGCGGTGTTCGCCGTGGTGACGTTGCCGGTGAACGTCGGCTGGAAACGCGCGTGTGTCGCTGCCTCGAACCCGGACGCGAGCTTGATGAGCGTCGGCTCGCTGAACGCCGTCCCGAGGAAGCTGATCCCCATCGGCATCCCGAGCACGTTGGCGGCCGGCACCTGAACGATCGGATAGCCCGGCCCGCCCGCCAGCCCCGAGCTGGCGAAGATGAAGTGGTCGGAGAGGATCAGGTCGGTGGTCCAGCCCGGACTGTCGGTCGGCGCGACGACCGCGTCCAGCTGGAACTTGCTGAGCGCCGCGTCGATGCCGTTGACGCCCGCGTTGTGGTCGATCGCGAGTGCCTGGTTATAGGTGAGCCCGCCGAAGAGCGGTTGCGGGTTGTTCCCCGGGTCGGTGCCGCTTGTGTCGAGGGCCTGCGCGAGGTCGAAGATCTCCTGGAAGAAATACGGCATCTCGGTCGCCGCGTTCGCGGTGTTGAACGCGATCGCGTCGGCAAGCGTCTTGTTCGCCATCGGAACTCCGACCCGTGTTGCGAAGTACTTCTGCACGTCGAGCTTGAAGTCAAAGAGGAGCACGAGGAACTCGCCGTCCGCCGGAGCGAACGTGAAGCCCGCGCCGTCGAGATCCACCACGGTCGCTCCAGCTCCGCTGATGGCCGCGACGGCATTGTCGAATGCGGCCACGACCTGTGGCGGCGCGTTGTCGATGCCCTGCCGCGTCACGCCGACGCGCGCGCCGCGGAGGCCGTTTGGGTCTACGAACGCGGTGTAGTCGGCGGGGAGAGCCGGACGGGTGCGGCCGGTCCCCTGCCAGCCGAGCGGCACGCCGCTCGTCGCCGGATCGTTCTTGTCAGGCGTGCGGCTGACGATCGCGTTCAGAAGAGCGGCCGCATCCGCCACCGTCCGCGCGTGCGGACCGGGGGTGTCCTGCGTGTGCGAGATCGGCACGATGCCGGCGCGGCTGGCGAGACCGACCGTCGGCTTGATCCCGACGACGCTGCTGACGTTCGCCGGGCAGACGATGCTGCCGTCGGTCTCCGTGCCGATGCTCACGGCCGCGAAGTTGGCGGACGCCGCCGCCGCGGATCCGGAGCTCGAGCCGCAAGCGTTGCGGTCGAGCGAATACGGGTTGTGCGTCAACCCGCCGCGGCCCGACCAGCCGCTTGTCGAGAAGAAGGAGCGGAAGTTCGCCCACTCCGAGAGGTTCGTCTTGCCGAGGATGACCGCGCCGCCGGCGCGCAGCTTCGCGGCGATGGTCGAGTCGTGGAGCGCCGGTTTGCCGGCGAGCGCAAGCGATCCGGCCGTGGTTTGCATCTTGTCCCCGGTATCGATGTTGTCCTTCAGCAGGACCGGGATTCCATGCAGCGGGCCGAGCACCTGCCCCTTCGCGCGAAGGGTGTCGGCGTTCTGCGCCATGGTGAGCGCGTCGGGGTTGAGCTCGATGATCGAGTTCACCCCGTTCTGGTCGAGCGCGAAGATGCGTTGGAGGTAGAAGTTCGTGAGCTGCACGGACGTGAGCGTGCCTGCGGCCATCTGCGCCTCCAGGTCAGCCACGGTCGCTTCATCGAATTGCGTCGGGGCCGCGGTAACTGCGGGCCCGGGCGCAGCCGCTGAGATCACGCTGCTCGCGAGCAACATGCATGCGACAAGGGACACGAGCAGGTGGCGAAGGGTCGACGAGCCAAGCCGGTAACGAGCAAACAACCTCTTGTCCTCCCCGCTGCTGCGACCCAATTCCCTGCACGGGCCGCGCGCGACGCCGAGACTCTAGGCAGGTTCGAAGCGAAGTCAATTGCGGGGGGACCCCGGCCGACCTGGGCCCCGGGGCCCAGACCGCATTTTTTTGTCATCGCACTGTCATGGACGAGCGACATCGTCGTGCGCACCAACAACAGGGAGGGCTCTCATGCTCCGCACCGGTGTCCTCGCGATCCTCGCTGCGCTCGCGCTTCTGGTGATGACGACCGTCACCGCGGTCGCCGCCACCCGTACCTCCGGCTACTACGATCACCAGGTCATCGAGTACGAAAGCTCGACCGTGACCGCGAATACCGTTCAGGAGGCCCAGCTCCTCGCGCACGGCAACATCGTGTTCCACATCGTCGACCAGACCGGAAAGCCGCCGGCCGTGCAGTGTGCGCAGAACACGGCGTTGTTCCCGAACGACGCGACCGACTGCAACGTGCTCAACTTCATCCCCGGCGAGCAGGGCTACGCCGGAGGCGCGTGGAACCTCCAGATCTTCACCTGGAAGGCTGGCGTGACGCCGATGGCGCTCACGAAGGACGACGACATTACCGCCGCCGCCAACGCCGGCCTCGGAACGCTCGTCGCGACGAACGTCCTCGTTCGGTGCCCGCTCGTGAATTTCTCGGCTCTCCGCTAGACATGGGAGAAGGCCCCCGCTCGGCGGGGGCCTTCTCACGGGATGCATCGGTCCGAGCCGTGACCGCCGTCGATCAGCGCTTCGTCGCGGGTGGATCAGAATTGAGTCATCGGCGGCCGCGTGGTGCGCCCGTTCGGAGTGATCGGATGATCGATTCCAAGTCGCAGGCCGGCCTCGACCGTTTGCACGAGGCCATGGCCGCTCGTGTCGCGAGGCGTGAGCTGCCCGGCATGGTCACCCTCGTCGCGCGTAATGACGACGTCCATGTCGACACGATCGGCGTGATGGGATTCGGCGACGACGAGCCGATGCGGCGCGACACGCTCTTTTAGATCACGTCGATGACCAAGCCGATCCTTGCCCTGGCCACGATGATGCTCGTGGAGCAGGGCAGGCTCGCACTGGAGGAGCCCGTCGATCGACTCCTACCGGAGCTCGCCGACCGGAAGGTCCTGCGGCGGATCGACGGGCCGCTCGACGACACCGTCCCAGCGCGCCGTCCCATCACCGTGGACGACCTCCTCACGTTCCGCATGGGGCACGGCCTGATCTTCGAGCCCACCTTCGATCCGCCGTACCCGATAGTGAACGCCGCAAAGGATCTCGAGCTCGTGATGGGGCCACCCGATCCGCGCACTCCGCTCGAACCGAACGAGTGGCTCAGGCGTTTCGCGACCTTGCCACTCATGTACCAGCCCGGCGAGCGGTGGCAATACAACACCGGTTCGCTCGTGCTCGGCGTCCTCGCCGCGCGCGCGTCGGGACAACCGCTCGCGGAGTTCTTCAGGGCGCGCGTCTTCGAGCCCCTGGGGATGCGGCAGACAGCCTTCTCGATCTCGACAGAGCAAGCGAAACGGCTGCCCAGGCAGTACCAGACGAATGTGGGGACCGGGAAGCTGGAGGAGCAGACGATCTCGGGCCCGAGTGTGTGGACCACGCCGCCGCCCTTTCCCTCAGGCGCGGCCGGCCTGGTCTCGACGATCGACGACTACCTGGCGTTCGCCCGTCTGCTCATCAATGGAGGCATTCACGAGAACAGGCGTCTTCTGTCGGAGCGATCGGTGCGACTCATGACGACGAACCACCTCACCGCCGCACAAATGGCGGGGGGCGGCCCGGTGCTCGGCGGGCAGGGCTGGGGCTTTGGCGTGTCGGTCGTGATGGCGGCGAATGAGGTGTCATCCGTGCCCGGGCGATATGGTTGGAGCGGAGGTTACGGGACGTACTGGTTCAACGATCCGAGCCAGAGCCTCGTGGCGATCGCGATGACGCAGACGAGCGACGTCCTATTCAACGGCGCCATGACCGAGTTCGCCAGGCTCGCCACAAATTCACTCGGAGGCTAGGAGAGAGCAATGAGTTCCAGCTCACGTGGAGTCACCGTTCCCGACGAGGACATCGAGCGCGAGGCCCAGGGTCAATCGGGCGGGACGCAGGCCGCGGGCCAGTACGCCGACGTCAACGGCATCAAGCTCTACTACGAGATTCAGGGCACGGGCCGGCCGCTCGTCGCGCTGCACGGCGGTCTCGGCGCGACATCGATGTTCGATCCGATCATGCCGGCACTCACAAAGGGTCACCAGGTCATCGCCGTCGACCTGCAAGGTCACGGCCGGACGGCCGACATCGATCGACCGATCAGCGCGGAGCTGATGGCGGGCGACATCGCGGCCCTCATCAAGTATTTGAAGCTCGATCGGCCCGACATCCTCGGCTACTCGCTCGGTGGCGGCGTCGCCACATTTGTGGCCATTCGCTATCCGGAACTGATCCGCAAGGCGGTGATCATTTCAGTCAACTTCACGCGCAAGGCGATCTACCCCGAGATGCTCGCGCAGCAAGAGCAGGTCGGACCCCAGGCCGCCGAGGCGCTGAAGCAGACACCGATGTACCAGCTGTACGCGAGCATCGCCCCCCGGCCGGAAGACTGGCCACGCCTCCTCGGGAAGATCGGCGCCGCGATGAAGGGCGACTTCGACTATTCGAAGGAGATCGCGACGATCAAAGCCCCCACGATGATCGTGGCGGGCGACTCTGAAATGTTCCCACCGTCGCATGCGGCCGAATTCTTCGGTCTGCTCGGCGGTGGCAAGCAAGACGGAGGCTGGGATGGAGCGGGCCGCCCGAACTCGCGGCTGGCGATCCTTCCCGGGACGACCCACTACGCGATCCTCGACGCACCCGGGCTCCCCGAGATGATCGTTCGATTCCTGGACGAAAAGTGATAAGCGCAGCGCGGCGTTGAAGCCGCTCGCGCCAACAGGAAGGCTTCCCGACACAAAGCGCGCCGTTTAGACGCGGCCGAGACCGCGCGAAACGCGCCCGAGACCTGGCCCCCAGTGGGGGCGAGTAGGCTCGCGCCCGTCGGCAGGAAGGGCGGGGGACTTGGCGGGTAGGAATCCATCTGCGCGCATGACGTTGCCGCGCCGCCTCTTGTCCGCCGGCCTCACCGCGCTCCTTTTGAACCTCGCGATCCCGAGTGCCTTCGTCGCAGGCGACGACGAAGCGCGGTCATACATCGTCGTCTTCCGGGAAGGCGTCGCCGCGAGCGCGAAGATCGACGACGTGGAGCGTCGCCTGGGATTCGCGAGCGACTTCCGCTACACGAGCGCGCTTCAGGGATTCGCCGCGCACCTCAATTCATCGCAGCTCGCGCGCGTGCGTGCCGATCAGGACGTCGCCTTCGTTTCCGCCGACCGCGTTCTCCACACGATCGGCACAGTCCCGATCAAGGCAGGCGACACCGCACCGCCGGGCGTGCGGCGCGTCGGCGCCGCAACGGCGACCACGACCCGCGAAGCGTCGACCTCGAACGTCGCCGTCATCGACTCCGGGATCGATCTGTCGCACCCAGATCTGAACGCGGTGACCGGCAAGAACTGCATCAGCGGTGGGAGCGCGCGGGACGACAACGGACACGGAACACACGTCGCCGGGACGATCGGCGCGAAGAACAACGGGGCCGGCGTCGTCGGCGTCGCGCCGGGGACGAAGCTATATGCGGTCAAGGTCGTCAACGCGCAGGGCAGCGGCACCAACGCGCAGGTCATCTGCGGCATCGACTGGGTGACGGCGAATGCCGCGACGCTCGGCATCAAAGTCGCGAACATGAGCCTTGGCGGACCCGGGGCCGACGACGGCAACTGCGGAAACACCAACGGCGACGCGCTCCATCGCGCCATTTGCAACTCGGTCGCCGCCGGCGTCACCTACGTCGTCGCGGCCGGGAACAGCAGCGAGGATTTCGCCGCCGACGTGCCCGCAAGCTATAACGAGGCGCTCACCGTGACGGCGATGGCGGACTTCGACGGGATTCCCGGCGGTCTCGGCTCGCCTAGCTGCGGTGACGGCTTCTTCGAATCTGACGACGCGGCGGCTGGTTTCAGCAACTTCACGATGGACGGAAGCTCCGACGTCGCCCACACCATCGCCGCGCCGGGCGTGTGCGTCCTTTCGACCTGGCCGGGCAACCAGTACCAAACGATCTCAGGCACGAGCATGGCGTCACCGCACGTGGCCGGCGTCGTTGCGCTCTGCTTCGGTGAAAAGGGGGCGGCCGGTCCCTGCACCGGTCTCACGCCCGCGCAGGTAATCGCCAAGATGCGCGCCATTGCCGCCGGGCACACCGTGTCGAATCCCGCCGTGGGCTTCGTCGGTGACCCCAGTCACCCCGTTGGCGCGTATTACGGCTATCTCGCCTGGGCCGGCGCGGTGGACACGACCCCGCCTGTCATCACGTCGGTGAGCGCGACCGCGATCACGCACCAGGCGGCGACGATCAGGTGGACGACGGACGAGAACGCGGACGGGCAGGTCGAATACGGGACGACCCTGGCGTATGGGTCGGCGACGCCAATCGCCACGAAGTTCGTAACCAGTCACGCGATCGACCTGAGCGGTCTTACCCCGACGACTCAGTACCACTACCGCGTGAAGAGCCGGGACGCGTGGGGGAACCTCGCGACGTCGGGCGACTTCACGTTCACGACGACGATCCCGATGTCCGATCTCTCGCTGGGCGGCACCGTCGCACCCGAGCCCGCGAACATCGGCGACACCCTCACGTACCAGCTCACGCTGAACAACAAGGGACCCGCCCGCGGCACCGGCGGCACG